>SXGQ01232894.1_pt1 | contig 23578 bp, 13 predicted proteins | sample 3178371 | NCBI WGS metagenome assembly SXGQ01 (sample SAMN11356859, study PRJNA531348) | freshwater metagenome | isolation source: freshwater sample F1-20 | place: China: Fuxian Lake, Yuxi | collected 2017-12-25 | reverse complement strand
TGGCTGAAAAGCACGCCCCAAGAATCGCCGAGCCACTCGTGGAACGAGATGGTTCCCTGCGTGGTGTCGGCGGTGAAATCGGGGGCGGTATCTCCGAGACGAACAGTCATGGTGAATCTCCTGGGTTGTGGCTCGGATTGTCCGAGCAGATAGTAAAAACAACTCTATGGGCAATTCCCGACAAAACCACTCGGGAATTGCTGGGGGGGTCGGTCAGGCCCGCGATTGGCGTAATGTCGCACCATGACAATTGATCGTGTTGCCACCGACAAACTGCTCACCACCACCCGCTCAGTACGCAAGCGACTCGATCTCACTCGTGAGGTTGAACCCCAGGTGATTCAGGACTGCATCGATATTGCGATGCAGGCTCCCACCGGAACGAACGCTCAGAACTGGGCCTTTGTTGTGATCACCGATCCGGTCAAGAAGAAGTTCATCGCTGATGCGTATCGCAGTGGCGGCGAGATGATGGCTGGTTCGGGCTATCCGCCGCCGCTCGAACCTGGTGACCCGCGTGAACACGTGATGCCCAAGGTGATGGAGTCGGCGGGCTACCTCGGCGAAATTCTTGAACAGGTACCAGTGTTCGTTATTGCTTGTGTGCGTGGCCGCGTTGAGTCGGTACCAATGGTGATCGCTCAAGCCAGTACGTACGGATCAATTCTTCCGGCAGCGTGGAGTTTCATGTTGGCGTTACGTTCACGTGGTCTTGGAACTGCCTGGACCACGATTCACTTGTTCCAAGAACAAGCGATTTCTGAGTTGCTGGGTATTCCAGCAGATTGGACTCAGACAGTGCTCTTTCCAGTTGCGCATTACACCGGTGATGATTTCAAACCAGCGCACCGCTTGCCCTCTGACACTATGACTCACTGGGACTCGTGGGGTACTCACCGTTGAGCGTCAAGATTGAGCCAACTCTTATTGGCAAACATCTGGCTGGTCGCGATTTTGTGTATCTCATCACCAATAGCAATGAACGTTCACATGTCGTTGCGCTGCGTCCTGAATTGAACAATGACATCGCTCGCTTCTCACATACCGGTCGAACACCGATGGCAAATGTTGCTGCGAATAGTTCAGTGACGCTCACGTGGCCGCCGTGTGATGCAACACAGACTCATGAGCATGCCAAGTACTCGGTGGTCGCCGACGGCACAGCACGCCTCGACGGTGACGTCATCGTGGTGACAATCACCAACGCTGTTTTACATCGACCTGCTTAGGGTTGCACGATGGTGCTGACGTAACCGTTGGCATCAACCAAAATGTTGGCGATGCCGTAAACGTAAAAGCACACCGTGCCACGCGCCGATACTGGAGCGATCACTGCGTTGGGGATGACCTGTCCGGCAACGAAGTTGAGGTTTGATGCATTGGGTCGACTGTCGCACGGATACACCGTGACATAGCCGCCATACGACGATGTTGAAATTCCGAGTGCCGTAACATTCAGTGACACTGCAGTCACTCCACTCGCGGGAATCCCCGAAGTTCCAGCAATTGTGACTTCGAGTGGGGTGCCGGTTCCGGCAATGTCGCCAATTGATTGAGCGGCAATTCCGCCCACCCCCGAACGAGTATCGGCGATTCGATTCGGAGTGATCGGCGAGTAGCCAAGACCGGATTCAAAGTTTCCATTGATATCAACAATGATGTCGGCTTGACCATAAATGTAGAAGCAGACTGTTCCAGTCGCTGATAGCGGAGTGAGCACGGCGTTGGGGATCGTTTTTCCAGAGACAAAGTTCAAGCTTGAGACATTTGGACGGGTGCCACATGGATACACGCTCACATAACCGCCGGCATTTGAAGCGACGGTGTTAGTGATCGTCACGTTCATTGACACAGCTGTCACCCCTGATGATGGAACTCCATTTCGACCAAGTACGAGAACTTCAAGTGGTGCACCATCACCATCAATCTGGCCGACTTTCTGTGCGGGTACGCCACCAAATCCAGAGCGAGTGTCAAAGAGGCGCGATGGTGCGGTGGGATTGAAACCGTTACCGTCCAAGAGCGATCCGTTGACGTCGGCGATGATGTCAACAGCAACATTGCTATAGAAGCACAGCGTTCCAGCATTAGATAGTCGTGCAACCACGGCGTTCGGCACTGTGTCGCCCGTATCAAAGTTGAGGCTGGAAATTTCTGGACGACTTCCGCATGGATACACTGTGATGTAACCAGTGGCAGATGCGTTTGTTGCGGTGACATTGAGAGAAACCGCGCTGACGCCTGCGGGCGCGATGTTGTTCTTGCCAGAGATCTGAACTTCGAGGATGTAGTCGCCACCAACTTGGCGAACCGGAACTCCACCTTCGCCATTACGGGTATCAAAAATACGTTGCGGGCTGATTGATTTCATCGTGACCGGTGATGCTTCAGTCTCAAGGCTTGCCCCCGCAACCATCAGCAAACGATTGGGAGTGTTAGTTCTTGCATCGGTAACGATTCCGGGAGTTGCATCAGAAGTAAGGACAGTAGCGATGTTGGCGGGACTGAAACTGGGGAATGCGGTCAGGGCAATCGCAGCAGCGCCTGTTACATGAGGAGCGGCCATTGAGGTGCCGCTTTTCGTCGCGTAGTCATCGGTTGGGTCAATGCTTGCGCCCTTAATGTCGGAGCCGGGCGCAAAGATATCGACGCATGAACCATAGTTTGAGAAGAAAGATCGTGAATCGTCTATGTCCGTTGCGGCGACCGTGATTGCGGCAGGAACTCGTGCCGGAGAATATTGACAGGCATCGTGTTGAGTTTCGTCAAGGTCATCACCCTCGTTGCCGGCTGCGACGACGACAACGATGCCTTTGCCAATTAAAGAATTAATGGCACTATCGAGCAAAGCACTAGGTGACCCACCGAGGCTCAAATTGACAACCGCTCGTTTTTCATTGAGCGGGTATGAAGCGACGTAATCAAGGCCGGCGATAACTGTTGAGTTATTGCCCGATCCAAAACAATTAAGGACGCGCACCGGAACGATATCGGCACTGGTGGCGACGCCATACGAAGTTCCGGCCGCGGTTGAGGCCACATGGGTGCCATGTCCCTGGCAGTCGTTGGTTCCTTGACCATCATTGATTGAAGTAAATCCGCTTTTTAGTCGGCCGGTGAATTCACTTGAGCTGGCAACGCCGGTGTCAACGATAAAGACAATGGCATTGTCGCCACGATTATTTGTTGAGAACAGTCCGTCAAGATCCGCTGATGCTTGATCAATGCGGTCAATTCCCCACGAAAAAGTTGAGGTGGTGATTCTCGTAATGGTTCGCGGAGTCACGCTATTTGACTGGGTCGATGGTGGACTGTTGCCACTGCTATTTTCAGCAACAACGGTGAACGTGTACGCGGTGCCATTCACAAGGTTGTTCACAGTGCACGTCAATGGCCCTTGCGACCATACACACGTTTGTCCGCCAGGTGAAGCAGTAGCCGTGTACTTGGTGACTGGGTGCGTTGGATTTGCGGGGGCATCCCACAAAACTTCAATCTGTTGACTACGTGAAGAAATCGCGCGCACGTTGGTTGGAGCGGTGGGTGGCAGTGGCAATTTCAAATCCCAATTCAAAGTGAGATTGCCAACAGCATTGCTGTAGCCATCAACGGCAATGCGATATGTCTGACCAGCAACCGCTGCAAATGAGACCGCACTCGTTTGACTTGTCTTCGTGTCATCGTTAGACGCGACAGCGGTTAAAGCGTTGAGAGAACTCCCCGAGTAAACCGCAAGCAAAGTGTCAAAGTTGGAGCCCGCAGTATTGAAATTAATTTGTCCGCTCGCGGGCGCGGTGTAGTTGAACCACACGGAGTGTGATGGGGCGAAGCCCGCGTGGAAGGGCTCGCTGGATTCGGCGGTCGCAAAAGTTGTTTTTGAGCCGGTGCTGTTGCTCAGTCCGGTGATGGTGCGTGATGTTGCAAAAAAGTCATGGAGCGAACCCGGTCGAACAATGCCAGGTGCGGATGCCGAGGGGCTAGTCCCGGCGCTGTTGGTAGCAGTGACGCTCACGCTGTAGGCATCCCATTTGGTGAGGCCAGTAATCGTGCACGTTGTTAATGGTGGTGATGCGAGACATGTGCGAGAGCCTGGCTGAGCGGTGGCCTGATATGACTGGATTGCACTGCTGCCGTCAGATAAGGGCTCTGACCAAGAAACTTGGAGCGAATCATCTGCCACGACTGGAGTTGCAGTGATGTTACGTGGGGCCGATGGTGCCGTGGGAACGGGCGTGGCTACGAAAGTGTGAGTAAGAGTTGAATTTCCACGCGATGAGTTGGTGCTGGCTAAACGAATGTAATACGTATTGTCTTTCATCACGTTGAAGGCAGTTGACGTATACGAACTTGATCCTGGAATATCAGCCCAGCCCGATGGTCGAACCAAGTTGGTGAGAGCTGAACCAGTGAAAACACTCAGAACTGTGGCAATTGAACTATTTGAAACTGACAAAGAGAGTGCGCCGCTGAGAGTCGGCGTGTATGAGTACCACACCGATGCTTGGGTAGATGTATTTGTTGCCGATGGTTCGTCGGTCTCGAAGTTGTAACCAGAATTGTCAATGGTGGTTGTTTCGGTATTGCCCGTTCGAACGATTGCTGCACAGAAACGATCGCCAAGGGGAGAAAGTGGACAATTGAGGGTTTGGGACCAATGAAGAGTGATCTTCCCTCGCGTTGATCCGAACGAAGTCACGCGAAAGTAATAGGTGGTGTTGGCCGAGACTGTTATCGAAATCGCGCTTGCGACAACACCCCTGTAATAATCGACGTCGTCATTGTAGGCAACTCTGCTCAGAGCATTGATCGTTGAACCTGTGTAAGCGGTTAACACGGTGTCGAAATCACTTCCGACGGTATCAATCGAGAAAGTGCCCGATTGTGTTGGTGTGTAGCGATACCAGACCGAAGCACCACCGCTGCCGTTTGGGTCAGACGCATCAAGGGGAGGTTCGTTGGTTTCGAGAGTTGCATTCTCGTTAGAGTCAATTTCGGTGCCAGATACACCTATCAATGGCAAAGCGGCTGAAAATGAATTATTGGAAAGGCCAACGACGACCGAGTTGCTCGAAGTGGATGCAGTTGAAGTGTTGGTTGTGTTACTGGCCGTTACCTGAAAGGTGTAGGTGACGTTAGAGCTCAGTCCGACAACCGTGCACGTGAGTGGTCCCGATGTCCAACTGCAGGTTTTGTTGCCAGGTGTTGAGGTGATCGTGTAACGAGTAATTGTGCTTGATCCCGAATCAATGGGAGCGTCCCAGGTGACAGTGGCACGTCCAGGTCCGCTTACCGCAACAACGTTTTGTGGTGGCGAAGGAGCAACTCCGTTTCCGGCTGGAACGTGTAACAACAGATTGGGAGAACCAGTTCGCGTATCGGACAATTTGTTGGCACTGACTGATGCCAAAGTCATCGTTTGAATTGATGTTGAAGTGAGTGAAAGATTGGTGCCCCAAATTGCCGCAGCAGCACCAGCGACATGTGGCGTGGCCATTGAAGTTCCGTTGAGAGTCGCAGTTCCGCCATTGAGCCATGTGGACAAGATGGAACTTCCGGGAGCAAAGAGATCGACACAGGTGCCGTAATTTGAAAATCCGGAACGGGCATCATTTGAAGTTGATGAACCCACGGTGATTGCTTGAGGTTCACGAGCCGGAGAATATAGGCAGGCATTATGTAGCGCTGTGTTGGTTTGATTGCCGTCGTTGCCTGCAGCAACAACGACGACTATTCCGTCGGTCACAGCGTTGCGAATAGCAGTATCCAGAGACGGGCTGGCGCCACCCCCAAGACTCAAGTTAAGAACAGCAGGTACGCCTGCAGTGTGATGAGTGATCGCCCAGTTGACTCCAGCGATAACCCCAGAAGTAGAACCACTTCCCGTACAGCTCAAAACACGTACTGGAACGAGTGTGACCCCATCAGCAACTCCGTAAGTTGCGCTACCAATGGTTCCAGCAACATGGGTGCCGTGACCATTGCAGTCGGTGGTGTTGGTCGCAACGATCGGTCCGAGCAGGTTTCCATATTGGTCGTAGCAACTTGTTGTTAGGTGGCACGCAAAATTGCGTCCAGAAACAAGACGGTTACCAAATTCGGAATGTGCGGCAATGCCGGTGTCAACAACATAGGCAGTGACGCCAGCACCGTTCGAGCGATCAACGTAGAGACCATCTAGTGGAAGGTTGACTTGGTCAATGCGGTCTAATCCCCAGGGCGGATTTGGTTGACTACTTGAGACCGTGATGATTCGGTCTTGTTCAATGTGTTGAATAGCCGGATTGCCTTTGAGAGCTTTCAGTTGGCTTGATGTGAGCGTTGCGGCGTAACCCTTAAAAGCAGCCGAAAATGTTCTCGTGATTGAATTACCCAAAAGCGATAGCACCTCTGCCTTTGCAGTGGGGCTTGTCGAAGGCTTAAGCATGATGATGTATCGGCCCGGAATGGCATCGCCAGCGGCCGCAGGTGACTGAGTCGTAGCCTCGAATGAATCAAGCGAGACCACTTCATCAACTTCAATGCTGAGAACTCGCGGATCATCGGCGAGCACCATGGCTTGAGGTGTGGTGAGCGAGGCACTGAGACCAGAAAAGACGTTAGTAAAGGTCTCGTGAACGGCCGCACCGGCAACTTCGAGATCGCGGCCAATTTCAGCAACGTCGGCGTCGGTTGCAACAGCAACAATGAAGCGCTGGGTTGCACCCTGGGTGTTCGGTAAACGAAGTTCGGTGCGTGCAGAGGCGGCAACTGGTGAGAATGCGAAGGTCGTTACGAGAAGAAGCGGTACGGCAACGAGCGCGACGAGACTCTTGAATGCTCGCTTTGACCCAATATTGTTAGCGCCCACTGCTGACTCCTGACCTTGTTTAGGTTATTAGCCCAGATCTCACACGCCTACGGCACCGTTCAGGTTTGGTCAAGAAGACTGACTATTTATGGAGCAAATGACGGAGCGATTTACGGGGTGAACCAGCCCATGAGATCGGCTATCAAGTGCACTGGGGTCGATGCGTTGAAACAAACGGTGTTGCTGGCACTTACCTTGGTGATCACGAGGTTGGGGATATCTTCGTTGACATCAAAGTTCAGGTTTGAGGTAGGTGGCTGGTCCTGGTCGCATGGCCACACCGTTGCGAAGCCAGATTTTGCGGCGCCAGCAGCGGTGACGTTCAGAACAGCAGCAGTTGCGGCGCCTGGTGTGATCGGAGACGTTGCCGAGAGGTCGAGGACATAGGTGGGCGATGTAGAGACTCGTGTCGTGGGACGAGTATCAAAAAGTCGTTGCGACGTAACGACATTGAGGTTGGTGTCTTGGGCAAACCAGCCGCTGATGTCGGCGATCAAAAAAGTCGGTGACGACGATGCGAAACACACCTGGCCGTTTGAGTCGACGGTTGCGATGACCGCATTCGGGATGTCTTGATATGGCAAGTAGTTGAGGTTTGACGTGTATGGCTGAGGTTGGTTGCACGGCCACACGGTGATGTAGCCAGGTGCTGTGGCCCCGGTTGCGGTGACGTTGAGGACAACTGAACTGACCCCACTCGCCGGCAAGCCGAAAGAACCAGTGACTTGTAATTGATACGGAGTTTTAGGGGTAAGAATAAAACCGGTCTGGCGAGTGTCGAAGGCTCGTTGCGGAGTAAACGTGTGTAGGCCGTCCCCGTTCAGGAACCATCCGCTCAAGTCGGCGATCAAATTCACCGGGGTTGAAGAATCAAGACACATCTTTCCGTATTGATCGGGTGCAGCGATCACCGTGTTCGGAATATCTTCGCCAGCCGTGTAGTTCACACTTGATGCCAGTGGTTTGGTGTCTGCACACGGCCACACGGTGACAAAACCATTACTCATTGCACCTGTCGCGGTCACATTCAGCACGACTGCTTCAAGACCCTGATTCGGAAGCCCATACTTTCCGCGAATATCAAGGACTAATGGATTGTCTGCGTTGACCTCAGCGATTTGCCGTGTGTCCGCAATGCGTTGAGGTTGCATTGGTGAAAAGACTTTTGGTGCAATCAAAAGTGCGGCATGAACTGCGTGGTTCGCATTAAGAATTCCGACTCCACAGTAATAGGTAGCAGAGATGTCGCTTGCGCATTGTGAAGACGGTGTTGAGGGAAACGAGTTGGCAACGGCGGGACTGCTGAACAAAGCCAAAACGCCGTTGTACTCAAGAACGGGGTTGACCGACAGTATTAACGACACGATGCCGCTGACAATGGGGGTGGCAAAACTGGTGCCGCTAGGGTTTGCGTACCCGTTGAGTGTGGTTGTTCGAATATTTGATCCGGGGGCCGCTATGTCGACGACAGAACCAAAGTTTGTATAGCTCGCGCGAGCCCCAGTTGAAGTTGTTGCAGCGACGGTGATGACGTTCTTGCAGTTCGCTGGTGAACTTGGTGACACATCAAGGTCATAACCGATTTCGTCGGGACCGCCGTTGCCTGCTGCCACAACAACGATTGCGCCGGCGGCAGTGGCAGCATCAATCGCTGCTTGTTCGCTGACTAGGCATTTGCCAGAACCACCAAGACTGAGATTGATCACTCGTGCTGGCGTGGGATTGAGGGGTACGCCATCAACTGTTAGTCCCGCGGCCCAGCGGATTGCTTTGATCTCGTCGCTGGTGTCGCCACCGCAAGACCCCAGAATTCGAATGTGTTGAATCTGGGATCGTTGATTGATGCCAGCAATGCCGATGCCATTGTTGGTTTTTGCACCAATTACCCCGGCAACTTTTGTTCCATGCCATGAATTGGGTTCGTCGTCGCAAGAATCACCAGGATCGGTGGCATCAGCATCATTATCAAAAAAGTCATACCCAGGAAGTGGGGTCGGTAGATCTGGGTGTGGGGTGTATCCAGTGTCAATGACCGCAACCACTACATCAGTAGATCCGATGGTGAGATCCCAAGCCTCTTCAACGTCAATTCCCTTATCAGGAGTTGCAAAATCTTTGAGATACCACTGCGATCCGTAGTCAGGATCATTCGGAGCGGTTGCCACGTAACGCTTTTCGTTGATTTCGGCAGACGCAACTTTGCCGGTGTCAACAAGTTGTTGCACGAGAGCGTCGGCTTCGGCGCGACTAATTGGCTGGTCAAGTTGAATGACCTCAAGACGATTGGCAATTTTTGACTCGACTGACGCATCAAGGTCAAGTTCATTTTCAATGAGGGACATTGCGGCTAGTGAGGTTCGCCCTGGCATTCGTTCAACGATGAATTCAGAAACGGTGTCGGTGTTAGTGATAACAACTGTTGCACTGCTCGCAAGTGAGCGTATGGGAATGACCGAAATTGAGATCCCGACCAACATCGCGAGCGCAGGCAAACGTAATTTCACCGCAGGGCCTCTGATAGGGCACGCACTGACCATTCGTTGATGGGGTCACTGACCAAGATCACTTCATCGGCGCCAGCATCGCGCATTTCAATCACCCGTTGACGAATATCGGTGAGTGTCGCTGCGGTGTACGTATCGGGCTCGGGACGTTCGCCAGTAGATGTATCGGTGACAACGAGTAGGCACGCACTGCGATTCAATGTTGCAGGGTCGCGACCTACTTCACGAGCGATTTCAGAGATGTGAAGATTTTGCTTGGCGAAACCTTCGGCCGAATTACCAAACCAGTCAAACCAGGTATTCCACCACTGAGCATGCGGGAGTGCGGCACGCAAAACGCGTTCGCCCATTGAGCCGATCATGATCGGGATCAGACGGTGAGGTGTGGGCAAAAGAACGGCATCATTGACATTGTTGAATGTGCCGGCAAATGTGCACCGTTCACCAGAGCACAAAGTCTGCAAAATAGTGAAAGCCTCTTCAAAGCGAGAGCCTCGCTGGTCAAAGGGAATGCCGAATGCATCGAATTCTGGCTGGTTCCAGCCAGCACCAACTCCGAAAATGAATCGGCCGTTACTGACCTCATCTATTCCGACGGCCATTTTGGCGAGTAGGGCAGGTGGGTGAAAGCCAACGCAGGCAACCAGTGGCCCCAGTTCAATGCGCTCGGTGACTGCGGCGAGCGCCGACAACAAAGTCCAGGCTTCCCAGGGACCTCGCTCGGGACGACCATCGCCCCGATAAATGAGGTGGTCACCAATCCACATCGAGTCAAAACCATGGTTTTCGGCGGCTTGAGCCATGGCTTGGTATTCAGGCCAACGAACTTCGCGCTCAACCTCGGGAAGTTGAATGCCAACTCGGACACCAAGAATCAGACTCACCCTTATGAGGCTAGAGAGGTTTCGGTCTACGGTGGGTCCATGGGGCAAATTCTTGACATTCGTAGTGACCCAACGACCATTGATGCGCCATGGATGAACGAGGCTCTACGGGCCTCGGGTATTGCTGGTTCGGCAGTTATCACAAAGTGCACATTTGAGGGTTTTGTGGGCACAGGGCAGACCGGTTGCAATGCTCGCTTTTCGTTGGAGTGGGACAACCCGGCGGGTCGCCCAAAAACTGTCATGGGAAAGTTTCCGTCTTTTGACGAAACGGCTCGTGCTACTGGATTTGGTGGTACCGCGTATGTCACCGAATACAACTTCTATTCGCGTATCGCGTCAACGGTCGACGTGCGGGCGCCCAAGTGCTATCACGCTGCGCTCAACGTTGAAGCACAACAGTTCTGTTTGATCATGGAAGATCTCTCGGGGTCAGAACAAGGTGATCAGTTCGTTGGCCTCACTCTTGATGAGGCAGAACTTGCGATTGACCAAGCAGTTCTATTGCACGCGCCGCGTTGGGGCGACCCGACTCTTCCCGAATCGGGAGTTAACCCGAGCACGATTGAAGAGCGCTCGGCGAATTTGGCCATGATCTACGGCTTCTTGCTTCCGGCTTTCGTTGAACGATTAGGAGCGCGCCTTGAACCCGAGATATTGAAGGTGATTGAAGATGCCGCGCCAGTCATCGGGTCATGGGCTTTGGGTTCAGGTACTCCTTTGACGGTTGCGCATTACGATTTTCGACCCGACAACTTTATGTTTGCTCGTGAGACAGACGCTCCAGCGCTTGTGGTCGTTGACTGGCAAACAGTTAATGAAGGTTTGGGCATGGTCGATGTGGCTTATCTCATCGCCGGCAGTTTTTCGCCAGAGCGACGGCGTGAAGTTGAAAAACAATTGATCGAGTCGTATCGCGTGAAACTCAATGCTGCCGGTATCAACTACGACGTTGAGACTTGTTGGCGCGACTATCGCTTCGGTTCTATTTGGGGTCTCATCATTACGGTGCTGGCTACTTCAATGGCGGCACGTACCGAACGTGGTGATGATTTGTTTGTCACGATGGCCACGCAATACGGCCATTTAGTTTTAGATCATGACGCCTTAAGTTTGTTGAAATAATCATCTCAAGAGTGAGGGAAATATGACATCAACAGAATTCGACCCGGATTCGCTTCGAGCGAGGTACGAGTTTGAGCGCGATAAGCGTTTGCGCGCTGAAGGTAACGATCAATACATTGACATTTCGGAGTTTGAGGAATACCTTGCTGACCCGTATGTGGCGCCATTTAGGCGCGAACCACTCTTGGACGAAGTTGAAGTGGCAGTCATCGGCGGAGGCTTCGGTGGATTGTTGGCCGGCGCACGTCTCCGTGAAGCCGGAGTCACTGATATCCGTATGATCGAAAAAGGCGGAGACTTTGGCGGCACCTGGTATTGGAATCGTTACCCAGGTGCAGCGTGCGACGTCGAGTCCTATATCTATTTGCCATTGCTTGAAGAAATTGGCTACATCCCTAAACAGAAGTATTCAAACGCGCCCGAAATCCTTGAGCACAGCAGGGCAATTGCTCGGTTCTTTGATCTGTATACCAATGCGTGTTTGCAGACTGAAGTGACCGAATTGCGTTGGGACGAAACCGATCGTCGTTGGTTGATTTATACCAATCGTGGTGACATCATGCGCGCTCGATTTGTCGTGATGGCCAATGGGCCACTGCATCGACCAAAACTCCCAGGTATCAAGGGAATTGAAACCTTTAAGGGACACACGTTCCATACCAGTCGTTGGGACTACGACTACACCGGTGGTGACTCCACTGGTGGTTTGTCAAAACTGAAGGGTAAGCGTGTTGGCATCATTGGCACTGGTGCTACTGCAGTTCAATGTGTTCCGCATCTTGGTGCATCGGCCGATCAACTGTTTGTTTTCCAACGCACGCCATCGTCAATTGATGTACGCAACAATCGCCCGACTGACAACGAATGGGCGGCATCGTTGCAACCTGGTTGGCAAAAAGAACGCATGGATAACTTCAATGCGTTGGTAAGCGGTGGATTCGCTGAAGTCGATTTGGTGAATGACGGATGGACCGACATCATTGGCAACTTATTGATTCGTCTGCGTCAAGACGCAAGTCCTGATCTGTCGCCTGAAGGTTTGGCGCGCAATCTTGAACTTGCCGACTTCGAAAAGATGGAACAGATTCGCGCGCGCGTTGAAAACATTGTGAGCGACCCGAGCACTGCCGAACATCTCAAGCCGTGGTATCGCCAGTTCTGTAAGCGTCCGTGTTTCCACGACGACTATCTTGCGACCTTCAACCGCCCTACTGTTGAACTTGTTGATACCGATGGTCGAGGCGTTGATTACATCACTGAGAAAGGTGTTGTGGCCAATGGCATCGAATATGAAATTGATTGTCTGATCTACGCAACTGGATTTGAAGTAGGAACGAACTTCAGTCGCCGCGCTGGATACGAAATCTATGGAGTTGACGGAAAGTCGCTGACACAACATTGGGATGATGGCGCTCGAACCTTCCATGGTTTTCATAGTCGCGGATTCCCGAACTGTTTCATCGTGAGTGGTGTACAGAGTGGGTTCACGGTGAACTTCCCGCACATGCTTGAAGAACAGGCTCGTCACATTGGTTACATCTTGAATCAGATTTCTGAACAAGGTGCGACACGAATCGAAACTTCGGAAGAGTCTGAACAGTGGTGGGTTGATCGCATCATTGCGCTGTCGCAGAACAACATCAAGTTCCTTGAGTCATGCACGCCTGGCTATTACAACAACGAAGGTAAGCCGGCCGCCCGAAGTGTGCAAGGCGGCAGTTATGGCGGGGGACCAGTGGCGTTCGTGCAGGTTCTCGAACAGTGGCGGGCCGAAGGTCGCATGCGCGGTTTGATTACTTCATAAATCGTCGGACTTTTTGGCTTTCAAGGCCAGAGGTATCAGGCCAATAGCGCAGACTCCGAGGACGACGAACATCGTGGCCATCTGGACTTTGTAGGCGTGATCACGATTGCCAATCCACAGAATTGCCAAAACTGGTAGCACGATCGCGAGAGCGGCAATTGTGACGATTTTTTGGGGGTTCTTGGCTGTAGTTCGACTCTTCTGGAACATGTTGAAGGCGTATGCAGGAATCACGAAACCACCGATCGCGGCAAACAGGGGATTGATTTGGCTCACACTCTCGTTGGTGATTGATCGGGTGATGTAGACCGAGGTGGCAGTGGCAATAGCCGTAATGACGCAGGCGGCAGGAGGTGTGAGGCGCATAGACGAAGGGTACCGCACTCAGCCTGCGCCTGAGTACCGACAACTATTGCCGTGTTATTGTCAAAAGGTGCCCGGGTTACGAGACATAATTGCCCAATCTTTGAAAGTGGCGGAGTGGCCTTTTCGTGACGACGGCCCGCCCTTAGCCATCGGAACTTCGCTGTTGTACGAGGGAATGGTCGTTGGCGGTTCGATCCAGTTATTTGAGGACGTCGGCACCGTCCGAGTCATCGCTTTTGGTGGAGTCGGTGAACCTGGAGCATTCCGATCGCAACTTGATGAATTGATCGGTCGTATCAACCCAGCGTTGCTTGACGTGAGTTTTGAGATTGACCTGGTTTTGCAGATGCCGGTTTGTCGTGCGGTAGTGCGCGTGGATGAAAGCGTTCTAAGTGAAGATGTCGCCCGGGATGTCATACGAACTTTAGGTTCGGTGACTGCGAACTTCGCTGCGGTCGCTCCAGCGTTTTTAGCAATAACCACTGACAAGCTAAGCGTGGATGAGGCGCTGAGTCGTGTGCGTCATCCTGAGGGTGCGAAGAAAAGTTTGATTGGTAGAGAATCGTGAAAGGTTCAAAAATGGAGAAAGATCAGCAGTCAAAGCGTCAGCAACTCGGCTCAGAGGTTGAGCAACTGGGTCTTGGGTTGGATGCCGACTCAAGTCCGCTAGCTGATTTCGCATTGAAGTCAACCGTTGCCGGTCTAGGGATGTTGGCGCAGGCTCGCATGGAAGTCGGTCGAGTCGATGATCCGGCTGAAGTTGAAGCCGATGCGACGGCTCTTGATTTTTTACGCTGGCAACAATCGTCGGGTCAGCAAAGTGCTCCGGCTCATGAACACATCAGTAGTGGGCAAACATCGCGTTCATCATCGACTGGAACAATGGAAACTGGCGGGTTTGCGGTTGGTGGCGATGTTGAGTCGGAAATATCTCGTGAAACCGGACGCGGTTCGGGTCTTGACGGCGCAACTCGCGGACAGTTCGAAGGTTTCTTCGGCGTTGATCTTGGTGGCGTACGTTTGCACGCTGATAGCAAGGCTGCCGAGTTAAGTCGATCGCTCGGTGCTGAGGCTTTTACCGTTGGCAACGACGTATTTTTTGGTGAAGGGCGATTTACACCAGGCAGTTCGTCCGGCATGGGGCTATTGGCACACGAACTCACTCACGTGGTGCAACAAGGCGGCTCCTCAATGCGTCGGGTTGATCCGAATGCAGTGGCCGTGTCACGTTCGCCCTTAGCCGGTACACAAATGATTCGCCGTGTTGATCAAAGCGATTCGAATGTGCTTAGCGATGGGAAAGGAGTTATCTCCCAGACAGAACAAGCTGCGGGTGCGGCAGGCGGATTTTCAGGATTACAAGATTTTGAAAAGCCTTTAGATTTTCGAGCGACGGGCGAAATCGAAGAGGAGGCGCCGGAAGATTTTGCTCATGGCGACGGCTTTGCCCTGATTTCGTCAACGATGAACACGATTTCTTCGATTGAAAAGTTGTGGCAGGTGTTTAGCGAGCCAAGTACTACCGAAGAAAAAATATGGACTGTTTTTGGGAGCTTAAAAGCTGCGGCCGACCTATCGAAATCGGCGTGTGAGGCGTCTAAGGCGGCTTCAATAGGTGCGGCGGTTATTCCTGGCCTTGGTATAGCCATCTCGGTGATGTCGTTTGCTGACAACTTAATGAATACCTTCTTGCCGCTTTTGGAGGCTCGTAAATCTGAAAAGGTTGTGTTAGATAGTTTGCGGTCGAAGGTAGCAGGCACTGCGGATCCAGCGGCGAAAAAAGCACTCTCCCTGCAGATCGCCTCAATGGAAACAATTGTGAGCACATCAGGTCGGCAAATTGGATTCGCAGTCGTTGATATGGCCGCTGACCTGACGATGATCGTTGGCCAAATTGCGCAAATTGCGGCTGGTCCGTTTGGTACTGCGGTGACATTGCTCGGTGCAACTTTGGGCTTTGCAAGTATGGCGACGAAAACAGTGTGGGAGTGGGTCTCTTCACACAAGGCCGCAAAGTCAAAAGAAGCAGAGGGGACGGCGAAGGGCGAATTAAACGCGTCACGAACCAAATTTGAAGAGGCGTCACAGAAAGCAACCAGTGCGGGCGCGACTGATGACGACCGGCAAAATCTCGCCACCGCTAAGGAGGAGATGGAGGCAAAAGAAGACGCCTACGACGACGCCTATTTGGCCTTAGTGCAGTCGGATGCAAACTCGGCTTATAAAAATGTCCTTGACATGGCTTTTGCACCACTTCGTGCAACTCCTCCGGGGGCGGTGGACCTTGGCGTGATGGCAATGTTGTCTGCTCACGGTGTTTCGGACAACTTTATAAACAAAACGAGCGCCGAAATAACAGCCAATAAGACCGCTGAAATTGATTACGAAGTCGCCGTTGAGGAGGCTGCAGCGCTCATTGCAGTTGGGCCTCCAATAACAATGATGGACCGGGTGAAGGGATGGGTAAGTAGCATTGGTAAATCCTTTGGCAGGGTCAAAGCCTGGTTTAAGAGTTTTGGTGGACCTGAGGTCTTACCAGAAGCCACCGTGACCCAGAAGTACGTTGATTCGGAAGCTGTGGGGATGTCATCTGTGCTCGGTAAGTACGTGAAGAAAAAGGCTGTACAAGGAAAAGGAGGCGTGAAGCCTTCAATGGTCAATGAATATTTGCAAGGTCCTTTTAAGAGTTTTGTTGCCCGGGTGATGTCTGGCGCCACTGAACAGGTTGAAAAGGATCGAAGACTGGGCTACATCGTAAGTTCGAGCGTGAAGGCCGTCAAGGCTGCACTTGCTGGTGCTTCATCAGGTGGGGCTCTGATTGACATGAGCACAGTGCAAGTTGATGTCAAACTCGATTCGATTACCGTGAAATTCTCAGTATCGGCTGCATCGCAAACCGGATTATCTACCACAGTTGCGACAGGGCCTACTGGCCCTGGCGCTCCTGGCACGACGCCTTAGGTTGGTCTCTTTGTTGAATGAGCCACTGCATTTTTCTTTAGACGAAATCGGAGTTTCAGTTCTTGCACCAGTCGGTTTCATGAATGATGAACTCGGCGATGAATCGGTCATTCTTTGGGACGACCCCGAAGACCACCGACCAAAAACTGCGGACACGTTTGAAGTTCGGCGGTTGACAATCAGGGGAATTGCTGCGCTTGAACTTTGTGTTCAGCGATTGGGTCGAGTTTCTCGATGGACAGATGACGTTGAGGTTGTCGCCGATGGAATCATGTGTGAAGGTCGAACTTTTGTGAGTGATGGCGACGGGGGACCAATGAAGGGATTCCTGACCATCGTGCCACTTGAATTTCCCGTCGCTCTACGGGCCGAGTGGAAAACAGAAGATGATCGTTGCGACGAAATGCTGACGATCGCGAAAAGTGTTCGGTTTTTGTCCCCACTTGATGGACACACTGCGAAATCATCGCTCACACACATCAATTTTCGAATGAGCGTCGAAGTTCCTGAGGGGTGGTTGGGGACGGCCTCGGATGATCGCATAGAGATTTCTGGACCGGGAAGTCGTTGGTTATTGAGACGAGGTAGTCAGCCTGAAGTCGTTGGGACGACTGAATTGCTCTTTGATGATGTTTCATTGACGTACCACATTGGGATTGGGGCATTGCGAGCACAGATTCTGCACACAAGTGAAGAATTCACAGTGATTGCTGAGGGTGATGACATCCCTACACTGATCGAGATCAGCCGTTCGCTGCGGTTCCATCAATTCATTGATCAATAATTACTGGATAAAACATGAAATTCGGGTCGTCAAAAAATATCAACTCATGGGAATTGTTCGTTGATGAGGTTTTGCGATTCGGAATCATCAAACAAGGCCCCATTGGCGATGATTTGGCTAAACAAGGTTTGCTCTTGCCGGGGTTTAAGTCGCAAGACGACATTGAGAAAGAAACTCAGAAGAATCTCACTGCGGCTTGGAAGCTTTTAGAATCCGAGATGTCGAGTAAGTCACTTTTTGCGTCGGCGGTTCGTCTGGCACGTGCCGACAAAAACGATGCGGCGTTGATTGCTGTGTTGGCCGCGTCAGAAATTCGGCCAGAGCGACGTCGAGTCGTTGCAGGTTTGGGCGGCAAGTCCGACGGGACGGTTACCCTCGGTGTGATTTCTCATGTGCTCCCAGACTCGCTATCCGCGGCTGCGCCAGACAGTCGGCTGATGCGCTCTGGATTTATTCAAGTAAAGAGTGAAGGTTCATGGGCGACTCGTGAGATTCATCTTGCGCCATCGTTGGTGTGGTCGTTGCTTGGTTCGCAAGACCGTGATCCTGAATTGCCCATTGACATTGAACACATTTCGGGAGTCTCCAGTGCGGGTGATGCTCAAGTTATTTTGGTGGCTGGTCCAGATCGTTCAGCACGTCGACGTCGCGCTCTGACGCGCCTTGGTGCCGAACGGGCAATCACCCTGAAGGGAACCGACGAATCAACAAATTGGGCTGCGGTAGTTCGCGAAGCCACATTATGTGGTGCGGCTGTCCTTGTTGATGTCGTTGATTCTGTGCCGGAGCGAATCAAGTGGTGGGTTGAGCGAGCAGATCATTTGCGGTGGGGAATTTTGTCTGAAAATCAAATTCCTCTCGAACAATTGCCCGATCGAGCATGGGTCGACGATCAAATCATTGATCGTGTTGCGAGTGCATCATCAGTTATTCAACAAATGGGTGGGGCGTTAGGCGCCGGTCATCGTTTGACATTTACTCAACTTGATCAAATACGAAAGTCCCTGCCCGCACTTGGTGGAGATCCGAGCCATGCAGCGCGCCGTTTAGTCACTGGCGGCCTCGATCGATTAACAACGCGTATTCGGCCAACTCGCTCATGGGACGATTTAGTTTTACCAGTTGAAGATTTTGAAAGAGTGCGGATGGTGGCGGCGCGTTATCGTCACCGCGACACCGTTCTTGATGAATGGGGATTCAAGCCGATTCCATCGGCTGGTGTTGTTGCCATGTTTAGTGGCCCTCCCGGAACCGGCAAGACCATGTCCGCCGAAGTGATTGCTGCTGACTTAGGTCTTGACTTGTTCAAGGTCAACTTGGCAACAATGGTGTCTAAGTACATCGGTGAAACCGAAAAGAACCTGGAACAACTCTTTGATGTCGCCGATACGGGCAATGTGGTTTTGTTGTTTGACGAAGCTGACAGCATTTTTGGAAAGCGCAGTGAAGTCAGTGATGCGCAAGATCGTTATGCCAACCTTGAGGTTTCTTATTTGCTGCAACGTATTGAGCGATTTGACGGGTTAGTTATTTTGACAACCAACCTCAGTAGCAATATTGACAACGCATTCTTGCGTCGTATTCATGTGGTGGTTGATTTCCAGGCGCCCGATGAAGGTGAGCGACGCACGCTTTGGATGAAAGCTTTACCAAGTGATGCTCCACAAAATGATGTTGACATCGACTTCTGTTCTCAATTCAAATTGTCTGGCGCCGATATTCGATCGGTCGCTCTCGGTGCAGCATTCAGAGCAGCAGATGACAAGAAAGTCATTTCAATGTCTCATGTTGTGACGGCACTCTTTGATGAGATGCGTAAACAAGGTCGGTTGGTTGATCGTGCAGCCTTTGCGCCATATGCGGCTTTACTGCCACCTGAAGGCCCAGTTCGTCGCCTTTAAGTGGGTCATATCGTCTTGCTTAGGTCCACATCCACCCGTTTGTGACAAGTGGGTGGGTAGGGTGACCGAGCCGGGACGATGGTTCGTCCGAGCGATGCGTGTCATCCCAGACAGGTTCGCGGCACCTGTCAAAGGAAACATCCTTCATGTCCCCATCCACTTCCACTGGTCGTTCGACCACGCCTCGACGACGCCCCGAAGGCGGTTCGCCTTCAGGCGGCGCCTCAACAGGTGGTCGCCCATCAACAGGCGGACGTCCCTCAGCTGGTAAAGCCCGCAGTAAATCGACGAATCAATCACGCGCCAAGTCGGCGGCTCGCCGCGATGATCGCCGTGGATTCCGTGCCGAAAACGGTTCTGCCACTGCATCAAACTTCGCTCCAAAAAAGCCCACGATCATTCCGATCGAAGTTGGACCCGATAACGGTTTTGTCAAAATTGGTGTGCCAGCGAATCTCGCCGGCATCCTTGCGGCAACCGGAGTCACCGAACCTTTCTCGATTCAGAGCGTGACTTTGCCCGACTCATTGGCTGGTCGAGACGTTCTCGGTCAAGGTCAAACTGGCTCGGGTAAAACACTTGCGTTCGCATTGCCGTTGATTGCGCGCCTTGCCGCAACAAAAGTTGGTCGACAGGCGAATCGCCCACGCGCATTGATTTTGGTTCCAACTCGCGAACTTGCAACACAAGTTGCGACAGTGATTGATCCGTTGGCAACTGCGAGTGGTCTACGTGTCATCACCGTCTTTGGTGGTGTCGGTCACGGACCTCAGCGCGATGGACTTCGTGCTGGCGCAGAAATTGTTGTCGCGTGCCCAGGTCGATTGGTCGATCACATGGGTGAAGGTGACGCCAAGCTTGATCGTATTGAAATCACCATTATTGACGAAGCCGACCACATGGCCGATCAGGGTTTCTTGCCCATGGTGAAGCGCATTCTTGACGCAACTCCGAAGGTTGGACAGCGCATGTTGTTCTCGGCGACTTTGGCGGGCGGTGTCGACGCAATTGTGTCGCGTTACTTAGATAATCCGGTTTCTCACGCCGCTGAAATTGAAGCACCAGTGTTGCTCGACCATAGTGTTTTGGTGATTGAAGACGCTGATCGTTTAGAAGCAGTCGCTGAACTGGCGCGCAAAGAACGAGTTGTGATCTTCACGCGGACCAAGCACCGTGCCAAGCAAATGGCTGCGAAGTTGAAGACATTCGGAATTAATGCAGTTGACATGCATGGCAACTTGTCGCAAACAGCGCGCGAGCGTAACTTGGCAGCGTTTGCAAGTGGTGCAGCTTCAGCGTTAGTTGCGACTGATATTGCGGCGCGAGGAATTCACGTTGATGACGTGCCGTTAGTTGTTCACGCCGATCCGCCGGTTGAGCACAAGGCATACACACACCGTTCAGGTCGTACCGCTCGTGCTGGTGCTGCTGGTCGTGTGATTACGGTTGCGTCAACAGCTCAAGTAAGTGAAGTGAAGCAGTTGTTGCAAAAAGCTGGAGTCACTGCAACGTGGACTGGCATTGATGTGTCAAATATGGCGGGTCGCCCCTCAGGTCGTTCGGCTGGTCGTGGTGGAGTTCGCTCTGACGGCCGTCAAGGTGGTCGTCCCGATGCTCGTAGCGGAACCGCTCGCGGCAACGGTGGCCGTCCCCGCCGCTAAATCCCTCTGTAATTCTGGTGAGGATTTTTCCTCATAATAAGTAAATATCCTCACCAGAATCACAATGAAATGTGACAGTTCTTGGAATCGTTACACCAGAGCGTTTGCTGACATACTTTCGGGCTATGACCCGAAAGAACTTCACGGTGATCACGATTGCCCCCATTCTTGTTTTCATTGCCGCATGTTCTGGTGGCAATGACGACGCAACAACAGTGCCTGAAGAAACTACGACTGTTGTCGAGGGATCAACGTCAGAGCATCTTTATGAGGCAACGATTCGTCGTACTAGTGACGGTGTACCTCATATCGTGGCCGATGATTTTGATGGAGTCTTTTTTGGACAGGGCTATGCGAGCGCCGAAGATCATGCCTGCTCGTTGGCCGATCAATTGTTGAAGATCACGAGCACGCGCGCGGCATTTCTGGGGGCCGGATCTGGTGATGCCAATATCAATAGTGACTTCGCCTGGAAATCAATCGGGATTAACGAACTAGCTCGTGAGGATTATCTGGCAGCCTCGACCGATATCACGGACCAATTTGAGGCTTTTGCGGCTGGATGGAATTCATACGTTGAAGAAGTAGGTGTCGATGGTCTTTCTGGTTGGTGCAGTGGCGCCGATTGGGTTCGGCCCGTCACTGGTGAGGACGTGTATGCGTATGCGCGTTCGATCGCACTGAATGCATCAAGTTCACGTCTCGCTGGATATATCGCTTCAGCCGTTCCTCCTTCCAGCGCTGAAGCGCAGCCGGCAAACTATGAAACTCCTGCTTTGGCTGCTACTCCAATGGCGAGTAATGGTTGGGCGGTAGGTCGCGACGCTGTTGAGGGCGGTCAGGGCGGAGTCCTAGTTGCAAACCCGCACTTCCCCTGGGAAGGTGAACTTCGTTTTTGGGAAGTGCACCTCACTGTGCCGGGCGAGCTTGATATCTACGGAGCCAACCTCACCGGAGTTCCTGGAATCGGAATTGGATTCACTGAAAATTTCGCATGGACGCATACGGTTTCTGCGGGTAGTCGTTTCACGGCCTACACGTTGACTCTTGACCCGGCAAGTCCGACGTCATACCTAGTTGATGGTGCGCCAGTTGAGATGACATCGCAGAACTTCACAGTTGATGTGCTCGGCGAAGATGGCACCACGACGTCAATAAATCGCACTCTCTGGTTTAGCGAGTACGGACCGATTCTTGATTTCCCCGGAGTTGGTTGGAGTAGTTCATTAGTAACGACGTATCGCGATGCGAACATCAACAACGATGAGTTCATCAAGCAGTACTCGGCAATGGGTCGCGCCAAGTCGCTTGACGAATTCATCGAGGCGCATGAGACCTATCAAGGTGTGCCGTTGTTTAACACCATTGCAGTGAGTAATGATGGTCGTGCTTGGTACGGAGATATCTCGGCAACACCAAATCTCACGGCCGAAGCTGAAGCCGATTACATGGCACAAGTTGCGGCTGGAGGAATAGCGGCAATCGGTCGTCAAAGTGGCGCAATTGTTTTGGATGGTTCAAAGAGTTTAAACCGTTGGGAAGAACAAGAAGGATCTCGTGATCCGGGACTGGTCCCATGGAGCGAACTTCCGATGACCGAGCGCACCGACTACGTTTTTAACGCTAACGACAGTTTCTGGCTGGCAAATGCTTCAGAAACGTTGCCAGGCAAGTACTCGGTTTTGCATGGTGAGCAGAACACAGTGCGTTCCGTTCGCACACTTGAAAACGCGCGCATTCTTTCTGAGCAATCGCCATTTTCTGGCGCAGATGGATTGTTCTCGGGTGAAGAACTTCGTGATGCGGCAATCGCAAATACGAGTTACCCCGGTGTGCAATTGGCTGACGGAATCGCTGAGCGTTGCTCACGTGTTCCGAATGTGGCGGTTCCGGAGATCGCTACTAGTTCAGGAGAAGTTGTTGTTGCGTCTTCAAGTGTGGATATCAGCGCGGCCTGTCAAGTACTTGCCGATTGGGGTCAGACTTTTGATCTTGATGATGCAGGTGCTCCGTTGTTCCGCGAAATATTGGGACGTATCTCGGCCTTGAACGCTTGGCCGCAGGTGTGGGCTGTTCCGTTTGATGCGACTGACCCGGCAAATACGCCTCGTGGTTTGGCTGCTGCTCCGGCAACAGGTGACGACCCGGTACTTGTGGCGATTGGTCAGGCAGTAAGGGTTCTGGAGTTGGGTGGTCGCACGCCAGGGGCCACATTGCGTGACACGCAGTTTGCACCCCGTGCGTCAACTCGAATTCCGGTTCCTGGTGGACTCGGCAGCGATGGTGTCACCAACGTTGTGAGTTGGGGCGGATTGGGTTCGTCAACTGAGTCGGTTCCGAGTCGCGGCGACCGAGTCGCCCCGGGAACTACGTTGACAGCGGATGGTTATCCCATTAACTATGGAACCAGCTTCTTGATGACGGTTGATTACACGCAAGGTACTCCACGAGCGTGGGCCTTCTTGACGTATTCAAATACGGGAGACCGCAAGTCGCCACTCTTTGATGCACAGTTGCAGCGGTTTAGCGAAAAGAAGTGGCGCGATGTTTTGTTCACCGATGAACAAATCAAGTCTGACCCCGAACTCACCGAAAAAGTCATCTTCAAGGACTAAATCCCTCTGTGATTCTGGTGAGGATTATTCTTCAAAATAAGTAAAAATCCTCACCAGAATCACAATGAAACGTGAGTGTTATTACGAGTCGGGTTGGCCGTCAAACACTAATTTGAGCGTGAGTTC
>SXGQ01620011.1_pt1 | contig 23595 bp, 25 predicted proteins | sample 3178371 | NCBI WGS metagenome assembly SXGQ01 (sample SAMN11356859, study PRJNA531348) | freshwater metagenome | isolation source: freshwater sample F1-20 | place: China: Fuxian Lake, Yuxi | collected 2017-12-25 | reverse complement strand
GCGCAAAGCCTGTATGAAACTGAGGCACTGATCCAACGCTGGCACGGCGTGGGCCGATTAGGTTATGCCATCACACCGCGTTTTGCACCCACTTCCAGCGACGCGCAATTGCGGGGGGCCGGTGAATTGGCCCAAGCTCATGCCGATGTGTGGGTACAAACCCATGTGGCTGAAAACGCCGATGAAATCCGTTGGGTGGCCGAGCTGTTTCCCCATTCGCGCAGTTACCTAGGCGTGTATGAAGACATGGGTTTGCTGCGTGAACGATCGGTGTATGCACATTGCTTGCACTTGGATGCGAGCGACCGCGACCTGATGGCCGAGCGCGGTGCCTCTGCTGCGGTGTGCCCCACCAGCAATTTGTTTTTGGACAGCGGTTTTTTCGATTTCACATTGGCGCAATCGCACCGGCTCCAACACGGCCTGGCCAGCGACGTGGGCGGCGGCACCAGCTTCAGTCCGTTTCACACCATGCATGCGGCCTACACCGTGGCCAGACAAAGTGTGGGCAAATCGGGACACTCTCTATCGGCCAATCATGTGTGGTGGTTACACACGGCAGGTGCCGCCAATGCGCTCGGGCTTGACGGCCTGTGTGGCAATTTGAACATCGGCTGCGAGGCCGACTTCATCATACTCAACCCCAACGCCACCCCTTTGTTGGCACGTCGAACCGCAGCAGCGAACAGCTTGGAAGAACAACTCTTTGCCATGGTGGTACTGGGCGATGACCGATTGGTTGACAAAGTGGTGGTGGATGGACGAGTGGTTTGAAATCCAGCCTCTGAACCCCAAGGTCCCTGAATCACCGGTTTTTTAAGTCCCCAACACCGCCCTCTCTTGCGCATTCAACACAGGCCCTTCCAGCGTCACGCTTGTCTCTTGCACCTTGCCATCACGAAATTTTTCAATCACCGGCTTCAGCGCAGGGTCAATATGCGATTCATCAAACCCATTGAACAAAGTACCCAGCAATGAACGCTTGACATCGCTGGTGCCCATGACCCAATCCGCGAGCGGAAACGTCAGGTTCATGTTCTTATGCATCATGATGCCAAGGTTATGGTGTGCGGCGTGATGGCGACGTATGGTGTTGATGAACGGCATGTGCCGCACAAAAGCGTTTTCTTGGATGTGGCAGCAATAGTGGAATGTCTCGTACAACACATAGTGGCCGATCACCGTCATGTACGTGATGTAACCGGCATTCGCGCCAAACACATACGCGCTGACAAGTGCGAGAGCACCACCACCCACACCCAACACCGTCAGCACACGCCACGGAAAAAACACAATGCGAAATTCGCGCACGCTGTCGATGGTGTAGTTGGTGTCGGTGAAATACTGGTGGTGCTGGCGGGTATGGCGGTCGTAAATAGCGCGCAGTGCAAACACATCGATCTGACGGTGCATCACATATTTGTGCATCGCCCATTCACCAAAGTTACCTGCGACAGCCACGGGCAGCACCATGAGCCATGCCCAGGTGGCGTGATCTAGCTGATTGAAACAAAACAGCAACAAGCCAATGCCTACTGCGTACATCACACCGACATGCAGCAAGCCGTTGTAAAAAGGACTGATGTTGGCGCGGTAAGTGTCCCTGAAACGGCGTTGGCGCTCGGTCATCACCATGGGTTTAGAAAATGTGGTCATACTTTTGCCCTGCTTGTTTGTTGCCTCTAGGCATGAATGATCATGTTGCCGAATAAAGCGCTGATGTTCAATTGGCGCATTCCCCCTGCAGCACATGCTTTTGGCTTGAACATCGGCGCTAAAAATGCATAATATACATACCAATACATACTTTGAATCACATGGACACCATCAGCGCCACAGAACTGGCCCGCAATACGAGCGACATACTCGACAAAGTAACCAGTCGCGGGCAGACCTTGGGTATTTCACGCAACAACGCCTTGATTGCGCAACTGAGCCCGCCAACTCGAAGCATGACTGCTTCGCAGGTGCTGGCCGGTATCAAGTTGCCCTCATTGAGTCCCGCACAAGCCGATGAATGGCTGAATGACAGCAAGCAGGGATTTGACGACAGTGTGGCCAACCCATGGGAGTGATTTGGGACAGTTGCATCTGGGTCGCCTTGGCAACCGGGCAGTTAACAAAACAAGCACTGATTAATGGCACCGGGGATGCAACTGTCATGACCTCTGTTGTTTCTTTGGGCGAGCTCAGCTATGGTGTTCATACCTGTGCAGATCCGGCAGAACGGGCTCGCCGCGCCGCTTTTTTTCGTCAGATTGAAAGCAGCCCGATGTTGGGTATTTCAAAACACACCGCCGATGCATTCGGGTTGCTGTGCGCTTCTTTGAAACAAGCGGGGAGATCACCGCGTCCCAGGTACAACGACCTGTGGATAGCCGCCCAAGCCATTGAAAACAACTGTGTGCTGTTAACGCTCAATGGCAAAGATTTTGCAGACATGCCAGGCTTGCAACTGAAAGTTTTGAACGCGTCGGGCGAATGAAACTAGAGCACCAATAAAGCGCGGAAATCATTCACATTGGTATGGGTGGGGCCGCTGACCACCAAGTCGCCCAAGGCTTCAAACAAACGGTAGCTGTCGTTGCGATCCGCATGGTCGGAAGGCTTGATGCCAGCAAGCGCGCAACGCGCCAAAGTGTCAGGCGTCACAACCGCGCCGGCGTTGTCTTCCACCCCATCAATGCCGTCGGTGTCAGCCGCTAACGCCCAGACATTCGGTTGTGCTTGCAATGCCATGGCCAAGCCTAAACAAAATTCACCCGCCCGCCCGCCCTTGCCTTTGGGGAAACCCTCCACCGGTGGTCGCAAGGTAACGGTGGTTTCCCCACCGCTCAAAATCACGCAAGGTGTTTGAAACGCCCCTTGTCCGCGAGCGGTTGCACGCGCGAGTGCAGCATGCACTTTGGCCACTTCACGCGACTCGCCTTCCATCTCGTCGGACAACACATAGGCATGCAAACCGGCGGATCGCGCGACTTCAGCTGCGGCTTGCAAGGATTGCATGGGCGTGGCCAACATCTTGACCGGATGCGACGCGAACACGCCCGAACTTGATTTGGGTGTTTCAAGCGAACCGTCTTGCAGGGCTTGGCGCACGGGCGCGGGAATGGCAATGCCGTAGCGGTCCAAGATAGCCAGGGCTTGTTCGCAAGTGCTGTCGTCGGCGACGGTTGGGCCGCTGGCAATCACAGCAGGATCGTCGCCAGGCACATCGCTGATGGTCAAGGTCCACACGCTGGCCGGATGGCATGCCGCCGCCAACCTGCCGCCTTTGATGCGCGAGAGGTGCTTGCGCACCGTGTTCATTTCACCGATGGGTGCGCCGCATGCCAACAATTCGCGGTTGATGCGCTGTTTGTCTGCCAAGGTCAAACCCGCTGCAGGCAAAGTCAACAATGAAGACCCGCCGCCAGATATCAAACAAATGACCACATCATCAGCGCCCGCACCCTCGGCCAGTGCCAACATGCGTTCGGCTGCATCCATGCCTGCTTGGTCGGGCACCGGATGCGCCGCTTCACAAATTTCAATGCGTTGTTTCAAGCCCGGGGGGCGAGGTGGCGTGTGGTGGTAACGTGTCACCACCATGCCTTCTAACGAAGCATCGGCAGGCCAGCAATGTTCCAATGCATGCGCCATGGCGCCAGCAGCTTTGCCTGCGCCCAACACCAGTGTGCGACCACGCGGAGGCTTGGGCAACAAACCCGCCATGTTGGGCAACGGTTGAGCGCGAGCCACGGCCACCTCAAACAAGTGGCGTAAAAATTCTTTGGACTGGTGGTGAGGGTTAGGAACAGCAGGCATGGTGAAAGAGGATAACGGATTGGCTAAAGTTTGGCCCGCCACTGTCGATCCTATGGACGATCCCCGCTGAAAGACCATTGATGCAACCCTCAGACTTCAACAAATACCTCAAAGACACCGCCAACGACCCCGAAAGCCTGTGGTTGCTGTTTGCTTCGGTGGTTTTTTTTCCGCTGGTTTTGGCCTGGGTGGTCTGGAAATTGTTCAACAAAGGCGCCGACGCATTTTTGGCACAAGCGCTCCACAACACCAAGCTCAAACATTTTCAGGACGCGCGGATTGAAACACTGAAAGAAGCACACAAGCAGCAAATGGTGTTTGAATACCAGCAATACATGGCCGAACGCGAAAAACGTTTGCAGGCCTATGAGAAAAAAATCAGGGCCCAGGCGCCCCCGCCGCAAACCACCGCCCCAGCGCTTGACGCTCCTGCTCAGTGATGCGCGTGGTATTGCTCATCGGCATTTGACGCAACACCACCACTTGCTGGTAAATGTTTTGTGCGTTGGCCGTGATGAGTGCCGGGCTGTCCAAGCGCAAATTTTTCATCTGAATTTTTTCACCATGACAACTGATGCAGCGTTGATTGACAATGGTTTGTACTTCTTCAAAACTGACCGCAGCCAAGGCCTCGGTCGATGCTGTGGTGCGCGTGGGCCACAACGCCAGAATCAGCGACAAAATCAAACTGACACCGGCCAAGGCATAAGGCCAAGGGTGCGCGGCTTTGCCCAAATGCCAACTGTGTTTTTGCACAAAAAATTGTCGTATCAACACACCCGCCAACATCATCACAAATAACAAAGCCCAACGCTGCGGGTGATTGACCAACAGACCTTCGTGATTGGCCAGCATGGCGAACAAGACCGGTAAGGTGAAGTAGGTGTTGTGAACACTTCTTTGTTTGCCACGCTGGCCATACACCGCCAAGGCTTTTTCATCATAGGGTTGGCCGCTGGTGAGTGCTTTGACAACGATACGTTGACCGGGGATGATGCAAAAAAACACATTGGCGCTCATGCTGGTGGCCAGGGTCGCACCCATGAGCACAAAAGCAGCGCGCCCTGCATACAGTTGGTTGAACAACCAACACAATACAGCGACCAACACCAATAAAACCAACGCCAACCAGCGTTCACCCTGGGCGCGTTGACCCAAGGTTTTGCACAAGGTGTCATAGACCAGCCAAAAGCCCACCAGAAACACCAACGCTGTCAATCCAGCTGCGTGGGTAGACCAGTTGTGCACTGCCGGATCGATCAAATAAACATTGGCCTGCCACAAATACAACACGCAAAACAACGCAAACCCGCTGAGCCAAGTGGTGTAACTTTCCCAATAAAACCAATGCAGTTTGCTGTTGATGTGGCCGGGTGCGCCCAGGTATTTTTGAGGGTTGTAAAAACCGCCGCCGTGAACTGCCCACATTTCGCCGCCCACCCCTTTGGCTTGCAGTGCAGGGTCCTGCGGTGGTGTGAGGTTGCTGTCGAGAAACACAAAATAAAACGAGGAGCCAATCCATGCAATGGCCACGATGACATGCAGCCAGCGCAGCAGCATTTGGGCCCATTCAAGCAAATACATTTCCATGGCGTTAACTATATGCTGATTTTTTTGTAGCGTTTATTCGTTTTCTTTGCGCTGATGTAAGTGCTCGCGCCGTGCTGTTTTTTTGTGCTGATGTAAGGTGCTCACGCCATGCCGGCTCGGTCGCCGCTCACTGCAGCAAGCTGCAATGCTCGCGTCGGCCCGACCGCCATGTCGGTCATCCGCTCCTGCTGTTTCACTCAAGCAAAGCAGTCACGATGAAATAAGTTGCACGTTTAGCCAAAACATCAGTCGGGCCGTCTGTGCGGGGATGTTTTTGCGAGCGATAGCGCAGCGATGCATATTGGCGCGGGCGGCCATGTCACCGATCCGAATGGGTTAATCAGTGAGGTGCTCACGCCATGCCGGCTCGGTCGCCGCTCACTGCAGCAAGCTGCAATGCTCGCGTCGGCCCGACCGCCATGTCGGTCATCCGCTCCTGCTGTTTCACGCCGCCAAAGTGGTCACAAACACCGAAGGTGCATGCGTACCACCAGCATCTCGACAGGCCGTCTGTGCGGGGATGTTTTTGCGAGCGATAGCGCAGCGATGCATACCGGCGCGGGCGGCCATGCCAATGACTTTAAGCAACATAAAACGCTCAGCCATGCCAATGACTTCATGCAAAACATAGTACGTAACCTACTGAGACGTTTGCAACAACTGCGCTGCCACAGACACTGCAATTACTTCAGGCAATTTACTCTCGATCCCCGACATACCAATCGGCGTCGTGACACGCGCAAAGTCCTCGGCGCCAAAACCCCGCTCCTCTAAGCGGTGCCTAAACCTTGCCCATTTGCTGGCACTGCCAATCAAACCCACATACGGCAAATCCGCTGATACACGCATGCGCATCAAACACGCCGACAAAATGTCCAAATCTTCTGCATGGCTAAAACTCATGATCAACACCTTGCTGCCGGGTACCAAGTCGGCCACCGCCGCATGCACAGGATCGGAGTGTTCTGTCATCACTTGTTCCGGTAATTGCTTGGGAAATACTTCGTCACGGCTGTCAATCCAACGCAATGCGAACGGCAGCTCAGTCAATACCTTGACCAAAGCATGGCCCACATGCCCGCCTCCAAACAAAGCCAACGGCTGTAACGCGGGGCGCAATGCCTGTTGCAAAAAAGCAGTGTCTGCCTGGCTGACACAACGGTATTCCAGCACCACCACCCCGCCGCAACACTGCCCCAAGGCGGGCCCCAGCGGCACGGTTTGCAGCCCTGGCAAAGCTGCGCGCCCGGCCAATATCTCCTTGGCCAGCGCCACGGCCTGAAATTCCAAATGTCCACCGCCAATCGTGCCCACCAACGTGTGCGAGAAAACAGCCATCCAACTGCCACTGTCCCGGGGTGCCGAGCCCTGGGTGCGGACGACCTTGACCAGCACCGCAGGGTACAAGGCCAAAAGATTTATCAGTTGTGTCAAATATTTCAAAAAATCACCAATTTTGAGGATGTTAAATTCCAACCCTGTACGGCGTCAGTCAACCCATTTCACAGGGATTACACATGCTTTCCATTGCCACATCCAGAGCGACGCTTGGTTTGATATGGGTTCTTTTGGCCGGGTGTGTGATTGCACCCAAACAAAAAACGGTACCGCCCGCACCTTTGCCTGAGCCTGTGCCTGAATACAAACCGGCACCAGAGCCCATACCCAAGCCCGTGCCAGAGCCATTGCCTGCACCGCCGCCGCCCGCAGCACCCGCCCCCCAACCTGCTCCACCGCCACAAGCGGTCAAACCCGCGCCGCCTGCGGAACCTGTGAATCCCTTGAAATCCGGGGCACGGGACGCCAAAGAATACCGCAAGGATGCTGCCCGCCACCTCTACAACAAATACCCTGAGAAAGTGTTTGCAGGCAAGCTGCCACCGATGCTCAAAGCCGTGGGGGTGATTGAAGTGGTGGTGGGGCCCAATGGACAAGTGCTGGACTTGGTCTGGGCCAGAGCACCTCGGCATGTGCCTGAAGTGATGCAAGACATTGAGGCCATGATTCGACGCGCCGGACCTTTTCCAGCCCCTGTGAATTTACGCAGGGTCACTTACACCGAAACTTGGCTGTGGCACAAAAGCGGCCTGTTTCAACTGGACACGCTGACCGAAGGGCAAAAATAAGCCATCGGGGCTCAAGACCCTCGGTAAGTGGCATAGCTCCAAGGGCTCACCAACAGCGGCACATGGTAGTGCTGAGTTGCATCGGACACACCGAAATCGATCGCCACTTGGTTCAAAAAAGTTGGCTCTGGCAAGGCCACACCTTTGGCTGCAAAGTAATCTTTCACGCCAAACACCAACCGATAAGTGCCCACCTTGAGTTGCTGGTTATCTAACAAAGGGCCATCTGAACGGCCATCGGCATTCAACACCCAAGAGCGTATGAGATGCGATTGGCTGCCCTCGGTGTTGTACAAAGAAACGGTCATCGCGGCCGCAGGACAACCATGCATGGTGTCCAAAACATGTGTGCTCAATCCCATGGGGTGTCTTTGTGGTGTGTGACTTTGACAGGTATATAGTTGAATGAACCAGTTTAACGCTCCCTGTTGCATGCCATGACACCCTCGCCTTTGCTTGCCCTTTCTGACGACCCGATAGAGTGGCTGAACCACGCCACTGAATCCCAAGCCTTGGACTGGCTGCACGGTATTTACGAACACAGCCCTTGGGTGGCACAAGCGGCTTTGCAACAACGGCCATTTCGCAGTCTGGCCCATTTGAAATGGGCATTGGCCGAGAGCGTGACGCAGGCCACGCATGCGCAACAGTTGGCGTTGGTCAAAGCACACCCGGAACTGGCTGCCAAACCGGCTGTTGGCTTGACTAGCGAATCCCAACAAGAACAACGATTGGCCGGGCTTTGGCAAAGCACACCTGCGCAAGCCAACGAGTTGAAACAACTGAACGACAACTATGTCAAGCATTTTGGCTGGCCATTCATCATCGCCGTGCGAGGGCCACGCGGCTTGGGGCTGTCACCCGAATCCATCTTGGCCGAACTGCGTCGCCGCATGTCGCATTCACCCGCTGTCGAATTCCATGAATGCTTGCGACAAATTCACCGGATTGCAGAAACCCGTTTGAACGAGAAATGCCAGTCCCATCCGCAACTCGGTGGCGAGGTATGGGACTGGCACGAGTGGCTGGCGCAATTCAGTGACCCGGGCTTTGCTGAACAAGGACAACTCAGCGTGAGTTACCTCACTACCGCACATGTGTTGTGCGCTCAAACTTTGCGCCTGGGCATGCTGGCCTGTGGATTCGACGAAGTCAATATCGATGCTGTCGGCAATGTGGTGGGCCGCTACCACGCAGAAACACAAAATGCGCCCTACTTGATGACCGGTAGCCATTACGACACGGTTCGCAACGGCGGCAAGTACGACGGACGCTTGGGAATATTTGTGCCCATGGCCTGTGTGCGCGAATTGGCCCGCCAAGGCAAACGCCTTCGCTTCGGCTTGGAACTGGTGGCGTTTGCCGAGGAAGAAGGTCAGCGCTACAAAGCCACGTTTTTGGCGTCCAGTGCACTCACGGGTGCATTCGATCCGCAGTGGCTAACGCAAGAAGACGCCAAAGGTGTGCGCATGAAAGATGCGATGAAACAGGCGGGTTACCGGGTCGCCGACATTGACCGTATTCGACGCGACCCGAGCCAATACCTGGGCTTTATTGAAATACACGTAGAACAAGGACCGGTGCTGCACCACATGCATTTGCCATTAGGCATCGTCACCTCGATCAACGGCAGTGTTCGGTATGTGGTGAAGATCACCGGCACGGCCAGCCATGCAGGCACCAGCCCGATGAACCAACGCCAAGACGCGGTGGCCGCATTTGCGCAATGGGCGGTCTATGCCGAACAACGCGCCCGGCAAGACGGGGATTCTGTCGCCACGGTGGGCATGTTGAACGTGCCGCAAGGTTCCATCAATGTGGTGCCGGGCGCCTGTCATTTCAGCTTGGATATGCGTGCACCGAACGACGCCCAGCGCGATGCACTGGCGCACGACATATTGCAGTGCTTGCGCGATATTTGTTCAGAACGCGGCGTTCAATGCGAGTGGGAAGAAACGGTGCGTGCGGCTGCCGCGCCCAGTGATGCTGGGCTGCAAAGCCGTTGGGAACAAGCCGTGGCCGGTCTGGGCTTGCCGATTCACCGCATGCCCAGCGGCGCTGGCCACGACGCCATGAAAATGCACCAAGTGATGCCTCAAGCCATGTTGTTTGTGCGCGGGGAAAACCAAGGCATCAGCCACAACCCGCTGGAATGCACTACCGCAGATGACATACAACTGTCCATCAACGCTTTGGCTTCATTTATCCATCACATGTCACAAGAGGTGTGAAGTGCCAGACTTACCAAACGGAATAGTTCATATTCAGCCAAACTCGCTTCATAGAACACGCATTGCTGATGTGGGTGCTTGTCGCCGCAGAGGCAGGACAACTTTGGTCGCTGACGTAATTGGCTAACTCGGCTCTGAATAAGAGTTTCTTACTGAATCTCCAATCCAAGCGAACATCGAGCTCCTTACCCAATGCAGCCAAATCTGTGGCTGTTTTGAATTGGTGGTAATCCACTTGAAAACCCCATTGGCTGCCGTTGTAGCCCGTGCTCAGCCAAGTATCTTGGACACCTTTGGCAGGCGTGGAATTGAATTTGTCTGCCCAACCTTGGGTGGGATGCAGCAAGCCCAGTGGGTTATAAAAACCAATCGTCCCATTGCCACCCAAAGTCTCTTGGTAAACCCCCAAAAAATGGGTGGGCGCATTCATGCTGGTGCCATATTGCAAGTATTTGGTATCCGCAATGGTGCCATTGGCGTAAGACGATTGCCTGCCTGATTCGACCAAATACTTAAGGTGATAGTCGGATGAGGTGGCTATTTTTCCGTCAGCACGAACCGTTTGTATTTTGTTGGAAGGTGCCGTGGCCGAAGAAGATGTTTTACGGTCATGCAAATATGCAGAACCTAACAAGGTGTGGCCAGGAAGCCATTCATAACTGGCGCGAAATACTGTGAAGTCAGTTTCGCGCTCCAGCGTGTCGGGTCCACGTTCTTTCAGAAAATAGCCGACAAAAACATTCAGAGGCTGGCCTTTGGCCAGTTCACCTGATACACCTTGGTAAAAACGTTGGGTTTGGCGAAACTCATTGGGGCCTACAAAGCGTGTACGGTCCAGATCCAACTTTTGTCGGCCGAATTTCAATGATGAGTTTTCATTCATGTTCCAAAAGACAAAGGCTTCTGTGAAATCGGTCTCGTCCTTGGCCGGCGTCCAAGGGTAATCACTGGTCTTCACCGAACTGTCATCATTGAATTCCCTGTTGAGTTGGGTACTGCTCACAAGCAACAGCCGAAAGCCCAGTCCGTGGTGAGAGTTGGATCGCCACCCAAGTTGGGAGCGCTGCATCAAACCGTTACCTTGTTCGGGTTTTCCATCATCCCGCATGGTTTCTGAACGTATGCGAATAGACAACTCAGGTGTTCCTGTTGTCAATGCCGATTGAAAATCAGCGGCCTCCTTTGGCTGCGCCAGGGCAGCCCCACTGAGAAGAAGCGAAACACTGACGAACAAGCTTATCCATCCACCCAAGCCAAACAGTCTGTGGCCCGGCATTGGCTTGGCTTGGAGTCTGGTGAGAATTGCCAAATACATTAAAAATCCTGAAATCAAAATTGTTGGCAAATTCTATATTTAAAGTATTTCAAAAGCACTGTAGCAAGACGGTTCGCAAGCATGGCTGACGCTTTTTTCTCACGGACAGCTATGCCGAACCGTCCGAGGAATGAGTATGTTTTTCTACCGTATAAACGCGCACTATTTCAGTTGCAATACTTGGTGCCAAAAAGAATTTATGTCTTTCAGCAAATTTGTTATTTGATACTGAGTATTTTTCTATTTTTGAATTTGTTAATTTGCCTTATGATTGCCTCGCTTTCATTTCAATAAGGACCAAGCCCATGGCCAAAAACATCCGATATGGGGAGTATGTACAGGCTGTCACTGTCGACTCCAACACCATCAGCTACGACAAGCTGATGCCAAAACCGAAACTTGACAAAAACGGCAAGGAAATCACCAGCAAGCCCGAAAAGCTCAAGCTGGCAGGTGCGGACATCGTGAACCTGTTGAAGCCTTACTTCAACACCCGATTCATGGAGCAGGCCCGCGCTGTGGTGCCTTTGGCTTTGTTTCTGGGATTGTTCCAATACCTTGTTTTGCAAAGGTCGATTGCCGACGCTACCCTGATTACCGGTGGTTTGATCGCTGTGATGATCGGCCTCATGATATTCATGGAAGGCTTGAAGCTGGGCCTGATGCCGTTTGGGGACATCATCGGCAGTAAATTGCCACAAAAACTCCCGCTTCCAGGTGTACTGACCATTGCCTTCTTATTGGGTATTGGATGTACTTATGCAGAACCTGCCATTGGCACTTTGCAGGTTGCTGGATCGATTGTGGACCCCACCAAAGCCCCGTACCTTTACACCATGCTTAATGCGCACGCGCCCATGACCGTGTTGTTGGTGGGTCTGGGGGTGGGCGTGGCTGCTGTGTTGGGAACAGTGCGCTTCTTATATGACTGGTCGCTCAAGCCGTTGATCTTCATTGCCTTGGCTCCTGGTGTCTTGTTGACAGCCTATTGCGCCATGGACCCCGAACTCGCCACCATTGTTGGCTTGGCATGGGACTGCGGCGCCGTGACCACTGGCCCCGTGACCGTGCCCCTTGTGCTGGCGCTGGGCATCGGTGTGGCCAACTCTGGTGGCAAAAGCAGCGGACAGTTGTCAGGTTTCGGTATCGTGACCTTGGCTTCGATTTTCCCCATTGTGGCGGTCTTGAGCTTGGGCATCTACCTCAAGTTCACTTTGCCTGTGGCGGACATTTTGGCAGCGGCTGAAGCGTCCAAGGCTGCCGCAGCTGCTGTCAGCAACCCTGCTTGGTACCAAGTATCGCCAGGCCTTGACATCAAAATGGGCGTGCAAGCGATTGTGCCTTTGGTCCTGTTTTTGTTGATCGTGTTGTTTGCAGTGTTGCGCGAGAAATTGCCCAATGCCTTCATCATCACCGTCGGCTTGTTCATGTGCGTGTTGGGCATGTGTACCTTCAACGTGGGCTTGACATACGGCTTGGCTGCTTTAGGTTCACAAACTGGCTCGTTGATCCCGATTGCTTTCGTCAGCTTGGACGGTCAGCCCGCTTTGTACCCAGCCGCCATCGGCATGTTCTTGGCAGCCGCCTTCGCTTGGTTCTTGGGCTATGCCGCCACCATGGCCGAGCCAGCACTGAACGCCTTGGGCGTGACGGTGCAAAACCTGACCAACGGCTCGTTCAAGAAATCCATGTTGATGTACGCCGTGGCGATCGGAGTGGCCACCGGCATCATGCTGGGCGTGACCAAACTGATTTTTGATTACAACCTGTTGTACATCTTGATCCCGGGCTACGTCCTTGCGTTGATATTGACTTTGTTTTCATCAGAAGCTTTCGTCAACGTAGGTTGGGACAGTGCAGGCGTCACCACCGGCCCCGTCACCGTGCCTTTGGTTTTGGCCATGGGCTTAGGTTTCGGCAAAGCGGTGGGCGCACTTGAAGGTTTCGGCATCTTGGCTGCCGCCTCTATTGCACCGATTTGCTCGGTGCTTGCCTTGGGCGTGTACGTGGAATGGAAAACCAAACGTGAGCTGCAAAACGCAGCGGCGGCTTGACCCAACACCGCTGACACATCACAGAACATTCATTGACAGAATTTGAAGGGAAATTTCATGGCTACCAAACGTAAAGTCACCAACTTGACGGAAGTCGCAAACATCACCTGTGTGGTTCAAAAAGGCTTGGCTGACACCATCAACCAATCTTTGTTGGATGTCGGTGTTCAAGGTACCACCGTGCATTACGGTGTGGGCACGGGCGTGCGCGAACGCATGGGCATCTTAGGTATTGCTGTTGACGTAGAGCGCGAAATTTTGAGTGTTCTGGTGCCTTCAGACCAAGTGGACCGGATTTTTGAACGCATGTTTTTGGCGGGTCGGCTCGACACTCCTGGCATGGGGTACATCTATGTCACGCCTTTGCTGCAGGCCGCTACATACATTCCTCCGCATTTGATTGATGCTTGAGTGACCAACCATTCAGGTGATACACATGAGCAATGAACACAACAACACACAACCTGCCATACCGCACATTGACTACACGCGCTTGATCACTTGCGTGTTGTACGAAGGCGGTGCTGAGAAGCTATTAGAGATGCTGCACCACAAAGGCGTCAACGAGGCTTGCTTTTACGGCGTTCGAGGAAACCCGGTCGGCCGTGCCTCTGAGGCCTCTGGATTGCCAGAAATTTCCAAAACCGAAGTGTTGCACGCGGTGGTGTCAGCCGATCAGGCTGATTACATCTACCGGACCATCTACCACGACTTCAACCTGGACAAACCCGGCCAAGGCGTGATCACGGTCAACCGCTTGGTTCGCTCTTCGCAAAATGTACTGCCCCAAGGCGTTGCATACGAAGCAGAACTCTGAACCTCACACAGCCCACATACCAAGAAAGATTTAAGGAGTTAACCATGAGTGATGAAGCAAAAAATCGTGTCCAACGAAACAAACGCCTGATTTTTGATGCTGAGGCTTACGTGCAGTTCAATACTGCGCAAATCCAAGCCACGCGCAGTCGCGTTGAAGAAAATATCACCGATGTGATGCAGGCTTACACCATTGCAGCCGCTGGCAACCGTGAACTGATCATGCGCTCAGCTGAAGATGTATACCGCAACCGAGTGTTCATGCTTGAAAACCTCAAGCCCACCTCGGAAATAGAAGAAATCTTCCAGCGCTCCATGATCAATCGCACGCGCATCGATATGCTCGATGACCGCAGCAAGATGAACCGTGAAATGCTCAAGGCCTCTGAAGACTTGCTGCAAGCCATCAAAGGTGTGCAGCAGGTTGCCAAGGCATTTTTGGATATTTGCGAAAAAATGACCGAGCATGTGGATGAAGTTGCCGACGAGAACGCCAAATTGTTCGATGGCGAATTGGTGGCCAAAATGCATGCTGCCAGTGCCATCAGCAACGAATCTCGTGTGCTAGAAAACTATGACATGGTCAACATGATCCGTGAAAACGCTGTGGGTAACCGTAAAACCATCAGTGCGCTGAATGATGCCAGCGGAGAACTTTCTGATGCCTTGGGCGATTTGCAAGAAGAAGCCAATAACCAACGCGACACCATGATTGCATTGCGCGAAAAAATCGATGCCAACCAACGGCGCGTGGCTGACGAGTTATTCAAGCTCTAAGGGTTTTCCGTGTATCCCCCAGAAGCAATCATTCGTGATTGCTTCTTTTTTTGCCTATTGACCTATTGATTGAACATGCGTCCTCCCATGCGTCAAGTTGTGATGGATATCCTGGACGGATCTCCCAACTACAAAGCCAGCAGGTACGTGGAATGGGTCATCACGGTCGTGGTTTTGACCAACTGCGCTGCGGTGATTTTGGATTCGATTCCTTCTGTCCACCTCGCATACAAAGATTTTTTCCACGCCTTTGAATTTTGGAGTGTGATGTTTTTCACACTGGAATATGTTTTGAGGATTTGGTCTCTCGGCGCCAAATTTTCAGACAGTGCATGGCGGGGTCGACGCCAATACATATTCAGCCCTTTTGGCTTGATAGACTTTTTTGCGACCATGCCTTTTTATCTGCACATCTTTTTCCCAACCTTGGATTTGCGGATTTTGCGGGTGCTTCGGTTGTTGCGTGTGCTCAAACTCTCCAAATACAACACCGCCTTGCAGGACTTGTTTCATGCGGTCTATTCTGAGCGCAAGGCTTTTGGTTCTGCTGTGTTTCTGTTGTTGATTGCAACCATTGTGTCCGCGTCTTTGATGCATTTTGCAGAAGGTCATGCGCAACCTGAGTTTTTTGGCACGATTCCACATTCGATTTACTGGGCCATTGTGACCATCACGGCGGGCTATGGCAATGTGGAGCCTGTCACCAAATTTGGGGAAATCATCGCCCTGGTGAGTGGGTTTTTGGGTGTTTGCATGGCCGCCATCATGACCGGCATCGTGGCCTCGGCCTTCTCCAACCAAGTGGCACGCAAAAAAGCAGCCTTTGAGGCGCAATTGCGCGAAGTGTTCAAGGATGGACAAATGTCAGAGGACGAACAAGCCGCCCTCAAACGCTTGCAAGTGCAATACCGTTTCACCGATTTGCAAGTTGAAGCAATGTTGCAAAGAGCGAAAAGCAAAACAGCTGGGGGGCGTTCGTGACCACGGCTTACAAAAAACTCCAGCGCCGTACTTTGGAAATCCTTGATGGCGAGGTGGTCAGCCGCGCCAGTGTTTGGTGCGAATATTTCATCGCCATTTTGGTGGTTTTGAATGTGATTGTGATTATTTTGGAGTCGGTACCTGAAATACACACCGCGTACGCCACACAACTGCATGCCTTTGATTTATTCAGTGTGGTCATTTTTTCCATCGAATACGTGTTGCGAGTCTGGTCAGCTGGTGCCAAATATCCGCCACACACACAGGGCAAAAGCGGGCGGCGCGAGTACATCTTCAGCTTTTATGGCCTGGTTGATTTTTTCAGCACCATACCGTTTTACCTGCAACTGCTGTTTCCTGGCGCAGATCTGCGTGTTTTGCGCATGTTCAGGTTGCTGCGTATATTCAAACTCTCGCGCTACAACTCCGCCTTTGACGACATGGTTGCTGCGGTCAAGTCTGAACGCGACTCTTTTTCGTCCGCTATCTTTTTAATGTTCATTGCCAGTTTGCTGTTTTCTTCCATGATCTACATCATTGAAGGCCACGCACAACCCGATGTGTTTCCCTCCATACCTGCAGCCATGCATTGGTTTTTTGTCACCATTATCTCGGGCTGGGGCAATATTGAACCCATCACCTTCGTCGGTTCGGTGCTGGTCATATTCACGCAAGTCTTGTCGATTGCCTTGGCGGCGATCTTGACAGGTGTGGTGGCGACTGCCTATACCGCCCAAGTGGAACGGCGCGAGGCTTTGTACGAAATGGAATTGCGAGACATTTTGGCCGATGGTGTCGTCACCGAGGAGGAGCAAGAGCGCCTGAAATCTATGCAGGCCAAATTTGGCATGTCAGACGCACAGGTTGAAGCATTGATTGAACAAATGGAGGAAGAAAAGAGGCTTGCTCAAAACCAAGCAGGCTCCTGATTAGACATGCAAAAACTATTACGCCGCAGTACGGACTATTTCCTGATCATCCTCGGACCCTTATGGGTAGCAGTGGCCATGTATCTATTGGCCAAGGGTGAGGCTTGGGCTTTGTCTTGGAATCAAGTGCTTTTTGAACACAACCCCTATTGGCTGTTGTTGGTCATGCCTGTGGGGTTTGCCTTGATTCGCTACAGCACCATGAAGTTGGCACCCCAAGCGGGTGGCAGTGGTATTCCTCAAGTGATGGCTGTTATTCACGTGGGGCGTGTGCGTGCCATGTTGAAAACCTTTGTTTCGCCGCTACAAGCCCTGTACAAAATGGTACTGGTCATTTTGGGCATGTTGTGTGGTGCTTCCATTGGTCGCGAAGGACCTGCTGTGCAAATCGGTGCAGCCATCATGACCGGCTGGAGCATGAATGCTGTGCGTCGTATTCGCATTGATCCACGCACTTTGGCCATCATCGGTGGTGCTGCCGGTTTGGCGTCAGCTTTTACAACACCACTGGCTGGCGCCATGTACGCTTTTGAAGAACTGGGTGCTCGGCGCTATTTCAGACACCGTGGGTTTGCAGTGCTTTGCATAGTCTTGTCTGCTTGGGCCAGTTACCGGTTTTTTGAAGGATATTCGCCTCTGACCTTGAACGTACCCGTTCCTAGCCTTCCCACCTTCGGTCTATTGGTAGTGGAATGTATTTTTTGTGGCTTGTTGGCAGGTGCCATGACCTGGGTGATGGCGATTGGTCTGCCCAAATGGTTACCCGCGACCAAAACACCGTTGCAAGCAGCGGCGTTGGCTGGCTCAGTCGGTCTGGTACTGGCTGTATTGGCGATTGCTTGTCAAGGCTTGACCTTGGGCAGTGGCAACAACATCGCTTATGAAATGCTTAACTTGGCCCCGGCTTACACGCAACTCGAGGGGTTTGGGTTCATGAAATGGTTATCCACCACCTTGAGTTTCGCCACAGGCATACCGGGAGGTATCTTGGCACCCTCACTGTCTATCGGAGCGGGACTGGGACAAGATTTGTCACTGTTTTTTGGCGATGGCAACGACCGTGTATTTTTGATTGCTGCTGGCATGGCCGCTTTTTTGGCAGGCGTCATTCAAGCGCCATTGACCGCCACATTGGTGGTGGTTGAAATGACGGGCATGTACGACCATATCTTGGCCATGTTGGTCATGAGTTTCCTGGCTACTTGGGCAGCGCGGTTGTTGTGCCGTGTCAGCATGTATGAAACCCTGATGCTGCGACTGATTCCAGGCGCGCAACCTTTGCTCAACAAAGCCAGATAGTTTTTACCCCACCAAAGGAGATCAACATGTCGATCAGTTTGAGAGAGGAATTGCAACACCCCACCACAACCTTAGGCAAGCGCTATTTGACACTGGTGCTCGCCACCATTGTGGCCTCGGTGGTATTTTTGTTTTTCAGTTTAGAACTGCCCAAAGCTTTTCACTACACCCAAACCTGGGTGATGTGGGTGGAGCTGTTTTTTTTGGTGGTTTTTTCCGTTGATTTCCTGTTGCGACTTGCTACCCAACCGCTGACAGACGCCAAAAATTTTGTATTGCTGGTGTTTGATTTTCTGGCCATCGTGCCTTCTGCTTTGGTGGTAATGACTTACTGGGGTTTGATGCCAGAGCAACATTTGGAAATTTTGGCATTGCTGCGATTATTCAGGTTGCTACGGGTGTTGCAACTCTTGCGCATGAGCAGTTTGCTGACCGAAATCTTAGGTATCTCTGTGTTCAGCTTGGTATTTGGCAATATGGCTGCGCATTTGGGTTTACGAGTTTTGGTCAGTTCGGTGGACAAAACCCTGCAATTAAATATCTATCAATACATCGAGCGCCCTGTGCTGCTGTTGGCGGTGACTGCAGTGGGTTCGGTCATGGGTATTGCGCTGGCCATCACCTTTGGCGTGGTCAACCGCAAACGTGACGTTGTCACGGAAATGCACCGAACCACCATGGACGCTGTGGATAATTTTGAACGTGACTTCAAAGACGTGTTTGAAAACATCAGCCCTGAGCAACGTACCGCCATTTTCGGCAGCTTCCGCAATGACATGGCCACCTTTGTTGAAGGACATCTGAGCTATGCGGCCATGAAAGAAAGCACTTCACAATTTCTCAGCCAAGTCCGTGCTGTGGTCAAAACACGACCTAGCATGGATGTCCCGTTTCATGCCGTGCTGGTTCAGCGTGTGTCAGGCCTCCTGACCACCACACAAATCACCTTTCCGCCAGCGTTTTATGGCTGGCTGGGCTTGCTGGCGAACCTTTACTTTGTATTGGTCATGGTGGCAACGCCAGGCATCACGGGCTTGTTCGTGCAACTGCTGGTGATCTTTGTTTTCCAAGGTTTATTGATGATCATCAAAGACATGGACTACCCATTGGATGTCGATGGCACGATGTTCAATGCCAAGATACTGAATTAAACAAACAGCCGTCTGTTCAATCCTCAAAGCCCATCTTTGCCAAGATGGGCTTTTTTTATGAGGTCAAACTGTACTGAACAATAAACACAAAAGCGCCCGCCAAATAACCAGCCAAGGCCAACAAACTGATGTTGCGCACATACCAAACGAAATCTATTTTTTCTATACCCATGGCCGCTACACCTGCAGCTGAACCGATGATCAAAATAGAGCCACCTGTACCCGCGCAATATGCCAAAAATGTCCATAAAAAACTGTCGGCAGGGTAAGTTTCCATGGAATACATGCCCATGGATGCAGCTACCAATGGGACGTTGTCAACAATCGCACTGAAAATACCGATCAACATCACAATGATGTCTTGGCGACCAACGGTGCTGTCAAGCCATTGTGCGAGTCCCGTCAAAATATGGGTATGTTCCAAGGTGGCCACTGCCAACAAAATGCCAATAAAGAAAACAATAGACGACATGTCTATGCGTGAGAGTGCGTGTGACAGTTGGAGTTCACTGCGTTCTTCCAAGGATTTACCTCGGTGCAAGATATCTCCCACCAACCACAATAATCCCAAACCCAACAACACGCCGATAAACGGCGGCAAGTGAGTCACCGTTTTAAATGCGGGTACAGCTATCAAAACGCCCAAGCCCAAAAAAAACATGGTGTTTCGGTCAAAAGCAGAGGCTGCAGCCGAGGCAGGGTTACCGCCAGTTGTTTGACTCACAGTGCCATCAGGGGGTACCACTGGCTTACCTCTCAATAACCATGCGCAATAAGCCAATGGCACCAACAAATTGACAATAGACGGAAGAATCAATGAATGGACGATAGACCACGCAGTGATTTGTCCGCCGATCCACAACATGGTGGTGGTGACATCCCCGATTGGCGACCAAGCACCGCCAGAATTGGCGGCAATCACCACCAAGCCAGCAAAAAACAAACGGTCCTGTCGATTTTTCAGAAGTTTGCTCAGCAATGACACCATCACAATGGTGGTGGTCAGGTTATCCAAAATAGCACTCAGAAAAAAAGTGACCCCGCACACCAACACCAGTAAGCGCGGCAAGCTGGTGGTTTTGATCCGTGTTGTCACTACGTCAAAACCTTTATGGGCATCGACCACTTCCACAATGGTCATGGCCCCCATCAGGAAAAAAACAATTTGCGCTGTACCGACCAAGGTTTCGGACAAATCATGCGTCACGGTTGGCGGATCGGCTAAGGCCAAAGCATAGACCGCCCACATCAAGCTTCCACCCAGCAAAGCTGAAGCCGATTTATTTATTTTCAAAGGATGTTCGAACGCAATAGCAGCATATGTGATGACAAATAAAACAATAAGTATCGCGTCCATTTCAGCTCCGTTCGGGTTCAATTGGTATATGATTTATTTTTTCGAATATAACAAGTTGTGACAATCAAAAATAAACAAGCGCGGATAAATGCTATTGAGAGCAAGCTCAATAACATCGAAAGGCCATTAGGGGGCTGGAGGTTAAAGCTCTACACCATTATTTTCGAAGCCGACACACCCGCTGGAAAATTGTTTGATGTTTCCTTGATCTGGGCGATTGTGTTGAGTGTGCTGGTGGTCATGGCCGACAGTGTGCAAAGTTTGCGCCAAGGCTATGAATTTGAATTTGCCACAGCCGAGTGGTTTTTCACTATTCTTTTCACCATTGAGTACATTGCTCGCCTCTCGTGTTGTCCCAAACCGCTGCGCTATGCCACCAGTTTTTTCGGTCTGGTCGATTTGCTTTCTTTGCTGCCTTCCTATTTGGCCCTGTTTTTCCCTGAGCTTTATGCCTTGCTTGACGTGCGTGTGATGCGACTCTTGCGTATTTTCAGGGTACTCAAAATGCCTGCGTACGTTGCCGAGTACCAGTGGTTGCTTTTGGCTTTGGCCGATAGCCGACGAAAAATCTTTGTCTTTTTATCCTTTGTGCTTTTTTTGGTCATTGTGATGGGCAGCTTGATGTATGTGGTGGAAGGGCCAGAAAATGGCTTCACCAGCATCCCCACTTCCATCTATTGGGCGATCACGACTGTGACCACGGTGGGTTTCGGTGACATTACCGCCAAAACACCCTTGGGTCAGTTCATCGCTTCTTGCATGATGTTGCTGGGATGGGGAACCTTGGCAGTACCCACAGGTATTGTCACGGCAGAAATGGCCATGCACCGAGGCGGTATGCATGAAGAATCCTATGCTGCAACCACGCGAACTTGCCATTCATGTCTGAGTGAAGGCCACTTGCCAGAGGCCAAATATTGTCTGAAATGCGGCGCAAAATTGACAGACTATTTACACGGTTGACCCATGACTGGCAAAGTTTGAAATGGGATGGCAAGCCAAACTGACGCTTGACTACCGTGTAGAAGACCAGCGATGTGTGGCGCGTCATCTGCACGAAGGCCCTTTGCGCGTGCTCAAAGCGCTTTATCCCGAAGGCGATCGCGTCTGCCACCACGTGCTGGTCCACCCGCCGTCTGGCTTGGTGGGTGGCGACGAATTGCACATCCAACTGAATTTACAAACCAGTGCGCACGCACTCATCACCACACCCGGTGCCACGCGGTTTTATGGCTCCGATGGTTTGAACGCCAAGCAACAACTACACGCGCAGGTGGCCGCTGACGCGACGCTGGAATGGTTACCGCTGGAAGCCTTGGCCTACAACCGCTGTCATGCCCATAACCAAGCAGTGTTTCACCTCGCCCCCCGCAGCCGTTTGATCGCTTGGGATGTGACCGCCTTGGGTTTGCCGCATGCTGACCAACCTTTTGCAGAAGGGCAATTTCAACAACACTTGGAAATTGCGGGCATCTGGTTGGAGCGCGGTTTGATCGATGCCAACGACAAACGACTGCTGCACAGTCCACTCGGCTTGAATCGCCACACTTGTCTATCAACGTTGGTGTTTGCCCAAGGCCATGCCCTTGAGGCTTCTCTGCGTGAACAAGTGGTGGCCATCGCGCGTGAGCTGTGTGAATCGCATCCGCTGCGTTTGCAGTCTGGGGTGACTTCTCCCGACGAGCGTGTGGTGGTGGTGCGTGTGTTGTCAGCGCAAGTTGAAAACGCCATGGCGTTGTTGCGCAGCATTTGGTTGCAATGGCGTCAGCATGCCTGGCAACTGCCTGCGGTCATGCCGCGTATTTGGGCGATGTGAGCCGGGGCTGTTCAAATCGACATCAACTTGCGAATGCCCTTGTCTTTCATCTCACACCCAGGGCCTTGTGCTATGACCTCACCTCGCTCCATCACACAGTATTGGTCAGCCAATGCTTCGGCAAAGTCGTAATACTGTTCGCACAGCAAAATGGCCATGTCGCCGCGTGCAGCCAAACGCTTGATCACACGCCCGATGTCTTTGATGATGCTGGGTTGAATGCCCTCGGTAGGTTCATCTAACACCAGCAATTTGGGTTTGCCCGCCAAGGCACGGGCTATGGCCAATTGTTGTTGCTGTCCGCCCGACAAATCTCCCCCTCGGCGTTGTCGCATTTGGTCAAGAATGGGGAACAACTCAAACAACTCCGCAGGTATGTCTGCCGATGCCGCTTGCGTGGCCAAGCCCATGCGCAAGTTGTCTTCCACCGTCAAGCGGTTAAAGATGTCGCGGCCTTGCGGCACGTAGCCAATGCCTGCGCGTGCGCGTTCATACGGTGTGGCATGCGTGATCGTGTGCCCTGCAAAACCGATGTGCCCTTGGCGCACTGGCACCAATCCCATCAAGGCTTTGAGCAACGTGGTTTTACCCACGCCATTGCGACCGAGCAACACCGTGACTTGGCCCGCTTTGGCGGTCAAACTGACATCGCGAAGAATGTGCGAGCCACCGTAATATTGATGAATATGTTCTATCGCCAGCATGGCTCAACGCCCCAAATAAACTTCAATGACACGCTCATTGGCCTGTACATCGTCAAACGAACCTTGCGCCAGCACCGAGCCGTCGCACAACACGGTCACCACATCGGCGATCTGGCGTATGAACGCCATGTCATGCTCAACCACCATGAGTGAATGCTTGCCTTTGAGCGACAAAAATAACTCGGCGGTTCGTTCGGTTTCTTGGTCGGTCATGCCTGCTACTGGCTCGTCCAGTAATAGCAATTTGGGGTCTTGCATCAACAACATGCCGATCTCCAGCCACTGCTTTTGGCCATGGCTGAGGTTGCTCGCTTGACGCATCAAATCGTTTTGCAAATGGATGGTTTGCAGCACCTCAAGCAGTCTGTCTTTTTGTTCTCCATTGAGCGCAAAACGCATGGAAGCCGCCACGCCTTTGGCGGTGTTGAGCGCCAACTCTAAGTTTTCAAACACGGTCAATTGCTCGAAGACCGTAGGTTTTTGAAATTTGCGACCGATACCCATTTGGGCAATTTGCGGCTCGTTGTGACGCAACAAATTGATGGTGCTGCCGAAAAACACTTGGCCGCTGTCAGGACGGGTTTTACCCGTGATGATGTCCTGAACAAGCCGCTGATTTTGTGAAGCGCACCCAACTCGATG
>SXGQ01522515.1_pt1 | contig 23605 bp, 14 predicted proteins | sample 3178371 | NCBI WGS metagenome assembly SXGQ01 (sample SAMN11356859, study PRJNA531348) | freshwater metagenome | isolation source: freshwater sample F1-20 | place: China: Fuxian Lake, Yuxi | collected 2017-12-25 | reverse complement strand
AGTGAAGGTGATTGGAGCGCCACCGATTCGCAGTGTCTTTTGAATATTGAGTTCAAACCACCACCAAGGATCGCCAATCGCTCCGAATGGTTTGGTCTCATCTATCCTGTAAACAGGTCTGCCATTGTCCAATACCTGTTGGCGCCCGGTGCTTGGATCGATCACAGGAACTTGAGGCGTATATCGCATTCCTGATTGATAGAAGAATCGTATGAATGCATTCAATTCATCCAAGCCATCAATTCCCAAAAATGGCTTGCCTTTGCCTGCATTAAAATTTGCAGTGGCATTCATTTGCAAAGGTCTATCCCACGGCATGAAGTCCTCGGTGATTCTCTCCGCAGTGAGGCCACGATCCACGAGTGCGGCTTGCTCGGCTGATGAAGATTTTCCCGTGACAACTGAATAAGTGGCGGAAAACACTCCGGAGAACCAATCGCTTATGCGTTTTTTATATTCGACTTCCAAACCTCTTGATCGTGCATAATCACCATTGATATATGTGGTAAATGATCCACCAAGCAAACGAGGATTCTGATTTTGTATTCTTCGTGAAGTAACATAATCAAAGATGTCTTTATAATACGCCGTAATTGTCAATACATCATTTTCAGTCAATTGATTGCGAATACCAAGTTCATAACTGATTGTTGTTTCAAAACTCAAGTCAGGATTTCCATATCGTTGAAAGGAAGAACCTGCTGCCTGTGGTGATAATTTGGCATAAACGAATTGTGGACGTGGCAGTTTATTGAAATGACCATAACTGAAAAAGAGCATTTGATTTTCAGTGATTGGATGAGATACCCCTAGTCGTGGACTCAAGCGTGCTTTCCATCTTCTGCCAAACATGCCGAATGTACCTTCATTATATGAAGCTCGTTGATTGTCGGTGATTGTTGGAATATTTTCATTCTTGATTGCTTCATCTACAAGTAATCCGGGTGCCCAAATATCCATGCGCAATCCATAATTCAAAATCAATCCCTTAAACGAAATATTGTTTTGCGCATAAAGTGCGCCGATGGTCGCATTCGTTTTGAAGATGTCATTGTTTAATCCCAGAGGTCCAAGCCATGGAGAGAATATTTCCGCCTGCTGTAATTCTTGAAAACGGAATTCGGCACCGGCCTTGATTTTATTTTTTTCTGACAGATATGTGGTGAGATCTCCACGCACTGTCCACTCATCCATATAGTGTTCTCTCCAGATAAAACCATTGCCGGAATCAAAAAAACCATCACCCGGAATGATGCCTAGTCTATTGCTATCACCGGTATCAAAATAATCAGCAGGAATCTGCGGAATATCTTGAGGCTCGGTATATTGAGAGAATGATCTTCCATTTGCATCCACTTTCAAATGAGTGAAGAAATTACTCACACGAATTTCATATAATGTGGATGGACCAAGTGAGTGATACATGGTGAAAGAATGCAACTTTTGCATGGTGGCATAGGATAATGCGCCATCGAAATTGCTTTGAAAAGCAAATTGATATCCGGGATCAGGAAGAACATATTCCAAATTTGTCTGAACTGTTCTCGTATTGCGATTCAGAGCAAAGTTTCTCGTATGTGTATATGTAAACCGAAGTGATGGAGAAAATGTCCATGTCAATTTTCCCATCATATTGATTGCATTGTCTTGTCTAAGAGCAAAATCATTTGAGAATAATGATGTCTTTACCGGTGCCCTTGCGAATTCAGGAACCAAATCGTCGGAAACATTTCCATAGAAATTTGTGAAGAAGCTGATTTTTCCGGGTAATGTAATTCCGAGCGCAGGGAGTAATTGAGTTGTTATGGGTTCAGGACCCGAAAAAGTCAATTCCAATATATCGGTCAAGAATGATGAGTTCGTATCACGGTCCAATGCACTTCGATTGAACATTCTCCATGCGCGCCTCAAGGCTGCAGAACCTTCGAATTTTGATGCACCTTCACGTGTCTTGATATTGATCACCCCACTTGTGGCCTGACCATATTCCGGATTGAATCCACCTGTGATCACTTCTACTTCCTGCAGAGAATTTGCAGAGAGTTGCAATCCGAATCCTGTACCTGCCAATGGATCCTGAATCGAAACACCATCGAGAAGATATGCTGCTTCATATCCACGACCGCCACGAATGAAAATCTCATTGTTTTGAGAAATGAGACCGGTTTGTTGGGTAAGTACATCCGTAACATTTTCAGCAACCATTTGCTGAATATTTTCTCTGTTTACTGCTCGCATGCTTTGTGTTTCTTCAACATCCACCAAAGGTCGTTCACCGATGACCAATACATCTTTGTCAAGAGAGACATTTGATTCATCCATTGAAAAATTTACAATCAATGTGTCTGATTTTGAAAGTGAAACCCCTGTCTTTTTAATCGTTCTGTATCCAATGCGCGTGATTTCCAGTGTGTAGTTTTTTCCACCGGGAATCTTTTTTACCGCATAATTTCCATTTGCATCCGAAATAGCGCCATAATAGGTTCCCAATACTCGAATTGTTGCAGAAGAAATAGGTTTTTTGGAAGATTTTTCAGTAATAGTTCCACGAATCATCGACTGGGCACGTGATGATATGGAGTAGAATACCAGGCAAAAACAAAGAGTAATGAAAAGGCGCATGATTAAAAGTTATGTCTAAAAAGTATCACAAATGTACGGTATCGCTTCGATTCATTTCATAAGGCATCCGGATTATATCCATATGGACAATGCCTGCAGCGATTTTTACAGCAATAGCCACGTCGAAGATGCTTGGTTTTTGTAAAGACCAGATTTCCTGTTAAAGGATCTCTATAAAATTCTTTTCCTTCACGGCAAGTTCGTTCGTGAACTTCAATAATGATATTCTTTTCTTTTTCTGTCATGATTGTTTTTGTCGAACTATGCCACGAATGATGATAGCCAATAACACGATGGCTCCACCCATAAATGCTCCTCTACCGGGTATTTCACCGGCAGCAAGAAAGACCCACAGTGGATTTAGCAAAGGCTCAAGAACCGGAATCAGGACAGATTCCAAAGCAGTGACATGTTGTATTGCTTTTGCATACAAAATATACGGTATGCCCAATTGCACAATTCCCAGCAAGAATAAACCAATGATTGAGTCACTGCTCATGGGCAATGATTCAAAGATCCAATAAGCTCCGAACATTCCTGTGAGAATATTTCCAAGCAATATCGATTCAAATGGTGAGTCGTGCTTTTGCATGCGTAAAGAAATGGCCAAACCAGCAAATGCAAAGCCGGAGCAGATTGCTACGATGTTTCCCATCAGTCCGGACATTGTTAATCCATCAAGGAAGAATAAGCACATTCCCATGATAACGACAATAACGGAAATCCAATCAATTGTGGATACATGTTCTTTGAGGATGAATCCGGAGAACAATGCAACCCATATCGGTCCTGTATACTGAAGCAGAATTGCATTCGCGGAACCGGTTAATTTATTTGCAAGCACGAATAATATCACTGTCAATGCATACATGAGCGCTCCAATCATTTGAGCTATCGAGAATGTGAAACGTGGTTTTCTCAAAAATGCCCAAAGTACAAAGCCTGCAATGATGCTGCGGCCTCCCGCAATTGCAAATGGATGTGCTTCTATGGATTTGATTAGAAGTCCGCCCGTGCTCCAAAGCAAAGCGGTGATAAAAAGGTATAGTATTGATATTCTATGCGTCACATGTAATTTCCTTGATTGGCAAAGATAGAGACTCTGTCCTAGATATAGTCGGGATATGCGTTTGATTTCCGTAATTTGCAAACATCCCTTGTCCAATTCTACTCCAAGATCATGTCACAAACCTTAACCGTTCTTTTTATTGGCGACATTGTCGGGAATCCCGGCATGAATGCCATACGTATGTTTTTGAAAAGCTTCATCGACAAACATCAGGCAGATATAGTTATTCTTAATGGCGAGAATATTTGTAATGGAAAGGGAATTACCGAGAAAGAAGCCACTGAATTATTCAATCTTGGTGCTCATGTTATAACGACCGGTAATCATATTTGGGAGAATTGGCAAGCACGACCTTTGCTATCTTCGAATCCAATGGTTCTCAGACCCTATAACTATCCGCCTGGAAATGCGGGAAAAGGGATGACGATCATCGAATTGCCCCATATTCCTCCGGTTGGTGTACTACAATTGCAGGGTCGAACCTATATGCAAAGTATCGATTGCCCATTTCGTGGAGCAGATCACGCAATTGCGAAGTTGAGTGAGAGAACTCCGGTCATTATCATGGATTTCCATGCTGATGCTACGGCCGAGAAGATTTCCATGGGCTGGCATGTAGATGGTAGAGTAAGCGCTGTATTAGGTACTCACACACATGTGCAAACAGCCGATGCCACCATATTGCCGAAAGGAACCGCCTATATTTCTGATGTTGGCATGACAGGGCCTTATGATTCCGTATTGGGAATGAGTAAAGAGATAGCATTAAAGCGTCTTCTGCTGCAAACAGCTCACAAATATGAAATGGCGGAGCATGATGCAAAATTATGTGGTGTTGTATTGAAAGTGAATAAGAATACAGGCAAATCGGAAAGTATTGAACCATTTATGTATCCAAAAATGCGAACATCGATTCATGAGTGAATTTAGAGAAATCACACCTGGTGACATACCTCATCGCGATATGCATCAGCTGCTTTTGAGCGGAGTTGCTCCAAGGCCGATTGCACTTGTATCTACATTGTCAAAAGATGGAATTCCCAATCTGGCCCCATATAGTTTTTTTAATGCGTATGCTTCGAATCCGCCTATTGTTGCTATCGGACCTGCAATTGCAGCTGCAACAGGAAAGGTGAAGGATACTTATACGAATATTGTTGAAACAGGAGAATGCACAATAAATGCTGTCACATTTGCAATGACTGAACAAATCAGCTTGGCCTCATGTGATTTTTCCCCGGAAGTGGATGAATTTGTCAAATCCGGATTGAATCCAATTGAGTCTAAGATAGTCAGGCCGGCCAGAGTAAAAGAATCTCCATTCCAAATGGAATGTAAACTCATTCAAAGTATACCTTTGATGCGTGAACGAGGCGGCAATGGGAATATCATGCTTCTGGAAGTTGTTAAGGTTCATATAAACGAAGCCATGTTCATCAATGATCGTCTAGACCCGCAAGCATTGGATTTGGTCGCCAGAATGGGATATGATTATTATTGCAGAGCTCATGGAGATGGGATATTTGAAGTTTTTAAGCCAAAATGGAATGGAATTGGTTTTGATGCCCTACCTATATTCATTCGAGAAAGTAATCTTCTTACCGGGGCGCAATTGGCCAAATTGGCCGGCGTGAAAGAAATACCTGAAAAAAATGAAGATCTCAAGGCCTTGGCCCTGATTGAATGCTCCAAAATTCCCGAATTAGGAAAAATCTACAAAATTCAGCCAAATATTCATCAATTGGAGCATATAGTATCTGTGCTTACAGACACTGATAGAATAGATTTGGCATGGCGCTTGTTGGTAGAATTTGGAATGTGACATACCAGAGAAATAGTAATACTTATGAGTACATGGTAGCATTGTCTATAAATCAATGACCATATGATGTTATTTTTTTCTTGTCAGAATATACTGTTTTACCTATTTTAGTTTAATGAAGTCCCAATGTTCCTTTGGAATTTGGCGTGTTTTCAGTGCGCTTCGGTTCTAAGTCCATGTAGGGCAATTATTTGCTTTCAACGTAAATAACTCGTGTTGACCATATTGCCAAGTACTTTCGTACAAAAATTATGGTCACTTCTAACTGTGAAATTAATATTTCAAATATTTTACTATTTATTTACACAATTCATCTGGAGTTCTTATGAACCGCATGAAACGACTATTTAGGTTGATAGGATACACGGTTGTATCTCTGTTTGTCCTGTCTGCTTTCGGTTCGCAAATGAAAGCTCAGTCTTATTGTATACCTGCAACCCCTGTAGGTTGTGGTGCTGATGACTACATAAATAACTTTACATTTGCGACCTTATCCAATCTGAATTCTGGTTGTAACAACCTCAGTGGTAATGGCTTTTCGTATTTCAACTCTATAACTGCCCCTCAAGTTTTGACAGGTCAGTCTTATAGTTTTAATGTTGGGGTTTCTCCATTTTATGGACAAGGTGTTGCAATTTGGATTGACTTCAATCAAAATGGAACATATGAACCTACTGAAAGGGTATATGCCAGCGCTGATGTCATTCCAGCAAACCAATCACGAAATGGTACCATAACAATACCTGTGACAGCATTGCCTGGTACAACAAGAATGAGAGTTCGTTGTGGTTATGCAACTCTCGGAACATCGATTGATCCATGTAATAATTTAACCTACTCTGAAACTGAAGACTATAATGTTTTTGTATTGGGTGGTTCTATCACAAATGCTTGGCCGGGTGGTACGAGTTTCGGAGGCATAACTGCAAGCCCTGTCGTTCTTGAAGTTGGCCAAACATTTGATGGTTCAGGTCCGGCTTTTCCAAAACCATCTGTTGAAATCGATCGTTTGAGTGTTCCAAACTTCTCACAGCGTTTCACATATGAGATCCAGGCATTAAATGTTGCTGGATTCAATGCTGGTACAGTAATGTATGAAATGCGTGACCCATCAAATCCTAGCTCTAAGGTTATTCCAGTTGCTCCGGGCACATCTAAAATTGTTTATGCTGCAGAAGCAGCGGCAGGTTTAATGGCTACAGGAACTACCGGTAGTTTTACTACGGTGGGCGCTGTTGGTGGTACATATAAAGTTGTTATTAAACATGAGTTAGTTCTTTCGGGTAATGTGATTTCAACTCAAAACTTAGAATATCCATTTAACGTTGCTGTTAACCGTGATATTACTGTGTCGAGTATTGAATCACCATTACCTTCAAGACGTCAGGCATATATAGGGTCAGTACCTATCCGTGCAAGATTTATGAATGTTGGCCTTAAGGCAATTACCCGTTATAGGGCTTTTTACGAAATTCGAAATGCTATGACGCAAAACATTATCAAAATAGATAGTGTGGAACGTAGCACAGATCAAGGTGGTGGATTGCCTGTAGGTGGTGTACTTACTGCTGCAGTTGACGAAGTATTGTTCCCAACAACGTTTACACCTGCTTCACCTGATTCTTTTTGTATTGTCGTAAAAGCCCGTTTGCTTGAAACAGAAGATGCTCAGTTTGCTGTAGACCAGCAACAAGGTAATGACAGACTACCAGCCACAGATTGTGGTTACAAATTCCGTATGTGGTATTTGAACGATTTCGAAGCTCGCTCACTTATCAGTCCTTCAAGTGGAAATGTTTATTATACAGGCCGTCCGATCAAGCCGATTGCGGTTATTGCAAATAATGGTTTGAACGTTGATGAGATTCCTGTTCAAATGACAGCTAGACTAAATGGTAATGTTATTGCACAGTCAACAACAAATGTGGAAGTACCAAGTGGTTCCTACAATATTTTCCCTGCATATTTTGAAGAGTTTACTCCAGGAGCTACTGGTACTCTTGAAATATGTATCGAAACACTTGCATCCGGTGACCAATATGCACCGAACAATAAGAGCTGCTATACATTTACAATCAATGAAAGATTGAATGGAACATATACCATTGGTACAGTTCCAAAGCCGGGTATACAAAACTTTACATCAATCAAAGCTGCTGTAGATGCATTGTATGCAAGAGGAGTTTCTGGTCCGGTTAAATTCTTGTTCACTGATGCATTCTATTCTGTCAACAGCATCACTCCAGGTACTGAGGGTAATCCTAATGAACCTGCACTAGATTTTACATCAACTATGATTGGTGTTGGTCCAACTGCACCTGTTACATTCACACCTGACCCAACTTCGGTTGGTCTATTACGCGCAGGTGTAACAATTCAATTGAACAGCCCTAATGGTGTTGGTATCCAATTCGGACAATCATCCAATCCATGGAACCAAAATGCTGTTTACCGAGAATTCCCAACTAAGGCAAATGCTAACTATCCTGGTTATATTACATTCGATGGTGGTCCGCAAAAATCACTCCGTTTGAGATTGAAAACACCTGCGAACAGAAAAGCTGTTGCATATTTTGGTAGCAGAACATACAATACTACAATCAAGAATTGCTTGATTGAAATGGATCCTTCAGCTCCGGAAACAGAATTTTGGTCAACAATTCCAAGAGTTGCAATTGATCAATCAAACTTGTTGTTTGCCCGTGACTCAAATGCTACAGTATTCCCAGCACAATTCTTTAGTGCGGGCATCGTACAACGCAATCTTCCTCCTGCAGATCAATTCGGTTCAAACCGCTTAGGATTGGATACAGTATTGGTAGAAAACAATATCACATACCGTGGTAACAAAGGCAATAAGATTCAGAACAATGAAATCACAGGCTTTGGTATCGGAGTCATGTCTCTCGGTATTGGTGTATTGAAAGAACGCAACAAACTTGTACGATACTATAACACAGGTACTGAGATTTCTGGAAATAGAATTTCTAAAGTTGGTCGTACAGGTATCTTTATTGGATATGAAGATGGTGCAAAAATTTCTGGCAATAAGATTTATAATGTTGCTGGTACATTCTTTGCTTTAAGTTCAGCATTAGCTACTACTCCATCTATCTACGTTTTCAATGAAACATCCGGTATAGAAGCCGGATTGTGGACTGATACGACATCAACTGCTCTTGGTTATAACAATATCAATACTGAAATCAGCTTCAATGAAATCAACGATGTACGCGGATATTACCATACAAGAGGTATCCTTGTTAATCAAAGTCAAAATAATTTCTCACAAACTAATATCCTCGAGAATGTTCTTCAGCCGAATGTTCCGGAGCGTACAAAGATTATTGGAAATGTGATCTTTGATTTGCGTAGAGGTGTCGTTACTTCAGCAGGTTTAATTTTCAGAAATACTGTAATGCACAGAACTGGTATTCAGTTGACTACAGACAGAAATGAAGGCTGGAACTCAAATATCGATGCTACTAACCTGACATCATTGTTGAATCCTCGATTCTCGTTCAACTCAACAAAAGATGCTCGCAGATACTTCACACGTGAAGACTTCATTGCTAACAATACCGTATTGATTCAAGACGACTCATTAAGCACACTTGCTTCATTTGTTCGTGGTGCAGCAATTGGAATTTCAGTAATGAATGCAAGTGGTGCTAAGTTGATGAACAATGCTGTTGCAGTAACATCTCCATTGCATACAGCATCGATAACAGCCGGCTATCCTAATACGGCATTCTTCCATATTGGATTATTGCCTTCATATTCCGGCGGTCTTACATCAAACTTCAATGCAGTATGGCCAGCAGCTTCAACAGCACCAAATGTATGGCAACAACAAGGTTCATTTATGAGATTTGTTGAAGTCGATACTTTGAGTCAAATTCTTCTCGCTAGCTGCCAGAATGAATATCAAACAAGAGATCAATGGTATAATTGGACAGGACAAGACAATCAATCATTTGTTGGTAACTTCTTCAATTCAACAACAGATCAAATGTTGAGAATTGGCAATGAGCCAGTTGTAAGCTTGCGTCAGGCTTCTAGAATCGGATCAATGTTGAATAATGCTGGAACTAACCTTACTGAAGTTTCAACTGATATTGATGGTGAAATAAGAGGTTCAGCGAATAATCGTTATGATATTGGTGCTGATGAATACAATGCGATTCCATATCTCAATGATGTTGAAGTGATGGCCGTTGTTGCTCCTAGAGCTTATAGAAGCGGTTCTTGCTCATATCCAAATGGAAATTTCTCAGATGTGGAATATATAACAACTGATACTAATTCGATTCCAGTAATGGTAAGAGTACGTAACAACAGTACACTTAGCCAAACAATTAATTTGTCAGGTTCTATTGCAATGGAAGATGCTGCAACAAGTGGCAATGCAATTCCAACCTATGGCATTCCTGCTACAATCAATACTACATCAGTTACCATCTCCGGTGGTGAAACTCGTGATGTATTGCTTGGAAGAGTAAATCTTCAAACATTGCGTCAGCTTGGAACCGGATATACAACTCCAACATGGATGAGACAAGCAGTTGATGCAACAATGCGTCCGAATGTAACACCACGTTATCTTATCAGAGCTTATGTTGCTACATTCAATAGTGATGAAAACAGATTCAATGATACAACACAAGCTGAATCAAGATTCTATATTCGTCAAGCTTCATCAACACGTTTCATTGTTTCAGCTGTGAATAGTGGATATCCTCATACTACAACAGCTCCAATAACTCCAGGTTATTTGAATGCAACAGTTGGTCGTTTGAACTCTGATAGTTTGAGAGTGGCATTGGATACACTTGGATTCTTTAGTGATCCATTGAATAATCCAAATAATCGCCCATTCCGTTATGATATCTTCGATAGATCCGGATGGGAAGCAAAGACATTTGACTATACACCATATAAGATGGTATTGTGGTCACATGATCAAGCACCAATGCTTAGAACAGAACGTGATCAGATCCGTAGATATCTTGCTTCTGGTACAAATCAACTCAAGAAGAACTTCATGTTGTCATCACAATCAATTGTTACAAATCATATTGGTTTGAATGCAACAAATGATCAATTCTTCGTTCGTCGCGAACTCAGAGCGGAAGTATCCAGAAATAATGCATTGGCAGTTCAAGCTACTCCATTTGCAAGTGGTTACACTCCGTCTGTTGTAACAAATGGCCAATCATTCATCGATGGTGTATTTGTGCAACGTGGTTTGCCTGAAATCATAAGAGCAACTGGCTTTGTAAATGGTACATTTGCAGATCCTAATCCATTGCCTTCTATGATGAAGATCTACACAGATGCTAGCTCTAAAGGATTTGCTCGTCAAGCTTTCCGTTATAGAAGCATTGAGTCTACTGTAGCTGTAAAAGATAGCACCATGGGTATTTCGACAACATCACCAACAACAAATGTGTTGTTCTATGGTGTTGATTGGAGACATTATGGTAGCACAGGTCCACGCACCGGTCTTCAAAGAGTTCTTCGTGGTTCATTTGACCATGTTCAATTCAATGATGGTCGTGTAACTCCTGTAGAATTGGTAACCTTTGATGCACGCCGTACAGGTTCAGCAGTTACTCTTGATTGGGCAACAGCATCAGAACAAAACAGCGGCTGGTATGAAGTTGAAAGAGCTGTAAATACCGGTAATGAACTTGCTTTCGAAAGAATTGCAACAATTCCAGCAGCCGGAAATAGCACAACTCGTCGCGAGTATAATGCAGTTGACAATAATGTTCGTAATGGTTCAACATACATCTATCGTCTACGCATGGTAGATCGTGATGGTACTTTTGACTATAGTGATGAAGTTGCAGTTGTAATTGGTGACAATGGCAATAGTGCAGTTTCAATCAGTGAAGCTAGACCAAACCCAGTTTCAGGTATAGCAAGCTTTGACTATACACTCAATACTTCCGGAAACGTTCGTGTTGAACTTACAGACATGATTGGACGCGTTGTTTCAAAGATCTTCGAAGGCAATGTATCAGCAGGTACACATGCATTGGAAGTATCAGCTGAATCACTTCCAGCAGGTATGTATCAAATCGTTATCAAGTCAGGTGAGACAGTGGCAACACGCTCTTTGCAAGTTGTCAAGTAATCATCAATCATAGATGACATAAGCCCCTCAGAGACTTTCTCTGAGGGGCTTTTTTTAGGAATGAATAACAGGAACTATCATGGAATTATATATCGATTCAGCCAATTTGTCTGAAATTCAAGCAATGGCATCTACGGGGATAATCAGTGGTGTAACTACCAATCCAACACTATTGGCAAAAGAAGATCCTACACTTGATGTAAAAGAGCTAATAAAGCATATTCATGCAACTATTGGGGGTCATGTATCTGTTGAAGTAATCTCAACTGATACAAAAGGAATGCTAAAAGAAGCTGATGAGATCCTTAAGTGGTTTCCAGAGGCAACTATTAAGATCCCAATGATCCCAAATGGCTTGTCTGCTGTAAAGGAGTTGTCAAAGCAGAATATTCCAACAAATGTCACATTAATTTTCAGTCCGGGACAAGCACTCGCAGCAAATAATGCAGGCGCAACATATGTAAGTGTCTTTCTTGGGAGACTTGATGACATCGGTCAAGATGGAGTAGCTGTTGTAAAAGAAACATGCGAGATTTGGGATAGACATGGTTTAGAATCTATGATCATCGCTGCTTCCATAAGGCACCCTATTCATGTATTGGAGTGCGCAAAGGCAGGAGCAGATATTGCCACCACACCATATAAGATTCTTCAACAATTGATGAAGCATCCATTAACTGATGCAGGTGTTGCATCATTTATTGCAGATCACGAAAAAATGATGAGTGCAAAAGGAGGAAAATAACCACATGTCGTCAGCCTTGAGATTCATGTATTCAATTGCAATAATTGGAATTTGTTCCATGACATTGTTTGCAGGGGGTGTAGGTCAGAAAATTCCATCATTCACAATGGAAGATCAATATGCCAAAGAAATTCAGTCGAGTTCATTCAAAGGAAAGCATGTTTTATTGTTCTTGGCAGATCGTTCAGGTAGTAAGTTGACTCCAAACTGGACTAAGGTACTAGAGCCCAAATATCGCGGCAAAGCAGTATTTGTTGCTGTTGCTAATGTTAGTTCAGTTCCATTTTTTCTGAAAAGTTTCATCCGAGGAAAATTCAAAGAGAATTATTCATATACTGTTCTCATGGATTGGGATGGTCTATTGTGGGATCATTTTTCTTGCAAGAATGATGTCACTACCGTCGTTCATATTGATCCTCAAGGAATTGCAAAGTATAAAATCTCAGGCAGTGGAAATGACAAAGAAATATCACAATTGCAAACACATTTGGATGCACAATTGTAAATGACATTTATCAAAGAAGATATTTTAAAAGCACTTGAACAAGTCTCAGACCCTGAAATTCCCACCGTATCAATTGTAGATCTGGGGATTATCACGGGTGTTCAGTGCCATGCGGACTCAATTGCCATTACAATGACACCAACATTTGTAGGTTGCCCTGCTATAGACGTCATGAAACAAGGTGTGGCGGAAGTATTGTCTCAGCTTACTTCTTCTTATTCCATTGACGTTAACTACGATATACCATGGGACTCAAACCGAATTTCAGAGAAGGGAAGACAAGCATTGAAAACATTTGGTTTGGCACCCCCGCCAACATATGATTTGGTATTGGATTTGGAAATCCTGCACAAGGTCTCATGCCCATACTGTAATAGTGCGAATACTGAAATGCAAACCCCGTTCGGCCCCACATTGTGCAGATCAATTCATTATTGCCACTCTTGCTTGCAAGCATTTGAACAATTCAAACCTGTATAAAAAAAGGGTCTCCAAGTTGGAGACCCTAAGTTTTTTACAATGAGTCGTGAGTATCAATTTTTCTTTGCTTGACTAATCACGCCGGATCCAATCGCTTTCAATACGATGTCTCCAATCTCTTTTGCCAATTCGCCACGAATATTCTTTTCATCAGAAAGATAATCGCTCACAGCTTGACTTACCTTTTGTTTGATCATTTCGGAATTGCCTTCAACCAAAGCAACTGCAACTTTGTGCATGTCTTTTGAAACATCTTCCAATGTGTCAAGTTGATTTCTATTCGCATCTTCCATCTTCTTGAGCATGCGATCCATACGCTCTTCTTCTTGAGTATAAAGAAGAGTGAAAGCCATCAAAGCAAGCATTGAGCCCTCAAGGAAGATAGCTCCAAGAATCAAAGAAGGACGTGTTGCAGGAATGAATTTCAAACCACGAATACCGATGATGATAATCAAGATAGCCGCACCGAAATAAGCCAAACCTGTCACCGTATTTGCATATGCTTCTGTGAAGTGATGTGACATGTACAAACGAAGTGCTTTGAAGAAAGCGAATTGATTCTTTTCCCACTCTTGGCCTGAAATGGTGTCGTGAATTTCTTGAACAACAAAATCTGAAAAGAATTCGCGCATGCGTAAGAACAACATTTCATTTCTAAAGGTGACAACATCTGTGTTTTCATCAAATACAGATGTAAAGCGGACGCTTGCTGAACCTTCGTTATTATCAGTTCTGTCCCATACTTTCTTGAAAGCAATTTCAATTTTTCTTCTGTCATTTTCAGCCATTTCCGCAAGGCGAGCATCAGGCAATGAAAGTATTTCAACGATATCATCGGAGAAACCTGTCTGCAAGCGCACTTTTGATTTTGCATGATGAATCTCACGGCGCACCTTGATTGCCATATATCCCAAATGCGGTGGCAACACAATTGATATTAGGATTGACAAAGCAAAACCCAATATCAATGCTAGGATAGAGAAACCAAGAGCAGGTTCAATAACAATAGCAGCTTCGCCAAGTTTTGGCGCCTTTAGAATCCACTCGCCGGATAATTTGGTATATCCGTCTGCTTGCTCTGAACGGCTTGCATCTGTGAGATCAAAAATATATTCATTGTTGATAACACCTTTCAAAGGTCTGCCTGCGCCCTCGACAAATTTGTCTGCTTCTGCGCCGGCCTCTGAAATAACGCCATCAAAACTCACCAATGCTTCATGCTTAACATGTTCCTTGTTTGCATGGGCTTTATATTCACTAAATGATATTGTATGTGTTACGCCATCCGGCTTAAACAAAAACAATACCGCGCTTTTCACAGCATTGGGTACTACGAATGAATACACAGCGATTGAAATTGAAACAAACATACCAAGCAAAACCAGGTAATGCGTAGATGTTTCTTTGTAATCGTTGTGTCCACCATGCTTTTTGTCTTCTGACATAGCAAAGGCTCCTCTTGGAAACGGTTGTGATTATAAACTCTATTATTTTCAAATAAATGGAACGCAAATTACGCAGCAAATTGCCTTTTTCCAAAGTTATTCACAAAGAAATAACGGCAATAACCACTATTTTGGTGGAAGAACATCATATGAGTAATTTAAGGCCATGAGAAACAGAACATTGGCAGCAAATACTCTCCTTTCGGAGTGCGGTACGATTCGAGGAAATTCCTTCGAATCATGTTTTGCTTTGCGTGATGCTCTGTTGGCCGCCGTATTATACTCTTCCGTTGTTCCCCTCTGATTCAGTAGCTCCTTTGAAGCAAAGAGAGTTTCGTTTAATCGTAGTTTGCGGGTCTATGTATTAGACAATCTAATTCACCATATCCTTACTGAATATTGAGGAAGTTAATCATGTCACATTATATACCTACATATGCCGTTCAAGCAGACGAAGTTCTTCAAGAACTTGGCAAATATATCTTGGCAGATGGATTTGAAATCATTTTTGATGAAACCGGAAGTCATGGATCATTTTTAAGGGATGCAAAATCGGGCAGAGAATATTTGGATTTTTTCACCTGTTTTGCCTCAACGCCAATCGGGATGAATCATCCCAAAATGCTTGATCAGGGATTTATTGATCATTTAGGCAGAATATCTGTAAATAAGCCATCTAATTCAGATTTATATTCTGAAGCGATGGCAAGTTTCGTTAAGACATTTTTTACTATTGCCGTTCCGAAGGCCTTCAAGTATAGTTTTTTCATTGAAGGTGGTGCAATGGCAATCGAGAATGCATTGAAAATTGCGATGGACTGGAAAGTGAGGAAGAATTTCTTGAAGGGATATACAGAAGAAAAAGGACATCAGATTCTTCATTTTAGGCAAGCATTCCATGGTCGTTCCGGCTATACGATGTCTCTCACGAATACAGACCCCACAAAAACAGCTTTATATCCCAAGTTTCAATGGCCAAGAGTCTTGAATCCCAAGATGAAATTTCCCGTTGAGTCGCATCTTGAAGCCATCATCAAGGCCGAAGAGGAGTCAATTGCACAAATAAAACAAGCATTTCATGATAATAAAGATGATATAGCTGCAATTATCATTGAGCCAATTCAAGGCGAAGGTGGAGATAATCATTTCAGACCCGAATTTCTCCAAGAACTTCGGAGACTGGCTGATGACAATGAAGCATTATTGATTTTTGATGAAGTGCAAACAGGTGTTGGGCTTACTGGTTCCATGTGGGTACATGAACAATTGGGTGTTACTCCCGACATCATGGCTTTTGGAAAGAAAATGCAAGTTTGCGGAGTGGTTGTAACAAATCGCATTGATGATATTCCAGATCATGTGTTTAAAGTTTCGTCTAGAATCAATTCTACATGGGGTGGGAGTTTAACTGACATGGTTCGTGCAACACGCTATCTTGAAATCATTGAAGAGGAAGGGCTCATCGGAAATGTTCAGCAGGTTGGTGCCACGTTGCTTGATTCATTGAATGGTTTCTGTTCTGAATTTTCACCGATCATGAGTAATGCAAGAGGCAGAGGATTGTTTTGCTCCTTTGACTTAAAAGATGCAGACACAAGAAACAAGTTCAGATCACATTGTATGGATGCAGGTTTGATAATTCTTGGTTGCGGTGATCAGTCAGTTCGATTTCGACCACCTTTGACATTGTCTCATGATGAATTAGAACAAGGTTTGAAAATCATACATGATTCACTCAAAAAAATATCATAAAAAAAGGGTCGCCAAATTTGGTGACCCTTTTTTTTATTATTTGAAAAGATCATTGATCGTAATCAAAAGGAACAATATCAATAATAATGCAACTCCAATTTGCTGCACAATCAATTTTACTTTGATTGGAACTTCTCTCCTCATTATTCCTTCAATGATGATGAATACAAGGTGACCCCCATCCAAAGCGGGGAGAGGCAGAATATTGATGACTGCAATTGACACGGATAGGGAAGCGATGAGCAAAAGAAAACTAGTCCAACCTTGCTCTGCTTGTTTGCCGGCTATTTTTGCGATTTTTATCGGACCGCCTATGCTATCAGACACAGACATCGTACCTTGAAAGATACCGGTGATTGTTTTGAAAAACAATGTAACATTCATCACAGTTTGATTAAGGCCCAAGCCGGCTGATTCAGCCAATGAATAGTCAATATGTGTTGTTGGGCCAGAGTACTCTTGAGTGGTTTGCACTCCAATGCGATGTCTATTAACAGAGCCGTCATATTTCGGAATTATTGTATCGCTTACTTCCTTAGAACCATGTTTCCATGTCACTGCCAAGGGTTTATCTTTATTCCATTGAACAAGATTCACAAAATCCTCTACACCAAACATTGCTTTGCCATTGATCGAGAGAATTGTATCTCCCGTTTTTATGCCTGCTTTTTCTGCGGGTGACATTGATTCGATTCCGGCAATAACAACGCGTATGCCTTCAGGAATGATGCCTAAACCCTTCTTTTGAGTCATTGCATTTACTAACGATGTTCCATCAGCATACAATGTAATGTTCTGATTTTCTCTTTGCACAATGATTGTTCTATTTTCTCCAAAATTATCAAGAGTCAATGCTTTTGTTACATCTTCCCATGATTGCATTGTTGTGCCATTGATGCTTAATATTTTGTCACCTATTTTCATTCCGGATTGTTGAAGGATGGATCCTTTTTGCACAGATGCAATAGTCGTTATTGTGCTGACATCCTTACCTTCAGAAAAATTCACACCGGAATAAATCAGAAAAGACAATATGAAATTAAAAATCACTCCTGCACTGATCACTGCAGCTTTTCTCCATGCACTTTTTGATCGAAACTCATATGGCTTGGGTTCGCTTTGCATTTGGTCTTTGTCGAAACTTTCATCGATCATTCCTGAAATTTTAACATAACCACCTAATGGCAATAGGCAGAATCGATAATCAGTATGATCACCGCCATCCCAATCTTCCGGCAGATCGCCGAATGTAAATCCTGTGATTTTATTCCAACCGAACAATCGCATGCCCATGCCAATAGCAAAAATTTCGGCACGCATTCCTGTTGCTCTTGCAATCAAAAAATGTCCTAATTCATGAATGGTCACAATGATTAAAATGACCTTCGCGAACTGTATCAATAAATTGAGAGATTCCATGTATAATCCTATATGCGTCTATGAATGCCGCTTAAAGACGCTTAGTGAATAAGTTCAGTGCAATGTACTCATCAACGTAATGCCAAGGCAAAATTGATGATTTCTTGTGGTATGCCTTCATGATTGGTTTTGCTATCGTCTGCTGCTATATGCAATGGAATGGGTTCAGGTGAATGACCAGTATAATATGCTGTATAAAAACCGCTGTCAACGTGATTATATGCATCTCTAACCATGCGATATGCAACCCAACTTGCACGGATGATATCGGAAACCGCAGCTTTCCCACCCCTTTGGAAATAGCTCATGTCAACCGTACGAATTTCATGAATAACATTTCTTTTCTTAAAAATATCTTCAAGTGTTTTTCTTATGGTATGCAAGTCTTGGTCATACCCTTCGGCTACAATGATTCGTGTATCACGATCACGTTCTTCAATCATAGTTGCAAGATATTCATAGTCAACATTCTCTCCGGGGCAAATCACATATTCTGCTCCGGCGGCAATACCTGAATAAAATGCCAAATATGCAGAATCTCTACCCATTGATTTTATGAGATATACTCTGCGATGAGAAGATGCAGTGTCTTTGATCCACTCGAGCATTTCATGGCTTTTATCCAAAGCGCTATAAAATCCAATGGATGAGCCATACTCATTGCATACATCATTGTCAATTGAACCGGGTGCGCATAATATCTTTGTTTTGATGTTCTCTGCCTTAATGAGCGTATTGATCGAATGAGCAGCTTTTATGCTGCCATTACCACCGCATACAAAGAGATAATCGATGCGATTGTCATGTAAATTTCTTGCAGCTGTTTCTTGCAATATGGGATCTGTGGCTAAATCAGGGACGCGTACTGTTCCGAGAATGGTACCACCTGCGGATGCAATTCCTGCAACCGAACCTTTGTCTAGATTTCGGAAATCATTATATATTAATCCTTTCCAGCCATCAAGAACTCCCCATACTGAAGTTTCAGGTCGTATATTGAGCGTGGCGCGAACAATTGCACGGATGAAAGCATTCATACCTGAACTATCACCACCACCTGTAAGGACTGCAAATTTCATGATTCAATTCCTGTAAAGATGTTCATCTCCCGAGAAATTCGGGAGCTCTTTTTTCAATGAATGCTTTCACTCCTTCTGCATAGTCATGGGATTCTCCTGCCAATTGCTGATACTCAGCTTCCAGTTCGAGCATATGCTCAAGTGTTGTGGACTGGGCATTCTGCAATAACAATTTTACATAGCCATAGCTTTGAGTTGGACCTTCTGCATATTTCTTAGCCAGTGCATTCAATCCTTCTTGGAAGGCACCCGGATGCAATACCTGATTGACCAATCCCAATGACAATGCTTCATCAGCAGCAATTGGTTTATTCAGAGTTGAGAATTCAAATGCCTTTGCATACCCCAACATTTTGGTGTAGAAAAATGTTGCACCTGAATCAGGTATAAGTGCTATGCCGATAAATGCTTCAACCAATTTTGCTGATGCACTCATCACTCGAACATCACAAGCGAGCGCAAGTGAGAGACCAGCTCCGGCTGCAACACCATTTATTCCAGCGATAACCGGTTTTGGTAGAGTGGTAATTAAACGAATGATTGGATTATATCTGCGTTCAAGTGAATCTTTCAGAGATCGCTTTCCACCACCGGATGGAGCATCTTTCAAATCTTGTCCTGAACAAAATGCTTTGCCAGCACCGGTCAAAACAACACAGCGTACATCATCGGTGTCATGAGCATATTGAAGCGCTGTTTGCAATTCTGTGGTAAGTTGTTCATTGCATGCATTATATGAATCAGGTCTATTCAATGTGATGGTGAATATTCCTGCATTCAATGATGTGAGTATTGATTCGAAGGTCATGAGTTCATCCTTTAATTTGCGGAGACGGTTTGCCCTGCAGACATCATCTCTATGAATTGCTTGAAAAGATAATCTGAATCATGTGGTCCGGGTGCGGCTTCAGGATGATATTGTACGGAAAACACCGGCAATTCTCTATGCCTGATGCCGGACAAGGTATTATCATTCAAATTGATATGCGTTGCTTCAAGTTGGGAAGGCAACCCTTGTTGATCAACAGCAAAACCATGATTTTGAGATGTGATTTCGATATCACCGGACAATAAATTCTTCACGGGGTGATTTGCTCCTCGATGACCGAATCTGAGCTTATAGGTTTTTGCTCCGAATACCAATCCAAGTAATTGATGACCAAGGCAAATCCCGAATGTAGGTATCCCGTGTTTCACCAAAAGAGAAATTGTCTCAATTGCATGTACTGCAGCCGCGGGATCTCCAGGACCATTACTGAGAAATATGCCTTCGGGATTGATGGCAAGAATTTCCTCGGCCTTTGCATGGGCAGGGAACACAGTTATATGGCAGCCATACTGAGCCAATCTGCGAAGGATATTGCGCTTTATTCCATAATCAATGGCAGCAATACGAAATACTCTGTTCTTGGGAATGAGTGGATCTTGAATCAATTCCTCTGTTTGAGGTTCAAAAACATACGAAGTATTACATGTGACGCCAAGAGTAAGATCCAAACCCTCCATGGAAGGTATTAATCGAGCTTCTTCAATGAGTCTTTGTGGATCTTTGTCTTGAGCGGAAATGATGCCACGCATGACGCCCTCACTCCTGAGAATACGCACCAATTGACGTGTATCCAGTCCTTGAATGCCAATTCTTCCTTGTTCTTTCATCAAGTCTTGTAAGGAACCGGTAGCTCTGTAATTTGAATAAGTCCGGGAGCATTCTTTTACAATGATGCCCTCCACTTTGAGAGAATCAGATTCGAAATCAGCAGGATTTACACCATAATTACCGATATGTGGATAAGTAAACGTCATAATCTGACCTTTGTAGCTTGGGTCAGACATGACTTCCTGATATCCTGTTATCGATGTATTAAAGACTACTTCTCCCTTTGCCTCGACATTCACGTCTCCGAATGCCCGGCCACGGAAGATCATGCCATTTTCCAATGCTAAAACTGCATCATTGTTCATGATATTGTTCAATAGTTCTATAAGAGAAGGAAAGTTTGGCAAAAATATGAAAAATCAAGCAGATAAGGGGGCTTTGCAATGAGTATTTGATAAATGGAATATTATCAAAATGGCGGATATTAACCATGTGATTTTTTGAATGCTCTCTTGTCTCTCATAGTGGAAAGGGATTGTGTACAATAAACACATTCCTGTCGGTATTTTTTCTTTGTTCAGTCCCTTAATCCCTTGTAATTTCGATTAGTGGGGATAGTACGAATGTAAAAATGTTAACCACAATTTATATATGGAGAAATCACATGAGTATTATGAACTCATTTTTTCGCAAGGTATTGTTCCTTGTGATTTGCATGGGACTTGTAGCGCAAGTTTCAAATGCGCAGTCCAAAAGACGTGTATACATTGAAAAATACACCGGTGCATGGTGTCAATATTGCCCGAATGGAGCAGTTGCTTTTGATGAATTATCAAAGCAATACACCGATGAAGAAGTCATCATGGTTGCTGTTCATCAAAATGACGGAATGTCAATGACCAATCAGGGTGATTTCCAACCCTATATCAATGGTGTTCCAAGTGGGTCAGTTAATCGTATTTATAATGGTGTAGGTCCTCAAACTTGGGCAGGTTATGTTCCGGGCATCATCAGTCAAGATGCTGCAGTCGAAGTGAACTTGAAGAATGTTTCATTCAATTCAGGTACTCGTCGAATCACATGCCAGTTGGAAGCAAAAATCAATCGTGATATTACCGGACCTGTCCGAGTGAATGTTGTCGTTGTTGAGGACAGCGTAATCGGATCTGGTTCTCAGTTTGATCAAGTGAATGCATTCAATACACAATCCGGGCACCCTTTTTATCAAAGAGGAAATCCGGTAAAGAATTATCCTCATCGACATGTTGCTCGTTTTATGGCCGATGGTACATGGGGCGCAACCGGCGTCATACCTGATAATCCAAAAGCAGGAGCGGTCTATACAAAAAATTATTCTTTCACTGTAAATGCGGCATGGAAACCAGAGCGTATGTCTCTTGTAGGTCTTGTGCAAAAGTATTCAGGTGATGTTACTTCAAGAGAAATTCTTCAAGCAGTTGAAGAATCTCTTCTTATTCGTTCCACTCGCGCAACATTGGAGCAAGCAGAAACTCCATATTTGAAAGTTGCTGCAGGCGGAAAGAAAACACAAGTCATCAAAGTAACAAATGACAATAATTTTGACTTGACCTTCGATCTTGCTGTAAATGATTCTAAATCAACATTACCTGCAGATTGGACAGCAAGTGTAGAGCCAGCAACATTGCAACTCGCAAAAGGAGCTTCAGCTGATGTGACTGTCACAATCAATGCTCCTGCAGCAATCGACGTTGCTGAATTAGCAACTGTTGTAATCGAAGCAACACCTCAACCTCTGGAAAATACAAATCCAAAAACTTCTAGCACAAGCGTCTATGCATTGCCTGAAATTGCAAAGGCAGCTGTCATTTATGATTTGAATACAAATCAAAACAATGATGCTTATGCAAGCGCGATTGGCTCTGAAGAACGCTTCGGGCAAGGCCTTGTGAAATTACCCAACAATGCAACATTGATTGATGCATATAAGGATCAATTGCAAGTATTTGTCATCAGTGTTTTTGGTGGTGGACTTCTCAATGGACAAATCTATAATGGATTGCCGATTGGTACTACAACAGATGCAGCTCCTTTGGCTAAGACAGTGTCTGATATGCTTGCAGCAGGCAAAAGAGTCTATCTCTCTGCTCCACAATCCATGTGGTGGGCATTTGACAAAACAACTGCAACAGCAGCAGGAAAAAATCAAGATGTCATTAATTTCTTCAGCAATACATTGAAACTTCAATTCCAAAAAACTGAACAACGCTATACTTTGAGTGGCAATACCGTCACATTAAAACAATATGGTGTCAAAGGTTTTGATAATGATTCAATTGGCGATCAATTCAATGGTATGTCTAATCAGAATTTCTCGAGCTATACCTTTTTCACAGATATCTTCAAGCTTGCAACCGGTTCGCCATGTGTACCTGTTATTTATTCAGATAATAGCACAGCTAATGTTGTTGGCGTTCGTTATACTTCGCCACAAGGTGGAAAATTGGTTTTCGTTACTCAACCTATTGAAGCATACGACAATCTTGTACCACGTGAAAACTTCATGACCAAATCACTTGAATGGCTTGCAGGCGATATTTTTGTAGCTGCAAAAAAACCAGTCTTGACTTTGAACACAGACGTAAAATTCGGTGCTCTTGAACTCGGTCAGAAAAAACAAATGAAAACTGAAATAAGCAATACCGGAGAAGGCGATCTGAACATTTCAGCAATTGGTGTTAGCGGTTCAAGTGCTTCCGTATTTACAATTATTGATAAACCAACCTTGCCATTAACATTGACTCCTGGTCAGAAGAAGGAAATCACTATTGAATTTACACCGAAAGAGGTAAAGTCTTATCTCGCATCAATGGACTTTACATCAAATGATGGCGGAGTGGATAATTCTACATCAGGTATTGATCTTGTAGGAGAAGGTATTCAAACTGT
>SXGQ01006537.1_pt1 | contig 23616 bp, 26 predicted proteins | sample 3178371 | NCBI WGS metagenome assembly SXGQ01 (sample SAMN11356859, study PRJNA531348) | freshwater metagenome | isolation source: freshwater sample F1-20 | place: China: Fuxian Lake, Yuxi | collected 2017-12-25 | reverse complement strand
GGGAGCACTGGACTCACGAAATCGTAAAGCACGACATCGCTTGGATCACTAAGATGACGTATTCAGTTCAGCGCCACCTTTACGGTGGATACAAAAAGCTGCTATGGCAGAAGAAAAACTACGACTAATGAAAATAGCCGTCTACGCTATTGCGTTAAACGAAAAACATTTTATCAACCGTTGGTATGCTTCCGCAAAAGAAGCAGACTTTGTTATTATTGCTGACACGGGATCGACTGATGGCAGTACTGATCTAGCGCGTGATCTTGGAATTGACGTTATATCTATTCATGTTACACCTTGGCGCTTTGACGAGGCAAAGAACATGGCGCTTGATCTTGTACCAAAAACATACGATGTCGCAGTGTCGCTTGACATGGACGAAGTTCTTTTACCGGGTTGGAGAGATAAGCTTGAGGCCTCGTGGCAACACGATGCAACAATACTTAACCATCGATACCGCAACAATAATAATCCATGGCAATGGCACTCAAAAATACACAACCGCAAGCACTGTCGATGGACAGGCGCGGTGCACGAAACACTTCTTTGGTCAATCACAGAAAAGCAGCTGTGGAACGCTGATATCTATCTTGACGAACAACAGGACGTACAGAAAAGCCGCGCCAACTACATTGAGCTCCTTCACCTTAAGATAGATGAAGGTGATAACGATTGGAAGACGTTTTATTTTCTTGCCAATGAATACGCCGCACGTGGAGATTTTTCTTCTGCAATACGACAACGCACTAGCGCATACAACTTATGCGTTGATTCACCTGTGTCAAGATCGTACATTGCAAAAAACATTGCAAACAACTGCCTGCAAGCGGGCAATGCCGTCGCCGCAGAAGAATGGTTTATTCAAAGTGTTAAAGACAGCAATGAACGTGAGTCGTGGCATGCGTATGCCCGTTACTTGTATCAAACAACCCAGTGGGAGCGGTGCTTAGACGCCTCTCAGAGGTGTTTAGAGGTCGAACAACGGCGCGATGGGTATACACATGACGTTCACGCCTGGGGCGAGGATCCATATGATCTTGCGGCAATTTCAGCATACAACCTTGAAAAATATGAACTTGCGTTAGAATATGGAACGGTAGCCATGGAAAAAGCGCCAGGTAATGAACGCATTGCGCAGAACTTGGCATATTACAGAGAGAAGGCAGAGACACAGTGAAAGTTGCCATTTACACAATCGCACTAAATGAAGAACAATTTGTTGAAACCTGGTATAACTCTGCTAAAGATGCAGACTATCTTCTAATCGCTGATACTGGCTCGACTGATAAGACCGTTGAAAAAGCAGAGGCACTTGGAATTAACATTGCACATGTGCGTGTTCGACCATGGCGATTTGATGATGGGCGAAACGCTGCACTTGCAGCCCTACCTGATGACATTGATATGTGCATATCACTAGATATGGACGAAGTAATTACACCAAACTGGCGTAAGCCTCTTGAAGAAGCGTGGAAACGTGGAATAACGCGTCCGCGATACAAGCATATTTGGTCATGGAACACAGATGGAACTCCTGGGCTAGAGTTTTCATATGATCATATTCATGCACGCAAAGGATACCGTTGGCGTCACCCAGTTCATGAATGTCTTTACGTATACGGGATGGAAGAAAGACAAGAATGGTTAGACGGTGTTGAAACGCATCATCACCCTGACCCGTCAAAGTCGCGTTCGCAGTACTTGCCTCTACTTGAGATGTCAGTTAAAGAAGATCCATACAATGACCGCAACGCATTTTACTTTGGCCGCGAGCTGTATTTCTATGCGCAAAATGAGCGTGCTACTACTGAGTTAAAACGACATCTGTCGTTGCCCACAGCGCGGTGGGCGCCAGAGCGCGCTGCCTCCATGCGTTTTATTGCAAAAGCATCGCCAGCTGAGGCAGAAGAATACTTACTTAAAGCTGTAAAAGAAGCGCCAGGTCGACGCGAAGCACTTGTTGATCTTGCTAAACTTTACTATAACCGAGCAGACTGGGCTAATTCTCTTAAGTACGCTGAAGAAGCATTGGCAATAAAAGATAAACCATTAGAGTATCTTTGCGAGGCCGAAGCTTGGGGTGAGGCGCCATATGACTACGCATCCATTGCATGCTATCGTCTTGGCCTGTTTGACAAGGCGCTTAAGTATGCAGCTGAAGCTGTCGCTATAAACCCCAAAGATACGCGATTACAGAAAAACCTTGAATTCTGTAAAGAAATGACAAAATAGCAATTTTACTGTTTTTCTAATTTTTTCTGTTTAGCTAGCGCAGCTTTAGCTTTCTTTCGCTCTTCTATCTTGCGCCTACGCTCTTTTTTCTTTTCTTTTTCTCTTTCTTGACGAGCAAGCCTTTCAGTGCGATCAACGTGGTACGCATCAACTGCATTAGCACTAGTTCGCGAGCGCCAAGTAAAATCACATGTTGTGCATCGTACTAAACGCATTGTGGCCCATCTGCCTCCGCCTGGAACAGGCGCTGTTAGCGTTTCAAGTTTGTTTGGTCGGGCCGTGCAGTATGGGCACTGTGGATAACGCTGACGGCGCGTTTCTTGGCCATTCCATGAGACGCTTAGTGCGCGGCGAATTTCACCTTCGTCTTTACCACCCCAGATTCCCCAGATCTGTCGATTTTCAAGCGCGTACTTTAAACACTCGCGTCTTGCAGGGCATCCAAAGCAAAGATTTTTTGCATCATACTTTTCTTCAGGCTTTGTCGAAAAGAAAAAGTTTTTTAGTTTTTCATTTTGTGGTAGAGAGCATATAGCTTCTTTTTGCCAGCTTAAATCAGTTATCCCCCGTGACATTGCAACTCTACCCAAGTAAGCGGAAGAACCTTTTTAACGGCATCTCCATATGGAGTTTCTCCACGTTCATTGCAAACTGTAAGTTCACGCTCGCCTTCAATTTCTCCGGCGTACCCAATCACGACTTGGCCTTCGTCTATTGCTGAAAAGCCTTGTCCAAGAGAACTAACAGATCCATCGCGTTGAAGCGCTGAAGCAAGCGCTCGGCGTACTACTTCATGTTCAACATCAACATGCTCGATAGTAAAGAATATGGTGGCAGGGTCTTTTAACTGAAGATAGCCTTCTCCAGTCCATTCACGCCAAAGCGTTTCTCCTGCTCTTGAATCCTTCACAGGATTATTGTATCCTGAGTAGGACTCAGAATGTGGCATAGGTAAACCTTAAGTTTTAAGGTGTTTCTGACCTATGGTCTTATATGGACCTGGCGTTAAAAGTGTCTTAGAGAGCGTCTGAGAGCCTCTGTTTTTTGTAAAAAGCCTATAATTTAGAAATTATTATATGTTCCTAAGTATAAATCGCCTTTTGCGTTAGGCCACAGGTACTGATAGTGCTCAGGCCGCGTACCTGTATCTTCAGGCCATTTGAACTGTGAATACCACTCATAATTTTTGCGCAATAAGGCAACTCGATGAGTTGCTGCCACTTGCTCAAATCGTACAGGATCTTCCATCCAGGTAGGGAAAGTTATTTTGTCAGAAATTATGTTGCGTTCAACTGCAAGGTCAAACGTTCCATATATTTTTGGAAGCATTGTTGACTTGAAGCCGCGTTTACGCCACTCAAAATAAGTTGCTGCAAGGTATGAAACAAGCAAGGCTTCGTGCCCACGCCACATGTGCGCAACGGGGTGATTAACCCAGCCTTTTGGATCACGGAAATTGCCATCAGGGCCTAGCTTGGTAAGCGCAAGCAAACACTGCCAACCTTCAAGTGTTTGTTTATGTAAACGCTTATTATCTAACTCGCGAGCTATACGCTCAAATGAATCTGTCTGTTGCATGAAGGTTTGCATGGCTGTCCTTTCGTCACTTGGTTTAATTATATCAGGAACAGCGTTAAATGATATCTGACGAATTGACGTCAAAAGGGACGCTTCTTTCTTCCTTTTCAACGTAAATTCCAACGACTGTTACATCTCCACAATCCGCACAGACCTCTGGAGACAGGTTTGAAAGACGCATCTCCGGAACAGCAACTGCAACCAGCTGGGCAATAAGTTGCCCATCGACAGTAACGCCTTCAGGCTCCCAGCGGCTATTATCGTGGATCCAACATGCCTCGCATTGCGGGTATAACTTAGGCTCTTTATTTGATTTTCTAGACACTTGGCACCACCGTTTCTATTGATTCATGGTACCACTTTTTCTTTACCGCGTGTCGAGAAAAGCTGCTGTCAGTGTCTAAAAGCCATTCGCGTTCACCAATTAGTTTGCCTTGGTCGCCACTAGGCTGTCCCTCTAAAGCCGCTCGTATGGCTTCTCCAAGCCACTTGGCAGCCTGCACCGGGACTGCTTTACCCCAAACGTTATGTAAGCTTGAGTATTCTTTAGCACTGGCTATGTCCCAATCGTCAGGCAGACCTTGCATGCGTGCTGCCTCACGGTGTGTGATGCATCTAGGTTCAGTTGGATGAATGACACCTTCAAGCGCTGAGCCTGTTAGTACATTACACCAATGGTCTTCCTTCCAGCGGTATGGTTGCGAAAATCCAAGTGTAAAGTTGCGACGACGCAAGCGAGGTTCAACATCGAGCCATGTTTGTGGAAATGTATCATTGTTCATTTCTACTGTCTTTTTTACCGCTGATGCTAGATTACCATTTCCAGGCCAGTTTTTATTTCCAATGATGTCAAAGATCTCTTGAATTCTTCTTGTGTGAATACTTGATTTTCCAATATGCCCGTCTACTGTACCATCAGGCGACCGCAGGTACCTAACCCAATCTGTTGGTTCTTGTGCGTATACTTGTCTATTCCAAGACTGAGGAAGTTTTGCAAGATCGCCAATTACGTCCATGATTCTTGGAAGTTTGTCTGGATCTGTCACACTTGCACCAAACGGTAGCCCTCTTTCGACTGCTACCCAGAAGTAGCGCGGCCGATATGAAAATCCTCCAAGTTGAAGGTTGTTATGCTTTACGTGGTATAGATCATATTGTTTTCCAGATAGGTCTTCAACCATGTCACGATATTTAACCATAACACTGCGTCCACTTGTGTAGGCTGGTTGCACACACTCAAATGCGATGACTTTTGGTTTTACTCGTGCGGCATAGCGCATAAAAGCTTGTGTGTGCTCGTGTGCTTTTGCGTCTGGTCCACGATTTGCAGGCCCTGACCATACAGACCAGCCAGAGCACGGAGGACAGCCTGCGACAACGTCTGCTTTATAGACAGGCCATTCACTTGAATCTTCTGAGAAAAACGTTGTCCAGTTGTAGCCAAGATACTTTCTATTGGCTTCAGTCAGCGGATTTCCAAAGTTCAACGTTCCAGTGCGACAAGCAAGATCCATTCCAGATTGAACTAGTCCTAGAGTCATAAAACCGGCAAGGCCGTTGCAGTCTGCCAGCGTAATGCTGTTTGACACTATAGTGACCTTTCCGTCGTTATGTTCCTACAAATATATTCCTACAAATATAATTGTATCCCGGATATGGTCAGAAACCCTGTAACCGATTAACTAAAGACTACTTGTTTCTATTGTCTAGTTCCTGACCTACTTCAAACCCGCATCCCGCGTATCCAGCAATGTCAATCCAAGTGTCTGGCTGGTAGCCAGACTTTGACGCGTAGCGCGCCATCTTAAGACCTGCCATACACATCGCAACGTCTTCTTCGTTGACTGTGACTCCTAAAATTACAGACCAGATTTTTGCGATTCTTGCAAAATTGTCTATAGGTCTGCCATACTGTTGGTCGCGATCACCATTTATTAGGCGTGCTGCTTCGCGCAGGGCTTCAACTCGTGGTGGCTGTGGTGCTATTGCTGCTGTGTCTTCTGTCATTATCTAATCCTAACGTGTGCGTGCGCTGCAAACAGGCCATTATTCGCCTCTGACTGTTCTACCTTTAACTCAACATCAACCATTGACATAGCTTCTTCAACGGTCGGCGTTCCAATAAACTTTGCAATCAGCTCGCCGACTTTTTCGTTGATGTCCTCTCTTGAAGTACCTGCGACGTCAAACTCAAATGTCGTTCTCATGGTTTAACTCTTTTTTCAAGCTTGTACGGAGAATAGTGCGCTCCGTCAAGAAGTGGCTCTTTACCGTCGGTCGACTTAAAGATAACGTCACCGTACCGCACACCGACAACCTTTCCACGACGCCCGTTGTGTATTGTGCCAAGATTTCCATCAAACGCGTCTGAAAACACGCGAACTTCATCTCCCACAGTTATGCGTCCTGGACCTGCTGGTTCCCAGACTTCGTCTCGAGTTTCGGCAATAAGCGAGTGGCCTAACGCTACTTTACAGAATATCTCAAGAGCTTCCTTACGCTGTAACTCTGATAGCTTTAGTTCATTCCATACGCTAAGCAGCTTTAAGACCGCCTTACCTGAACCTACTTTTACTTTGGCGGCTTCAAATTGAGAGCGCACCCATTCTTCACCTATCTCAGGCATTTGTTTCTCCTTTGCTTGGGCACCCGTCTTCTCTACAACTTTGTGTGTCAAAGTCGTCTAGCGCTCGAGTACATTGTGTGCATTTAACGCCTTCTGCACGCACTTTGTATCCTTTAAGCTGGCGTTGCTTATTCTTTTCCATTTTCTCAAGATAATACTTGTTTAGTTGCTCGTCTGTTCCTCCAGCCGCAACAACGATGTTCGCGACAAAGTGCAAAACGTCAACAGCTTCTTTGATGATCTCCTCGCGATCTGCGTACGGCTTATCGTGTTGCCAAGGCTTCCACGAGATTGCCTGACGCATTTCTGCAAGCTCATCGTCAATGGCTAGCATATTCCAGCGCATATATTCGACAAGACGTCGGATGTTTGTGTCCTTATCGCCTTCCATCTCTTCATAGTTAATAAAATAGACATCTCTTTGCAGATCGCGTGTTCTTTTAAGCCAGCTATCAAACAGCATTGTTATCCTTTCTTTAGAGAAGGCGCTATGCCTAGCTCTTCTTGTAGTTGTTGCACTGTGTCTTGCTTTGACGGAATTGCTTTCATGTACTCTGAAGCCTGCGCAAGAGCAAGATCACGTCGTTCACTCGCGGACAGACTTTCAACTACAGAAGCAAGCGTGCTCCATGACGCGCCTACCCGCGCTGAATCACGCCATTCTGTCACAATAGGCGTGCAAACGTTTAGTGCCTGCACGTACCGATACGTCCACCATGTGCGCTTTTTGTGCGGAGTGATGAGCGCTCCCATTGCGTACTTTAATTGTTCTTCAATAATTTTGTCAGTCCAGCTTTTGTTAAGCCTCATCGGCATTGCAGGATATATAAGTGTGGGAAGTATTTTTGCTGTCCATGCGGACTTAATGTCGTCTGCAGCCCAGCGTGATATTCTGGTTGTGTATAACGCGTCGGGGTTTGGTGACAATACAAGCGCGTCTAAGTTTATTGCTTTAATTGACTGAATCTTCAACGGAAGTAACTGAAGTAATAGTGAAGAATCGTTCCAAGGAAGAGATGGATACATCATCGGAGGCAGTGGATCGTGAAGCAGTCCCTCGACAGTAGAGATAAGCCGCTTTGCATTTTCAGGGTTACTGGCAAATTGGTAGCCTTTACGATTTGTGTAGAACTGTTTTGTTAGAAGATCATTGTTTAAGCTTATTGCACGAAGGCTTGCGGCAATTTGTTCTGGTTTAGGCGCGTCAATAATAAGTGTAAGACGCGGATCATTCCACATAAGATCAAGAAGATGAAGTGCACCGTAGCTTGAGTTAGCGCTTAAACTCATTATTGGTGCTATTCCAATTAACACAACGTCATAGTAGTCAATTGACTCACGTGTCCATGACAGATCGGCATCTGTCATTACAACTGTATGCCCTTGGTCTTTTAAGGATTTATAGATAATTCCTGCAAACGATAAGCTTTTTTCATTAGCAATAGGCGACGTGTGAGGTGCTGTCATTCCAGTGATAAGAACCTTGCTCACGCTTTTGTCCCATCTGGATTCAACTGTAGCCCTCTGTCTTCGCTAATTGCGCGCGCGACGATGCGTGCAACATGCTCCTTAAACATGTCGTACGTTCCAATGTAAGGGCGAAGGGCAGCGGCTTGTGCGCTGGCAGTTGCAATTAGCTCTTCGTCTGACATTTTTTCAACGTCAGATATTGTCAACTTGTATGGTAAGCCAAGAGGATTACCTTCTCCTTTGTCAGTAACAAGTATTGAGCCAATACGAGCAGCATACATAAAGCGCGAACGCCACCAACCAGACCCTGCGTGCGGGTATGGAGGTGACAAGATTCCCCAACGGTCGTTATAAAAATTCAGAACGTCAAGCTCTGTGTCTAGTCGCTGCCCACCTAATTTTCTAATAAGCTTGCGACTACCAACGATTTCAACTGGCCATGACGGGTTTTTCTTGGCAAGCCATTCATCATGTGGCATAAGGGCGCCAAGAACCCACGCACGTTGTTTGTTCTGTGGCGCTTGTGGTGTTATTGCTGCCAGGGTTTCAAACGTCACGCTTGACGGATCTAGAGCTTCAATTGGGCCGACTTCTTTAGGCATTCTTTTTCGCACTATTGCGCGGTCACCAAACGCGTACATTGGACACACTGGAACCATTCCAGCTAGCCATCGTGCATCAACTAAATCAATTGCAGACTGCACGAGACGCTTTTCCCACGGACGCACGGTTTCGTCGTTGTCCATCATATAGTAGCGTTCTATATAAACTTTTTTTGCGGCGCTTGGATCTTTTTCTGCTATACGCGCGACTGCTGCTTCCGCGTCAGCGCGACTAAAATACGTTGCACCTTCGTCACCACGATGCTCAGTTCCAACAAGTAGATGTTTATAAACCATTTCAGGTTTTCTCATCATCGCTTTTGCACCATTGAACACAGTGTTAAACTGCCAATCATCAAAAAATCCGACCGCAGGTAGTCCTGAAGATAAAGTATAAAGTGCGCCCATTGCGCCTTGTCGTCCATTCAATGAGTTAAGAGGCGCAAGATTTATCCATGCCACATCATATGAAGATATGTCTTCGCCGGGTGTGACTTTGCGCCAGTCTACTTCATGTCCTAAATCGACTAATGCTTTTGCTATAAGCGCAGGCACGTCAATCTTTTGAATTGTGCGTCTTTCAGTGTTTATCTGCAACGCGGTAAAACCGGTCATCAGAATCTTCATACATCTCCTAGTCTTCTATTACTGGATCATTGCCTTTGACACTTCGTGCGCCAAAGGCAATGATACCAGGTAATAGCTATTTCAGAACGGCGCTGTTGGTGGCGCCGCTACTGCAGCTGCAGCAGGTGCTGGTGCAGGAGCAGGCGCTGGTGCAGGAGCAGGCGCTGGTGCCGGCGCTGGTGCAGGTGCAGCAGCAGCCGTAGTTGTATTAGCGGCAGCTGCCGTAAAATACATCTTAATTTCATTCTTCTTTGCACCATTCCATGTGCGTGAACCGATCTGCGCGCGGAAGGTACGATTCTTCAACGCTGCTTCGATTTGCGCATTTGTTGGATTAGACGCAAAAAACTCACGGCCAAGACCGAGAGCTGTCATTTTGCGGAAGAACATGCCAAGTGCAGCAGGGCTGTCCGGTGTAACCACCAGATTATCCCAGACAAAACGCTTTGCGTGCGCTCCTGCAGTTACTTGTGCCTTGATGGCAAACATGGTCTTACCTGATTGTGCAACTTTTGCAATTGCTTCTAGCACCTGAAGGTCATAATCACCATCAGGTAGCGGTTCATATGAACCGACTTCTCCGGCGTCTTTTACAAGATCGCCCCAGTTTACTGTGCTCACTTAGTTTTTTCTCCTTGTGTGTATGCGCTTACCAATTGGTTAAGACGCTGTTTTCTTTGTTGTTTTTACTTCAGCTTTTGGGCCAAAGACCATGTCGAGCATACGTTCGATCCCAAGATCTTGCTGCTCAACAACTTTACCTAAACGCCCTTGAACACGCTCACCAGCTTCATACTGATCAGTTCGTTCAACGTACATACGACGTACTTTGTACGGCGGCTGTAGTGGGTCAGGGTTTGCAACAGTTTCAACGGTTATTGCACCGAGGATGTCGTAGAAGTACGGAGCTTGAATTGCAAGCTGCCCTTGCAGATACGGACGCACGCGTCCATCCTGTCCGGGACGAGCCATTGCCGTTAGCACCACTGCTTCTAGCGGCTGTGTTGGGTGCATAGTTAAGTCACGTAGATCACGCAATAGCGCACCCATATGACGTAGCAGTTCACCCCACTGCTGCATCTTCATTTGTTCTGTACCCGCAATTGAATCCATGCACTTCACTTGAAGCTCAGAGATTGAGTCAATTATTAGCGACCTAAACTGGTGTTTGCCAGTCTGCAGCCATTGAAACGACTTCATTACGACGTCGTAGTCTCTAACATTCACGACCACGGTGTCCCACGTTCCGTCTGCAACCGGCGGCTCCTCACGGAGCGGGTCCCAGTACCTAACATTGATTGGTAGGAATCTGTGCCCACCCTCAACATCAAGCATTAAACGTGGATACGGTGCGGTAACAGCAAAGGTTGATTTGCCAACCTTTGATTCACCATACACCATGATCGTGAGGGAACGCTGTACTTCATTTGACATACGTCACTCACTTCCTTTTTTATCTTCGGTGTTGTAATAACCATATGGGTCGGCGACCGCATACGTTTCGCTGATTGCTTGCTCGGCGGCGGAACCGTCGTCGAGCAGTGGGCAAACAGCAAAAAATGCGCATTTCCATTTGCAGTCACGCGAAGGGCGTGGATATGCAACTAGCTGATGCGTAATTCCTTCATCAAGTGCCTTGCGTGTTGCCAGCAAGTCGTTGATAGTTCCGTGTAGTCTTTGCCAAAAATTGCGTAAAGTAAACACATTATGGCGCACTTCCATCTGTTCGTAGAACGGCGGGCGAGCATTTGTCGAACGCTTTACTTTTTTCAACATAGTGAAGATTCCGCCTTCTGAGCGTTCACCTTCTTTGTTCTGTGCTGCTTCAAGCGTCATATATGTGAGGATCTGCTCATTCATATGCGCCATCGCCGCAAAGTCTGTAAAGGAACCACCGACAGTCTTAAAGTCGCGAAACATGCGAACGCCATCAGCTTTACGACGCACGCGCATGTCAATCTTGCCTTGCAGAATAACTTTGTTATCAAGCAATGGCATTTCAATAATTTCCTCAGTAGAAAGCATTTCTAACTCTGCGTCAATTCCGTTTTCTTCAACCCACTGCAGATAGCCTTCTAACATAATGCGTCCAAGCTCTGCCTCAGAATCAAGATCAGACGTATCACGAAAAGTCTCGTTTAGAATAAGTCTGTCTTTCTCTACGTGAAGTGAATGCGCTTCAAGCAGCGGAATACTTTTTCCATAGTAGTCGTCAAGGGCGGCATGAATACGTGAACCAAGCGCAAGCGCGCCTGTCATGTTTTCTTGTCGTGGCCGTAGGCGGCGATAGTAACTAAGCCACCACCTGCGTCTGCAGTCCTTAAACGTTTGCAGCTCTGAGTTAGAGATGCGCAACGGTGTAATTGTCATATTCCTTCTTTCTTTTTACTTGTTTGTTTATTTAGATACTTCATAGCAGACCTGATTTATCGTCTCGCAGCAAGGCAAGCAGTTGCGCTTTGTCTCGCACAATTTGCTCAAAATTGTCAGCTTTTGTTTCAAGAACTTGAATTACGCGCTCTTCAATCGTGCCTTCTGTCACATAGTCTGTGATGATAATTGAGTCATGGATTTCAGATCCGATACGATGAACGCGATCAAGAGCTTGTTTATGATCAACAAGTGACCAAGGACGCTGTAGCATAATAAGACGTCTTGCCGCAGTTAGTGTAATACCAACCCCGCCAGCCTGTGCGGTAAACAAGATCCACTTAATCTTGCCTGCCTGAAAGTCATCAACCGCCTGTTGACGTTCATCTTCATTCTGTGCGCCTGTTATAAGTCCGTGCTCGATCTTTTCTTTTGTCATTGCAGAACTTAATAATTCAATAAGTTGGCGCGACACCGCACACACGGCAACTGAATCGTTTCCAAAGTCGCCATTTTTTATGTCGTCCATTAGTGCGTCAACCTTGCACGAAGGCTCAGTCAACTTTGCTTTTGACTCGCCTGATGATTCGTCAGTCTGCATTTCAGCAAATGAACTGGCAAATTGCAGAAGACGTGTAGTTTGTGTAAGCGCAGATGGAGCAGTGACAACGTCGCCATCTTCAAGCTCAGCAATCATTAAGTCGCGCATTTGTCCGTACGCTTTTGCTTGTTTTGTCGACATCTCAATATCACGACGCTCAAACATCATTTCAGGTAGCCATGGAAGAACTACTGACTTAAGCATACGTCGCATGCGTGGATTTAAGGTTGCATCAAATTCTTCTTGCATATGCGGTTTTACCCCAAGAATGTGCATGCCACCAAACGCGTTAAGCATTATGTTAACCATGCGATCAATCCACCGTGTCTTGCTTGGCCACTCCTCCGGCGAAATCCAATGAAGAATTGGCCAGAGATCTAAAACGTTGTTAGCAATAGGTGTTCCTGTAAGCGCAAAACGAATATCTGCGTCACCTGTGGCTGCCCATAGGGCGCGTGTTTGCTTTGACTTAGGATCTTTTGATCTATGAATTTCATCAGCAATTACAGCCTTGAAACCAATCTTGTTAAGTTCTCTTGGAGTAACCTCGCACTGATTTTCAGATACTTTTTCATCATGACCGCCCATAGCCACACATCGTTTTAGTGCCACTGAGCCATAAGGTGCTAAACGCGAATGCGCTCTTAAGCCTTCCCAGTTAATTACGAATACGTCACATTCTTCTTCAAATTGCTTACGGCGTTGCGTGGCTGAACCTTTGATAACTTGTACCTTTATTTCTGGCCACCATTTTCCAAACTCTCGACGCCAGTTTTTCTTTAAGGTGTTTGGGCACACTACAAGTGCTGGAAATACTGCCTCGCCTGTCTCATTCATTTTCTTCAACGCACGTATCGCTTGTGCTGTTTTACCAAGCCCAGGCTCGTCTGCAAGTAAAGCGCGATGGGCAGTCGCCAGAAAGGCAACGCCTGCTCTTTGGTGGGGAAATAGGTCCTCATTAGAGGCGTCCTCAAGGGTTTCTAGGGCACGAAGCGCGTTGCTTGGGGTAATCCGATTGGCTAACTCATTTGTTGCCCACTGGGTCAATCTTGGGCCAATATCAAGGTCTGTCTTAAACGTTGAGCGTAGCGCTAAACAAGTTGTCCAAGACAGTGGCGCGCGCCAGAGTTGTGCGCCTGAATCCCACTTTGCTCCAGGCAGACTTTTGCAAAGTTCCTTGAAACGCCACTCGGTGTGTATTTCTATGTTCTTTGTCGCGTCGTCAATTTCGACTTTTACTGGCACTAGCGTAGTCCTCTCGTCATTACGTATTTTATACTATCAGGAATTTTGCAGAAGCAAACACCTTTTTCACGTAGTATGTAGATTATATCATTGAAGCAGCTTTATAGGTTTCCATCCGATTTTTACACAGCGAAGAAGGCCGTGACGGATAGCATCAAGGGCGTGACCTTCTCCTCCCTTGTGCCAATACTCTAGCTTTTTAAGCGCCTGATTTGTGAACATACCTTTGGCGTCAGACGGTGATTGAAAGTTGATACGGCTTATGTCAAGGCTGGCGTCAAGCATGCACTGTTTAAGAATGCCGATTTGTTCAATACTAAACGGAGCCTGCGAATTCTTTACAGTCTGAGCGTTTATTGTAAACCTTTCGCATACGACGTCAAGATCATAGTTAGATTCGACAGCTTCTTTAATTGCGATACGTATTGGTTCAGCATACTCTTCCTGCTGATATTCACCTGACCGAAGAAGCACGGGCGCAACAGGATCAAACTTAAACAACGCTATTCCGCTTGCTTTACCTGGGTCTACTGATAGAACTAATCTCACCTGTACTTTTCTCCCCAGTTTTCAAGAGGTCCGTCAATGCCAGACGTCAACGGCACATCCCAACCTTCTCGTGTTGTCATGCATTCCTTCACTATTTTCATCATTTCGTGCGCGTCCTTGCGTGGAACATTTAGCACAATTTCGTCATGCACTGGCACAACAAGATACTCAGTAAGATCCGCAGCATCTAGCTTTACAAGATTTTGCTTAAACACCTCAGCAGCGCCACCTTGAATTAGATAATTTACAAGTGTGTAAACGCGATCTTCATCACATGGAAGACGCCGTCCTGTCCAAGTATAGACGTACCCTTGCCCCTCTGCCTTTAACCTGCGCATACCAGCATCTTCAATCTGACGCTGGAAGACTGACATGCCAGGAAAACGAGAATCAAACGCATCTGACACTTGTTTCATTTGCCCTTCTGGCACTCCAGCAGTTAATGCCTGTTTTGACACGCCTGCTCCATAGAGACGTCCATACACAGTTCCCTTGATGAGGTTACGGCGCTTATCTGACCGTTGCATAGTTGGATCTCCGTAGATTTCACGACCAATCTCAGTGAACGGATCTGACCCTGTCGCATCTGCACGGTTAAAGAGCGTGATGAGATTAGGGTCTTTCGATAACGAGGCAAACATTCTAAATTCGACCTGGTCAAGGTCTGAGGTAATGATGACATGATCCTCGTCCTTTGGAATAAACGCGGTACGAACAGTGTCATCGCCCTTTGGCAATGTTTGTAGCGCTGGGTTTTGTATAGACATACGGCTTGTGCGGGCGCCAAGTGTTTTTACAGATGGGTGCACAAAACCACTAACATTGTCGTCAATAAAGTTGCGGAAATACGTGTTTGCAAGTTTATCAGCCTTGCGCTGCTTAAGTACTACATCAGCAAGGGCACGCACTTCATCGGATCCATTGATGCTAAGAAACTTTAGTTCGTCTTTGTCCGCTGATTTTTGCCCTGACGGAGTAAATGACGAGATCTCTGCACCAAGATCTTCAAACAAGCGAACAAGTTGAAGATTACTTGTTATTGAAACTCCGCCATATCGTTGCTTTGCCCAGGTTTTTACCGTCTCTGCGTACGCGCTTAATTCATCATATTTACGCTTAGAGTATTCTAGGTCAATACGCGCACCGTTAATTTCCATACGTGTAACAATCTTACGTGCAGCCATTTCAAGCTCGTATGCGCGATGATAAGGTCCTTGCGGCCCGCATTTTTCGTAAAACATTTCCCATAAGCGCATCGTTAGAACTGTGTCAAGTGCACCATACGCCCAAAACGGTTGAAAGTTAATAGGAACTGTGCCCCATGTCCATCCATTCTTTATTAACTCGGTATCTAAGGTGTCTTGTAGCGCAACAGCACGTCCATCAACGTGCAGCGCAGCAAGGCGCTTGAGTGCGCCAGAGCCAAGAGGATCAATAATGTGAGCCATTATCATAGTGTCATGCGCGCGTTCCCAAGGAATGTTCCAACGCGACTGCACGGCAAACCATCTAGCTTCAAAAGCAATGTTGTGGCACACAACTGGTCCATCAAACTTATCCATTGCTTCGTAAAAAACGCCAGACCATTCCTGCCATGGAATTGCCCAACCTTGTTGGCCATCGCCAACTTGCACAAGACGCAGTCGACCATGCCACGGTGAAAGCGCATGCTCACGAATTCCATGTGGCGGAATCTCTCCAGTTTCTGTGTCAACAGCAATTGCGTTGTGCGGGCGTCGTTCACCGAGCCATGAGATAAACTCACGCGCCTTGTCTACGTTATCAACAAGATGCAACTGTATGTCGCCAAGTCCGTTTGTCAATTTAGTCTTCCTTGTAGGTTTTTACGTCAATACCGCATTTTGCTAAGTAAGCAATCACATCTTCTGGTTTCCGATGAACGTCAATTTCTCGAATTTTCATTACTACTTTGGTAATTCCTGAATTTGATACAAGCTTTGCGCATTGCATACAGCATGCGCCTGTAACGTAGATTACTCCACCTTCAATGTTTGAGCGGTCAACGTACATTAAGGCGTTTGCTTCAGCATGAATAGACGGACATGAGTCGTACATGTTGTCAAGCGGCGATAGCCCTTGCGCGCGTGGACACCAGTTAGAACAATCATTTTCGTGTGGCCAGCTAGCCGCGGGACCGTTGTATCCTGTTGCTGCTATACGCTGATTCTTAGAAACAACAACAGCGCCGACACGCGCACGAGAGCAACGCGATCTAAGCGCAATAGTCTCTGCAACATTCATCCACGTTGTATCCCACGAAGGGCGGATTAAAGCCATGTTACTTTGTTTCATCTTTTTGTTTACTTGCATTCTTTTCGATTGCTGATACCATAGCGCGTGCGTACCACTGCTCGTCACCATTTAGTCTTTCAGCCGCCGACGTATCTGATGTCGCTTGCAACGTGAGAAGAGCAGATGCTTCGACTTCACGCCACGAACGCCCGATGATGTATGGTATAGGCGTGATCTTTTCTGTGTGATGAAGTCTATCAGCTGCTTCGTAGTGCTGCTCATATATGTGTAAAGATCCAACGTGATGAGCGTATTTTCCAGGTTCAATTCCAAGAACTGAGGCCATAGCTAATTGCACGCGCGTGAACTGAAAAAAGTCGTAAGCAGCGCCAAGCCATACGTCATTTGAGCGCATATACACGCTCATATTAAGTTTGTTATTACGAATCCGAAACTGATGAAGTACGGTGCAAGGGTAGTCTTTCTTTTTTGGTTGCAGATCAAATTGCGGATTCCATATTGTAACGACTGCTTGTCGTGTGTCAGGGTCTTGCTTTAAGCGGTCAATGATGACATCGTACTGACCTCGTGTACGCAGACCGTATGCGCCATGGAAAAGGCCATTATCTTCAGTGTAGTTTGCGAATTGCGGACCAATCCGTATAACAAGACTTGGAAAACTAGTACCTGAAAGAAGCTGCAGTGCTTCAACAGCTCCAATACCTGGAACTGCGCCACGACCAATGTTCATTGGAAGCGTGTCATACACGTTATCAATGTGAATAACTGCGTCCTCTATTTCAAGAGTTTTCATGCCACGTGGAGCAACCTCCACGCCATTGTTTAGTACATGTGTGACAAGATCAACGTATCCGTTTACACCATCTGATATTTCTATTATTGAAGCACCCATGGGTCTCCTTCCATTGGTTTAGTTGCGTTCCGTTGTATTGCTATGCCGTACTCAAGCATATCCGCGTGGTGGAACCTACGTACCCACTGCGGATGAGGTAACGTCATAAACCTTTTATTTTCAATGCCACTACGCTCAATACCACGAGCGGCGTTCCGTCCAAGAGCAACAATTTTTGGCATTCCAAGAGTTATCCACAGATCAAGAAATGAGTTTTCCATATCGTTTACATTAACTATTCCAGCTGTCTTCCAAAATGGAGCAGGTAGCGAGCGCATTAGATAGTCGCCAGAGTTTCCATCGACAGGCATGAATGGCAGTATTGTTTCTTCGCCATATTTCTTCGTAATGTTTCTTTCATCGCCAACAAGAAGAGTACTTGGGCGCGGAGAACCAATATATTCAGGGTACACTGAGCACACATCTTCAGCAGCTTTTGCTACCTGTAATGCAATCTTGACGACATGCTTTGCAATAACAGGAATAGCAGAAATACTATCTGCAGCAGGCTGCAATTGCTCAATAATGCACGAGTGTTGAGCCGCGTTGCTATAATTATTAAGAATGGCACCAAGCTCGTCAACATTAACAAAGTCGTCACCACGACTTGACAACCGCGCTTGAATTACGTCGAGTGGCTGATACAGCCAAAACTGTGCCATTCCGCGCGATTGCATAAACAACTCTACCCAGCGCCAGCCTGATTCGCCAAGCAAGCCAAACCCGTCAAAATTAGTATGAGGACGTTTCAGTGGCGCGTACGTTACTTCACCCCAGTGCCAACGGTCTGCAACTGCAAATGAACGTGCCCAGTCAATTTTTTCAAGACTTATTGCGTATTCCTCAAGCGCCCATCGGCGCGTTTCTTCTTCAGGACGCCCTTTATGAAACTGATACGCAGTCTGGCCAAAGCGTCTTTGCACTTCATTAGAGATCGCCTCAATTAGAGACGTCTTACCACTAGCGTCTGTACCTTCTATAACTATAAACATTGCGTCCTTTGTCTTGAGTCACTAGATGTATTATAACACGCTATTGCGCTTTACGGAATAACCTCGATACTGTAAGTCTTGCGGATTCCAACATCTTTTTCCGCGCCTAATTCGAGAAGTCGCTGCGCAACGTTGGTGAGGTAGCGCGCGCCGCCTTCGTCGTACTTATACAGCGCCTCAAGTACAGCAGCTGGTTCAGCGCTTACTTGCGCCCAGTATCGGTTTGTTTCTGGATATAGAAGCGGAAGATATTCAGATGGACGGCAAATGTCGCATGGGAGCGAATTAGAAGCTTGCTCTGACGAGTCAACTTCATGCAAACCATATTTATTTACCAGTGGGCACGTTGAGCTATGAAACACAACTGAGACTCCTATACGCGAAAGAACGTATGAGCCGTTCTCAGTGCGGTACAGTTCAAACTCAATCCATCGCTGAGATCCACGTCTCCATGACGAAGACTTTGCTAGCAAAGTACCATTAAACTGAAGCACACGCGTGCCGTCTTTTACCTCAAACACTCTGTCCTCCAGATGTACCAAACATGACATTTACATTAGTGTACGTTACTTCTTCTTGTGAAGTAATACTGCCAATGACACGTGTGATGTCGTATATCACACCTGAATTAGCTACCGCGCTCTGGTCATTTACTTCGGTAAGTCTGTCCATAGCATACGAATACTGAATATCCCACAATGACTCTAGGATCTCCCCGGTATCTTCATTATAGATATGAAAATTGAACCTTGGTCTAAGTTCAATTGGTAGGTCTTCTCCCATTATTTATCCTTCCATCGCTTGTATACGTGCCTCAAGTGAGACAACCTTTTCTGAAAGTTCTTGAACAGCTTTTGTCAACGGCCCAATAAACTCCGTGTATCGCAGAAATTGCGACGAATTTGGATCATTCTTGTCCGCCAATACCCAAGCTGCAAAATCATCAATAAATGCGGGATACGTTTCTTTGATTTCCTGAGAGATAAAACCGTGGTGCAGTCGCGTTCCAGGAACAGATACGTGCGCCTGCTCGCCATTTTCATCAAGTACTTGATTTCCGTCATCATCAAGCACAACGTCCTTGTGCGACTCAACCCACTTAAACGCGCGCGGGCGTAGCGCGTTAATGAACTCTAGTCCGAGTGGCTCGTCTATTATATCTTTCTTTTGACGCGCATCAGATGAGTTAATTGTTGTGTCTGTTGCCCATACCGCGTTCCATCGTCTAGTTGATTGGCCTAGCGAAGGAGAGTTATCGGTTTGTGGGCTCCAACTCGAGGTAACACCATAACCACCACCAATTCCCACTGTATTGCTAATCTGCAGCACTCCAACTGTAAGTGTACCGCCCGAATGTGTGTCAGCTTCATTTGAGCGAAGGTAGGCTGAAGCTGCTTGCCCACCGAGGAAACTGGAATTATTTGCAGTAGCAACCGTACCAGTGATAGTTCCAGTCACTGCTAGGTTTCCACCAATGGTTCCATTACCAGCGCAACGGAGCTGTCCTGTGGCGTTAACTGAACCGCCAACCTCAACGGCGTAAGTAGAGTTGTTTGTATCAATCTGAAGACGATTTGTTGAGTCGGTAAGGTTAATTCTTGTTGAAACTAAGTTATTCTGCCATCTCATGCGCAACCCGTCTAACGCATAAAGTCTAATCAGATCATTAGAGTCATCTGTCATCTTAATTTCAGGGGAACTAGTCGCTGTTATCAGCATGTATTTTCCGTATGGACTGCTGTCCGTGGATTGAAAAGTTCTTCCAGTTACAGAACCAGCAGTTATTGCGTCTGCGTTTATGTTCGTAACAGAGATGACCGCGGCATTGATACTGCCAGCGTTGATCTTGTCCGCGCTAAGACTATCGATCTTTGCGTTTGTAATCGCGCCGTCTTCAATCTTGACGTTCGTAACAGAGTTAGGTGCAAGATCGTTTGCGTCAACAAGACCGGATGCGGTAAACGATGTCGCGGTAATCGTTCCCTTAAATTCCGCAGATCCGTCAGTGTTAATTGAGACCGTAGTTGCGCCGAGGCTGTCGATAGCCTTTAGTCCGCCGGTGTTTAGAACAACCTTACTTGTTCCACCGCTACTTGTTTGAACAGTAGCACCGGTGATTGTCTTACCATCAATCGAATCAGCTGAAAGTTTGGCAGCAGTGATGGTTCCTCCGGTGATAACACTTGCGTTAATCGTGTTTGCTGTAAAACGATCCGTTGTGATAGTTCCAGCAGTAATTTTTGACGCATCGAGGCTATTGGACGCAATCCGATCTGCTGCAAGCGAGCCAGTTGAGATCTTAGCAGCATCAAGGTTTCCGATAGCAAGGTTTCCAAAACCGTAGTCTTCCCAGGCTGCTCCATTCCATCTGTTCGGTTTATTATCTTGCGACGTGTTAAACCACAAATCTCCGACAGCGATTGCGCCTGTTGGTGCTGTTGCCTGACGATACACTTTGTTTTTATTGTTGGCGGTATTTTGCGCTGCGTTTGCTGCTGCCTGTGCAACTGCAATTGTTGCATCACGCACTGACTCCCACACACTACCATTCCAACGTTTTAAGTTGTAGTTATCTGATGAATCAAACCAGATGTCACCAACGTTTGGACTTGTTGGTTGCGTAGGTATAACACTTGATGCCATACCTCCAATGTCACCTGCGTCAAAGCTAATTTCATCTGTTGTGACTGCGCCTGGCTGAATCTGAATAGTACCAACAGCGTTCTCTGCGATTATTTCGGTGGTAACGGCATTCTCGGCAATCTTGGGTGTAGTAACTGTTCTAGCAAACAGCTTCTCAGTTGTAACAACGCGAGGATTGAGCCTCTTTTTAGAAGTGCGCTTTTCTACGTAGCGCATACGACGACCCAAACGGTCCATGCTTTTTGTTAAAGTTTTACGAGCGCGAAAACGACGACTAGCCACGTTTATCTACCAACCATTCTGCTATAAGGTCAAGCGAAACTTTTTCCGGATAAGACGGATTATCGGGAACAGAAACTTTTATCTTTTCAATCTTACGGACAATCACAGTGTCACGAGGCTCAAGATCAGACGCAAGGCGCATGCGCACAAACTCATCGTCAATGATCAATGAGCACCAGTCGCCAGGAGCGTACTCTCCAACTTCAGGCGACATACTTCCGTTTACTTCGACGCTGATGTCAGCGATTGGCGGGCGATGCTCTGCAAGAAATCGTTGCGCTTGTGCGTATAGAATCTCTTCTTCTTCAGTGTCATTTTCAGACTCTTCTTGATCAAGTATAGGCCACCCTTCTTGCAATAAGTCTACCGCAGTAGCAGCAGCGTATGGTTCACTTGCATCTTCGCCAAGACCAGGCATTTTTCCAACAACCCAGAAGCGTGTTGCTGCCTCATCAGACGATTCATCAATTGTAAAATCAACAATGTTTCCAGGATACTCAAACACAAGCTGATCTGCACCAAAGCGACTTATTGGCGATACCTCGCCTGGTCCTGGTGGATCTGGAAAGTTGATTGGCATAAGAACAAACTCTCGCGCAAACGATGACGTATCTGCATCGTAAAAACAATCAACGCGATACTCAAAACCGTCAAGAGCATCGCTATACGCATCGAGTTCTTCGCCAGCATTTCGCAACTCAAAACCGCGATACGTCTGTTGAACTACATTTACGCCGCTATACTCGTCAGTCGAGTACACGATTCCAATATCAGAGTTCGCAGAGTACGGCCCATATGTACCAGAGACAACGGCAGCGGTAACAACTGCAGTTGCACCAGCAGGAGCTGCAACGACGTCAACGTCATCTCCATTAGTATAGTAAGTGAATGTAGTTGATGTAGGAACTGCTGCAATGAGATATGTTCCGTCAAAGGCATACGATACACTAGTTGGGCTGTCAACTCCTGAGATAACTACTCTTTGACCAACGGTAAAGCCGTGTGCTGTACTTGTTGTTAGCGTGGCAACGTAGGTTTCAATTTTCTTATTTGTTACTGTTTTTGTTACTACAGGAACGCCGGACGCTGCAACGTTTGCTGAAACTACGTCAAAGCTAATTGTTGTAGAACTTGGAACTGCTGTGACAAGGAAATCTCCGTCAAATGGAGCGCCTACGTTCTGAATCGTAACTACCTGCCCTGCAGTAACGTTGTGGGGCACAGCGCACGTTATCGTGGCAACATTGCTTGTTATTGCTTTAGTAGTGATTGTAGTGGCAGTCCTTAGCGCGGGTTCAATTTCGTCATTTGGAAATTCAATTCCAGCAAAGTCAATAAGAATATCGTCAAGTAAACGACGAATATAGTCGTATGTATCAGTGCGAACAAGTATTGTCGTTAAAGCGTAGCTTCCATTTGGAATTGAGCCTGCTGAAAATCTAAAAGTACTTGTTGTCGGTGCGGGACTTGCAAGAATCGTGTAGTACCCGTTGTACTCAAAGTTACCAACTTCATAGAATTCAACTTTCACAGACGAACCTGCCTGGAAATCATATTCGTAACCACCGTCAAGTGTAACCGTCGCAACACCGCTTGACACAACGACGTTGGCACCAAAATCAGAAGTCCATGTCTTCCAGATGTTACGGTGATGAAAGTAGCTTGTGAATTCATTTGCGCCAATACTTAATGTACGATCTTTAACGCTGTATGAACGTGACCAAATTATGCCACCCCAAACGCATTCACCGTCACGAACGACATACACTCCTGTTTTTCCAGGCATTGTAGTTTCGTATAAATCCATATAATTTGTTGCAGCAATAAGTGGAATTGACCCACTAAAAGAACCAGCACCTTTAATTGCTCGCTCATAAGAAACTCCTGTAAACGGAATCTCAGAAAGAAGTGTATTGGTAAGAAGATCTGTTGTGAAGTACCGATAAACCGGTACAACCGTGTCAACTACAATATCTACCATTGTAAAATCCGTCCCGTTGTATTTGTCGTTGAGACCACTGTATCATTAACCGATCCACCCAGACCGATAGTACACACGCAAAAGTGCAGTGCTGTTTGCACTTCCTTCGTCAACAAGTGCAATCTCATTATCGCCAGGATATAGAACTATCCAATCAGCAAGTGTGTCTATAATAGAACGTGTTCCACTGATGTTTCCGTTTAATGCAACTTCATGGTCGTACGTATCAATTTCAAGAATATCAGGCTCCTTAGTCATTGTGCCACCTGAAGCTGCAGAAGCCACGTTTGCCGCCTCCTTAAGAAACGTAAACGTTGTACTTGTTGGAATTGCCTCAATAAAGTGAGTGCCATTGAACGTTGCATCAACGCCTGCGATAGTGACCACGTCGTCAACAGAAAGTTCATGCGCGGTACTTGTAGTGATGGTCGCCACGTTGCTAGTCAAAGCCTTATTTGCCACCGTACGCACATATGACCCTTGCAGTGAGTCAATGACAAGAATTAGCTCATTGGTTGTTAAATTCTGAAGCGTGGCAGGCCCAATAATTGGTCCAGTAATCTCAAATACCGCAGTCACGGTAGTGTTACCGACGTTTTCTACAATGCCAGTTCCAGTTGCACCAGTTGACACGTTCTTGCACGGAATC
>SXGQ01538424.1_pt1 | contig 23618 bp, 22 predicted proteins | sample 3178371 | NCBI WGS metagenome assembly SXGQ01 (sample SAMN11356859, study PRJNA531348) | freshwater metagenome | isolation source: freshwater sample F1-20 | place: China: Fuxian Lake, Yuxi | collected 2017-12-25 | reverse complement strand
CGCCCGGCACCCGGACCACGCTGACCATGGTGGCCCAGCGTGCGGGCGTCTCGCCGAGCACGGTGTCGCGCATTCTTAATGGAACGGCGCAGGTCAGTGAGGAGAAGCAGCAGCTTGTGCGCTCGGTGATCGAGGAGCTCAACTTCCGACCCGACCCAGCCGCTCGCAGCCTGGCCGGCGGGCGGGCCATGAGCGTAGGTGTGTTGACTCAGTTCATTGACAGCCCTTTTTATGGCGAGGCCTTGCGCGGCATTGAAGATGTCGTGCAGCAAGCCAGTTACTCGCCGTTGTTTGTCAGCGGGCACTGGAACGAGAGCGAGGAGAAAGATCGCATCTACATGCTGCTCGAGCGCAAGGTCGACGGCATCATTGTGCTCACTGGCAAGCTCAAGGACGAGACCCTGATCGACGTTGCCGATTCCATTCCCGTGGTGGTTACTGGGCGGCAATTGAGCGCGTCCAATTTGTTCAGCATCGACTTTGACAACGTCGAGGGCGCCTGCCTGGCGGTGCGCCACCTGTATGCCTTGGGCCACCAGCGGGTGGCGTTTATTTCAGGGCCGCTGGACCATTCGGATGCGGTGCAGCGCCTGGCGGGTTACCGCGCAGAATTGCAGCGCAAGGGTTTGCCTTGCGACGACGCTTTGGTGGTCTACAGCGACTTTCAGGAGTCGGGCGGCTTTCGGGCCATGAACCAGTTGCTGGAAACGCACCAGAGCTTTACCGCGGTGATTGCGGCCAACGACCAGATGGCCTATGGCGCCCGGCTGGCGCTCTACCGCGCGGGCATTCGGGTGCCCGAAGATGTGTCCATCGTCGGCTTTGACGATCTGCCGCATTCGGCCTTTACCTTGCCTCCCTTGACCACCGTGCGGCAGTCGATTTACGAGGTCGGTGCCAGAGCGGCGCGGGTATTGCTTGATCTGATCGACGGGCGTACCCCAGAGCCGATCCAGATTCCGGCTGAATTGGTGGCGCGCGAATCCACGCGCATTTGCCGGCGCTGAGCCATGAGCGCGGCGCCGATTGTCGGTGGTCTTGATCGGTTGCAGGCCGCCAGGATCGTCTGATCATGTTGCAGGCCCTTGCCCCCACGCGCCGACCTGGTCCCCTGTTTCCGCGCCTGCTTGGCGATGTTGGGGGAACCAACGCCCGCTTTGGCTGGCAGTCGCACGAAGGGGCGGCGATCGAGCAGGTGGAGGTCTTGCCCTGCGAGCAGTACGTCACCCTGGGCGACGCTGTGCAGGCCTACTTGGAGTCTAATTTGCAAGCCCGGTCGCTGGGCCGTCCTGCATGCGCGGCCATCGGGATCGCCACGCCGGTGCTCGGTGATTGGCTGGCGATGACCAACCACCCTTGGCAGTTTTCAGTCAGGGCCCTGCGCGAGCAGCTAGGGCTCGAGCGCTTGCTGATGCTCAACGACTTTACGGCGCTGGCTTTGGCTTTGCCGCAACTGGGCGATCAGGCCAAGCGACAGATCGGCGGCGGTGCGCCTGTGGCGGGCGCCAACATTGCTTTGCTCGGTCCGGGCACAGGCTTGGGGGTTTCAGGTCTCGTCCATGATGTCTCAGCCAACTTGCTCTTGCCGATCGCAGGCGAGGGCGGGCATGTCACACTGGCAGCGAGCAACGCCCTGGAGTTTGCGGTCATCGAGATCTTGCAAGCGCGCTACGGACATGTGTCGGCCGAGCGCGTGCTCTCAGGCGGCGGCCTGGTCAACCTTTATGGTGCGCTGGCGCAGTTGCGCGGTCGAGCGACCGAGCCCTTGATGCCGGCGCAGATCATGCAGCGGGCCCAAGGCTCAGCGTCTTTGGAACCTGGCAGTGCGGCGGGGCCTGCCAGCGATCCGATCGCTGTCGAGGCGCTCAATCTGTTTTGTGGCTTTCTCGGGCAGGTCGCTGGCGATCTGGCCCTGACCCTGGGTGCGCGTGGGGGCGTTTACCTGGGGGGCGGCATCGTGCCGCGCATGGGCAGGGGTTTTGAGCAATCCCCTTTTCGCGCGCGCTTTGAGGCCAAGGGCCGCTACGGCGCCTACCTTCAGGCCATCCCGGTGTGGCTGATCGACAGCCCCATGCCTCCTGCCCTGATCGGCGCCGCGCAGGCGCTCGCTGTGCCTGAGTCCATGCTGACCACGGTCTGATTGGGCGTTTGCTCGGGCGGGTCCTGGGGTGCAGTCTGGCTTCACACCGCCGAGAACACCACCTCCTGCGCGCCTTCCCAAAGCACTTTGCGACCGATTTCGGGCAGATGCTCCTGGCCTTCGCAGACGGTCAGGAAGTGGTTGCCAGCCAGCTGGCCCAGCTTGCTGGAAAAGCTGCACGGCCCGTAGGCCATGATGATTTCGGTCTCGCTGTAGCCGCCTGGGTAAAACAAGATATCTCCCACTGAGGGGTGGCTGGTGTGGTTCTCAAAATCTACCCCCAGCGACCAGTCGCCCAGCGGCACCCAGACACCTTCGCCACTCCAGCGCACATGGATGAATTTTTGCTTGTAGGGCAGCAGCTTGAGGAATGCGGCCACGGTCTTGGGCGCTTGCGGGTGGGCACGGGCGAGCAGGCGGTGGCCGGCCACTTCTATGGCAATCAAGGTATTCATGGTGTGTGTCGATCTCGTGTTGACGGTCAGTTCAGGGCTTAGACCATGGCCATTTCGGATTTGCGCTGGCTCCAGCCGGTCATGCGGCGCTCGACGAAGGAAGAGACCGCATACAAGCTGATGCCCAAGCCGGCCAGGATGAAGAGACCTGCAAACACCATGGGTACGTCGAAGTTGCCGCTGGCAATCATCATCACAGTGCCGATGCCGCGGTTGGCAGCCACCGTTTCCGACAGCACGGTGCCGACAAAGGCCAGGGTGATGGCGATCTTGAGCGAAGCAAACAGATAGGGCAGGGCGCGCGGAAGGCCGACATTCCACAGCAGGTCGCGCTTGCTCGCGCCCAGCACCTTGAGTACGTCTTCAAGCTCGGGCTCGGTCGAGGCCAGGCCGGTGGCCACATTGACCACCACCGGAAAGATGCTGATGACCGCCGAGGTCATGATGGCCGGCACCGTGCCAGCGCCAAACCAGACCACGAAGATCGGTACCACCGCCACCTTTGGGATGCTGGAAAAGCCCACCAGAAGCGGATAGGCCACGTTGTAGGCCAGCTTGGACGAGCCGATGAGCATGCCCAGCACGATGCCGACCGCCACGCCGATGCCAAAGCCGACCACCGTGGTGTAGAGCGTTTGCGCGGTGTGCGGCCACAGCAGGGGCATCTTGGTGATCAGTACCATGGCGATCTGGCTGGGTTTGGGCAAGATGAGGCTAGAGACGCTCAAAGCCGTGCAGACCACCTCCCAGATCAGAAAGAAGCTGACCAAAGCCAGCACCGTGAGCAGGTTTTGTTGTGCCGATGCAGACAGCTTGCTCATACGGTAACTCCTTCAGACCGTGCATGCGCGATGCGCAGCCTCAATTGTTGGACCAGTTCGCTAAATTGCGGCGCATAGCTCATCTCGACCGTGCGCGGCCGCTCGAAGGGCACAGGGCAGTCTTCAATGATGCGGCCCGGACGCGAGGACATCACACAGATGCGGTTGGCCAGATAAGCCGACTCGCGCAGGTCGTGGGTGACCAGCAGCACGGTGGGCCGGGTCTTGATCCACAGGTCTTGCATGATGGCCCAGAGTTCCTCGCGAGTGAATTGATCGAGCGCGCCACAGGGCTCGTCGAGCAGCAGCAGGTGCGGCTCATGGATCAGGGCTCGGCACAAGGACGCGCGCTGCAGCATGCCACCCGAAAGTTGCCAGGGCCGCTTGTCGGCAAAGCCCTTGAGCCCGACTTGCGCCAGCAAGGCGTCAGCGCGGTCGGCAAACTCGCCCTTTTTCTTGCGCGCGTAGTCCTGCCGGAATGGCTCGACGATCTTGAGCGGGATCATGAGGTTCTCGCGTATCGTCAGCCAGGGCAGCATGGTGGGGTTCTGGAAGGCCAGCCCCAAGCGAATGCCTGAGGCAAAGGCATCGCGCTGGCCAGCCGCGCCGACCTCACGCCCGCCCACCACCACCGCGCCGGCGCTCGGTCTCAAGAGTCCGGCCACCAGCTTGAGAATGGTCGATTTGCCGCAGCCGCTGGGGCCAACCAGGGCGACAAAGTCGCCCTGGGCAATGCTCAGATCGGTGCTCTCCAGCGCCACAGTGCCGTTTGCGTATTGCAGGCTCACGCCCGAGAGTTCAATCAGCGGCGTGCTCATGGCTGGCTTTCGTGGGCGCTGGCCTTGACGATGGCCCGGCTGTAGTGCTCGGTATTGCGAGGCTTGGGGGTGGGCATCTTTTGGATGGGCTTGATGTTGCGGCCCCAGCCAGCAGCATCGCTCACCAACTGGCCATCGCGCATGATGAAGCGCCCGCGCAGCAGGGTGTGGATGGGATAGCCTTGCACGCTACGGCCATGCCAGGGCGAGATCTTGCTGATGCTCTGAAGACGGCCCTGCGACAAGGTACCTGAGCGGGCCATGTCAACAAAAGCGATGTCTGCATGCGCGCCCACTGCAATCACGCCCTTGGTGCCATACAGGCCCCAGGCCTTGGCCGGGTTGACCGAACTCCACTTGACGTAATCCATCAGGCTGGCGCGGCCCCTGTTGATTTCTGTGAGCATGAGCGGCATTTGCGTCTCTACACCCGGAAAACCGCAGTCACACTCCCAGATGTTGGCGCGGGTTTTTTCTTCCGGCGTGTGCGGTGCGTGGTCGGTGGCGATCATGTCGAGCACGCCTTCGACGAGCGCGTCCCAAAGCGGCTGGTTATGGCGCGGCTCGCGAATTGGCGGGTTCACCCGCATCACGCCGGCGAGCTTGCGCATGTGATCGGTGTTGAGCAGCATGTACTGTGGGCAGGTCTCAGCGGTGACGTCGACCCCGCGGGCCTTGGCCTGGCGCAGCAGAAAAAGCGAGTCTGCTGCGCTGTGGTGGGCGATGTGCACCCGCGCGCCGGTCCATTCGGCCAGGGTCAGCACCCGGCCAATGGCCTCGATTTCGGCCACTGCTGGCCGCGCGTCCAAATGGGCCAGCGGGTCGATGCGGCCTGCGGCTTGCAACTGGCCTTGGCGGCGCGCCATGATGGACGAGTTTTCCGCATGCACGACGGTGCGTATGCCTAGCGGCGCCAGGATCTCAAAGCCCTCTAGCAGGGCCCCGTCGGTGGGCGCTGGCAAATTGCCGAAGGTATTCCCCACAAAGGCCTTGAAGCTGCTCACCCCGCCTTCGAGCAGTTGCTCGAGGTTGGCGATGGTGTCGTCGCCGAGCAGGCCGTGGATGCCGTAGTCCACATAGGATGACTCGGCAGCCTTGAGCTTGAGCGCCAGCGCCTCGAGCGTGCCGGTAGGCGGGTTGGTGTTGGGCATCTCGAAGACGGTGGTCACGCCACCGCAGGCGGCAGCGGCTGAGCCGGTCTTCCAGGTCTCCTTGTGCGGGTAGCCGGGGTCGCGAAAGTGCACATGGCTGTCTATGGCGCCGGGCAGCAGGTAGAGCCCATCTGCGCGCATCTCCTGGCGAGCTGGCGGCATGCAGTCGTCGTGGCCGACGGCCACGATGCGCTCACCGGCAATGGCGACGCTGGCCGGGATGATCTGCTCGGGCGAGACCACTTGGGCGCCGCGGATGACCAGATCGACTTCTTTGGGGGCGTGTGACATGGATCGTTCTTTCAGAGCATGGCCCAGCCGCCGTCGACAGGTAGGTCGACGCCGGTGATCTGGCGCGAGACATCGCTGGCCAAAAACAGGCAGGCATTGGCGACATCGGTATCGGTGGAGACCCTGCGCAAGGCGTAATCGGCCGCGTGGCGCGTCATGGCCTCTTCGAGGGTGATCCCCAGTTTTTGCGCCATGTTGGCACATACCTTCTCGCGAAAGCGTGGACCATCAACCATGCCGGGGGCGACGCAGTTGATGTTGATATTGTGCGGGCCCGCCTCAAGCGCAAAGCTTTTGGTGATGCCGCGCAAGCCCCATTTGGAGGCCGAGTAAGCCATGCGGCCAGCGCGCCCGCGCATGCCGAAGGTACCGCCCACATTGACCACCTTGCCGTAGCGCTGCGCGATCATGCTGGGCATCACCGCGTGCATGGTGTTGAAGCAGCCGGTCATATTGAGCTCGACGATTTCCTGGAATTCCGCATGGCTGGTCTCCCAGCCGGTCTTGCCGATGGGGCCAGAGCCGCCGGCCACATTGACCAGCACATCGATGCGGCCGTAGGCGGACAGCGCCGCCTGGGCCATGGCCTCGGTCTGGGTGGGGTCGGTGAGGTCGCAGCGCTGCACTTGGGTGGCCACGCCCATGGCGCGGGTCTTGGTGGCCACCTCTTCAATGGCTTGGGTGTCGCGGCCGGTGAGCACCAGCGTGGCGCCCTGCTCGGCAAAGGCCAGCGAAATGGCCTGGCCCATGCCCTTGGCGGGGCCGGTGATGACGACGACTTTGTCCTTGAGATCTAGTTTCATGGTTGGGACTTTGCTGAGCGTTACAGCTTGGAGGCGCGCTCGTTGCGGGCTGGCAGGAAGGATCGGTCAAAGACCTCGTTGTTGGCCGGCGTGCGGGGCAGCTGGGCCGACTCCACCACGATGGCAATCGCGCGCTTGAGGCGGTTGTCGTCCACATCGCCCAGGCCGATGCGCGCGATTTCCGGGTGGCTCATCTCCTCGGCGATGGTGGCCAGCAAGCGCTCTTTCTCCACCGTCCGGTTGAGCAGAGGCTCGCGCTTCATCACTGCGTCCATGCCAGCTTCCGGATTGGCCAGCACGTCGTTGATGCCTTTGTTGAGCGCCTTGAGAAAGCCGCGTACCGCCTGTGGGTTGTCCCGCGCAAAGCTGCGAGAGAACATGATGGTGTTTGAGTACAGGTCCATGCCGTGGTCCACGTACTTGATGAAGCGCAGCTGCTTGTTGGGATCGACCCCGGTGAGCTTGGCGCTGAACCAGATGGTGTTGATGAAGCCGAAGGCCGCATCGACCTGGCCGCGCATGAGCATCTGTTCACGCAAATTGGGCGCCATATTGGTGATGTTGACCTTGGCCGCGTCGATCTTGGCCGACTTGGCAAAGGCTGGAAAGAGCTTTAGGGCTCCGTCGTTGCCAGGCCCGCCGATGGTTTTGCCTTCCAGGTCTTTGGGCGTGCGGATGGGGCTGTCGGCTTTGACCACGATGGTGAAAGGTGGCGTGTTGTAGAGCATGGACACGGCAATCGGCGCCTCGTTACCACGCTTGGCGGCCAGGTCGATCAGCGCGTTGATGTCGCCAAAGCCGGCGGTGTAGGCACCAGTGGCAACCTTGCCGACCGGTGCCGCCGAGCCCTCGCCCTGATCTATTTCCACGTCCAGCCCTTCGGCCTTGAAGTAGCCTTTGTCCTGGGCCACGAAGAACCAGGCTTGGGGGCCTTGGTATTTCCAGTTCAGGACAAACTTGATTTTTGTTTGGGCCAGCGATGCAGCGGGCAGCAGCAGAGCCGATAAGCACAGGGTCCAGAGGGTGCGTTTCATGGTCAGGGTCTCCGTGTTGAGGATCGGGAAGTGGGAAATCAGTGAAGTGACAGGGGGCCGGCCACCTGCACGCCGGCTTTAAAGACCGCCAGGCGGGGTGACTGATGCAAGATGGCTTGCGCAGCGCTGGATGCGTCGATCACCATCAGGTCGGCGGCGCAGCCCGGGGCCAGGCCGTAGTTGGGCAAGCGCAGCATGCGCGCGGCGTGGGTGGTGGCTGTGGCCCACAGGCGTTCCAGGCCTGCATCGCTCAGGTTGAATGTCAGCTGGGCCAGCAGCAGCAGGGCCTTGAGCGGGTCGGCGTCACCAAAGCGCACAAAGGGGTCGCGCAAGTTGTCGGTGCCACACGCCAGGTTGACGCCGGCTTCCATCAGCTCCATCACCCGTGTCAGGCGGATACGGGTGGGCAGCACGCACACGCTGATGTCGGCCTCGCGTACCTTGTCGATGGTCTGCGCGGCCTGCGCATCGCTGACCTGTGCCAGGGAGGCGATGTGCGACACCGCCACCCGGCCTTGCCAACCCTGGGCGATGACTTTCTCGGCCACATAGGGCAGGGTGAAGGCCTGAGGCACGTCGGCGTTATCGAGGTGGTAGTCGATGTCGCAATCATGGGTCGCGGCCAGGGCGAAGGTGGCATCGACCTGATCTTGCGGCTGGGACGGCCAGAGCGCGCCATTGACATTGCCGCCGATCACCTTGACGCCTCGCTTGAGCGACTGGGCGACGAACGCACCGGCGCCGTCTTCGAGCGTGCCCGGGGTATCGAACCAGCCTTCTTGCGGGAAGGCAATCAATTGCAGTTCGACCTGCGCGGCCATCTCGCGGCTGGCCTGCTGCAGGCCATCGAGCGCCCGAAAGCCGGCCGAGCGGTCGACCTCGCAGTTGCTGCGCGCCCAAACGGTGCCGTGCTGCACGCCCATGCGCAGGGCGCGCCGGCCACGCTCGGCCACATCGGCCACGGTAAAACCAGCCTTGATGGCGCGCACCGCGCGGATGGCTTCATCGAGATTGCGGGCGGTGCCCGGGCTGCGCTGGCTGGTCAGGCATTTGTCCAGGTGCAGATGCGGATCGACAAAGGCCGGCGAGACCAGACGCCCTGCCGCGTCCCAGGTGGGGCCCAGGTCGTGCGCGCCTGCATCGTCTTGGGGCTGCACGCTGGCAATGTGTGCACCGGCGATGCCGATGCGCCACTGGCCGGCATGGCCGGGCAGACGGGCGTTACAGATGAACCAGGGCTCGGTCATGGTCGGCTCTTGCGCTTTATGGCAGGGCTCAGTTGCCCGGAAGCTTGATCATGCGGTCGGCCTTGGGCGGCAGCGCGGCGCGGCTGAACACCTCGCTGATGGCCGGAAGGCGCTGCAGGTTGTAGCTCTGCGCGATCTGCGCAATCGCATTGCTCATGCGAGCGTCCTTGACATCGCCCACCCCCAGCTCGGCCGCTTCAGGGGTGAGCACCGAGCTCTTGAGCACATAGTTCAGGCGGCGCTTTTCGATGTCCTTGTTGATCAGGGGCTCGTTGACGGCCAGGTTGTCGATGCAGGCATCGATGCGGGCCACGCACTCTTTGAATGCGATGTTGATGGCCTTGACCAGGCTGCTGACTGCCTTGGGGTTGTCCTTGAGCAGCTTGCTTGAGACCAGCACGCCGTTGCTGTAGAGGTCCAGCCCGTGGTCGTTGTAGAAGATCCAGCGGATGTCTTTGTCGGGGTCGACGTTTTGCGACACAAGGTTCATGTAGCTGGTGGCCGAGAACACTGCCGAGGCCGCGACCTGACCTTGCAGCATCATCTGCTCCTGCAGATTGGGCGCCATATTGATCCAGTTGATCTTCTTTTCGTCCAGGCCATTTTTCTTGGCCAGCGCGGGAAAGATCGCCAGCGCTGCGCTGCCGGCCGGCGAGCCCAGGGTCTTGCCCTCCAGGTCTTTGAGGGACTTGATGTCGCTGCTGGCTTTGGTGATCAGCGCAAAGGGTGCGCGGTTGTAGACCATGTAGACCATCACTGGAGCCTCGCCAGGCTTGAGCGAGGCGTTTTGAATGATGGCGTTCATGTCGCCGATGCCGGCCTGGTAGGTGCCCGACATGACGCGGGTCACCGCGGCGGCCGAGCCATTGCCCTGGTCGATCTCCACATCCAGGCCTTCGGCCTTGAACAGGCCCTTGTCCTTGGCCCAGTAGAACCAGGCATGCACGCCCTGTATCTTCCAGTCCAGGGTGAATTTGATCTTGGTCGGCGCTTGTGCCGAGGCGCTGGCACAGGCCAGACTCAGCAGGGCACCGGCGCCGCACAGGCTGGCGAGTCGGCGCAGTGACAACAGGGGGTTTGCAGCAGTCATGAACGAGCTCCTTTGGGGGTCAATGAAATGGTCAGGGCCTGGGCGCTGGCGACAAAGCCGTGCAGCTTTTCCACCAGAAACAAAATCGCCCGGCTCACATAGGCCGGGGAGGGGGTGGAGCAGGCGTCTTCAAGCAAGACGCAGTCGTAGCCCAGAAAGCCCGCGTCTTGCAGGCTCGAGAACACGCAGCGGTCGGTGTTGATGCCGGCAAACAGCAAGGTCTGCAAGCCCTGCTGGCGCAGCAGGCTGTCGAGCTCGTTGTCATAAAAGCCGCTGAGCCGGTGTTTGAAGACGGTGATGTCGGTGTCGGCCACGGGCAGTTCGTCGACCACCTGCGCGCCCCAGTGGCCCGGCACCAGACTGGGCCCGCGGTCCAGGGGCGAAGATTGCGCATAGCCGACGCCGCTGAGTTGACCCTGGGCGTCGACCTTGGCCTTGAACATCACGCCGGCCGGCAGATTGAGCCGGTCGGCCCGTACCCCCCAGTTGAGCCAGACCACCCGCCCGCCGGAGGCCCGCCACAGCGGCAGCAGCTTTTGCAGCATGGGGATGGGCTTGCGGGTGGCACGCATGCTTACACCCTTTTGCCCGAACCAGCCTTCGGGGTGGCAAAAGTCGTTTTGCATGTCGACCACCACCAGAGCGCTGCGCCGCAGGTCGATCTCCAGTTTTTGCGGTCGCGCTTGCAGCCACACCGGCTTGGGCTGGCGCGCTGGGCGCAGCAAGCTGACCCCTTCGGCCTTGATTTGCCAGCCGCCACTTGCCCGTGAATCGCCCTGAACGGGTGCGTTCCGGGCAACTGCGGACATTTTGCGCCCGATTTTGGTGCGCTGGGCTGGGGTTGGGGCTTTCATGGCGTCTAGCTACGCACCCCCGATGCCAGGGAGCGTTGTCTGAAGATGCCAAATAGCGGGTGTTGCGTTGCCGCTTTGGCATCAATCCTGCGAGGGCTGTCTTCCATGAACCATTTGCGATTCCTGCGGTATGTGGACGAGATCGCCCGCTCGGGCTCGATTCGCGCGGCGGCCGAGCGTTTGCATGTGGCGCCGTCGGCGGTCAATCGGCGCTTGCAGGACATCGAAGAGGAGCTCGACGCACCCCTGTTTGAGCGGCTGCCACGTGGCATGCGGCTGACGGCCGCTGGCGAGATGTTCATCACCTATGTGCGCGCCCGGCAGGCAGAGCTCGATCAGGTGCGATCGAACATCGAGGAGCTCAAGGGTCTGCGCCGCGGCACCGTCAAGCTCATTTGCAGCCAGGGGCTGGCGCCGAGTTTTGTTCCTCAGGCCATTTCATCGTTTCGGCGCCAGCATCCCTTGGTCGAATTTCGGGTGCAGGTGGGCGACCATGTTCAGGCCCTGAGCGCCTTGCGGGCGATGGAAACCGATCTGATATTGGTCTTCAACCTGGATTCGGAGCCCGATTTGCACCCCATCGTGTTTCATGACCAGAAGCTGCTGGCGGTGATGCACCGGGACCACCCGCTGGCTCAGCGAAGCCCTTCGATTCGGCTGGCCGACTGCACGGCCTATCCGCTGGCCCTGCCCAACCGGGATACCGCCGGGCGGCAGATGCTCGAACGATTTGTGCTGCGACGCTCGATCGACCTCAAGCCCCTGGTCGAGAGCAACAGTTTTGAGCTGCTGCGCGGCTGTCTGTATCACCAGGAGGCGGTGACCTTCCAGTTTGAAAGCGGCGCGGTCACCGATGGTGGGCAGCTGGTGACCCGCGAGATCGAGGACCGGGGCTTTCCGGTCGGCCATATTCTGATGGCCCGCCTGGCCAAGCGCCAGCTGCCGGTCATTGCCCATGCCTTTGCACAGCATGTGCTGGGATTGCTGGGGCAGGAGGGGTAGTGCGGCTGAACGGCCTGACGGTGCCACCGGTCTTCGCCCGAAGAGTCTGCTGTGGCTGGCTTGTGGGAGCCGCGCCCTTGCCGCGATGCAGCGGTGGATTGATCGCTGTTGTTTCGGGGCGCATCGAAGCGGGGCGCGAGCATGGGCACCGCGCTGCTCGAGTCCCCGCCTTGATGTATCGTCAGCACTTGGCAGGCCTGCGACAGGTCCACCACTCCAACAAGGAAGCAAGCCATGAGCGATATCCTGCCCCAGATCAAGCTTGCCGCCGTGCAGGCCGCCTCGGTTCATCTCGACCGACAGGCCACGGTGGCCAAGGCGTGCGGCTTGATTGCTCAGGCGGGAGCGCAGGGGGCCGATCTGATTGCTTTTCCGGAGGGCTTCATCCCGGCCCATCCCTGCTGGTTCACCGTCCGTCCGGCCACCGACCAGATCAGCCTGGGCCTGTCGCGCCAGCTTTTTCAAAACGCGGTGGTCATACCCAGCGCCGATACCGATGCGCTGGCGCAGGCCTGCAGCCAGGCGGGCATCACTGCAGTCATCGGCGTTTGTGAAAAGCAGGCCGACACCACCGGCACGATGTACAACACGCAGCTGTTTATCGGACCCCAAGGCCAGTTGCTGGGCAAGCACCGAAAGCTCAACCCGACCTTGGCCGAGAAAATTGTTCATGCAGGTGGCCATGGCGACACGCTGAGCGCTTTTGAGGCGCCCTTTGGCCGCATCAGCGGCCTGGTTTGCGGCGAGAACGGCAATCCGCTGGCGGCCTATCACCTGCTTTCGCAATACCCTGTGGTTCATGTGGCGTCTTGGCCGGCTTTTGTTTCGCCCACGGTCAGCTTGGCCGAGGTGATCCCGACCATCACCCGTGGGCTGGCAGTCAGCATGGGCTGCTTTGTGGTCAATTCAACGGGTGTACTGACACAAGATGCGATCGACGCTTACCAGGCGGGCGAGGTTGAGCGCAACTTTATGGCGCCGCTCAAGGGCCAGGGCTATGCCAGTGTGATTGGTCCGGGCGGGCGGGTGCTCACCGTGCCTCTGGCGGGTGAAGGGATCGTGTATGCCGATGTCGACCTTAACGAGATCTTGCTGCGCAAGGTGGGGATGGATTTTGCCGGGCACTACAACCGTCCCGATGTGTTCGATTTTCGGGTGCGAACCGAGGCCCCCGGTGCCTAGCCAAGGATTGCAAATCCGGTCATTGCGAGGAGCTGCCTGTAGCCGCACCTCGCAATAACTGGGTTCTACAGCCCTTTCTCAGCCCTGCAGCTTGCTGTTGGGAAAGGCGAATTCCTTGGGATGGATCACCACCCACTTGCCGTTTTGGATTTGCTTGATCCGGTTGGCGTCGTCGCCGTAGTTGTTGGGGCCGTCAAAGCGCAGCCGCCCGACGATGGTGTCGACCCGATTCTTGCGCAGCCAGTCGGCAATGCGCTTGTCGTCCAGGCTGTTGGTGCCCTTGACGCCGGCTTCGAGCACCTGCCAGCCAGCATAGGCATTGGCCGCTTGCAATTCGAAGGCGGTGTCTGGGAGGTTGGCTTTGGCGGCGCGGTCGTTGAAGGTCCTAAACACGTCGGCATAAGCCGGGTTGCTGGTAAAGGGTGCGTGTTGCTCAAACGTGGTGAAGGACAGCGCGTTGGCCGCCAGCGGCGACTGCGACATCGGACCGGGTGTCGGGTAGAGGTGAAAGTGCAGCTTGGGACGGTAGTCGATCTTGGCCATGGCCTCGAGCAGTTGGATGCTCTCGGCACCGATCGAGCCGACCCACAGGAAGTCGGGGTTGGCATCCTTGATGCGGGCGGCAATTGAGCCAAAGTCGCGGTTGCCAAATTCCCATTCCAACCACAGCAGTTCGCGCATGCCCCGTTTGCGAAATACGTCGCGCGCACCCACCGACATGAAACTGACCGATGGGAATTTGCTGGTTACCAGAGCCACGGTCTGCGGGCGCACGCCGTTGGCCTGGAAGGCGTCGAGCAGCGTGGTCGGTGAAGTGGTCCCCGGCTCGTGGCCCATGGCATAGGCCGGAAAGTGCATGTCGTATTTGGCCAGGGATGGGATGCCAAAGGAGTTCGTGATGATGAACTTGCTGTAGCGCTGGGCCACGCCCATGGCGGCCAGGGAGTTGGCGGTGGCGTAAGGGCCCATCAGCAGGTCCACCTTGTCGACCGTGACCAGCTGCTCGTACTGGGTGCGGGCCAGATCGGGCTTGGACTGGTCATCCTTCATCACCCATTCAATCGATCGACCCATCAGGCCGCCGCGCTTGTTGAGACTTTCAATGAAGATTTCGGTCGAGATCTTGTGAATGATGGCGGTGGCCGCCAGCGGGCCGGTCATGGACATGGTGCTGCCCACACGGATGGGCTGGCCCTGTGCGCGCAGCAGGGAGGGCGCGGCGGCCAGAGCCACGGTTGAACCCAATGCCTTGAGGAAGGGGCGCTTTTGCATGTCTGTCTCCAAAATGGTGGGGGTGAAGTGAGTCGACGCTTTTCCCGCCATTATTCGGGCGGTGTGTCGGCCATCTGATCAGGGCTATCCCCTAGAGGCGTTCCCCTGGGGGGTGAGCAGTCCTAAGCTTGACCTCGGTCATGTACGGCCGGCCTGAAACCCGCTACATTGTGTGTATGCACAGCACTGCCGTGCAAAACCGCTCGCCCCGTTGCCCCTCACTGTTCATCCAAGGAGATACCGACATGAATGCACCGACCGAAAGCGGCCTGAAGAGCCGTTATGACGCCACCGACCTGATCACTCAGGAGGTGCTCAAGCGCTATGCCGACACCCCCGATCCGCGTCTGCGCGAAATCATGCTGTCTTTGATCCGTCACATTCATTCCTTCGCTAGAGACGTCAAGCTGACCTCTGGTGAGTGGCTTTATGCGATGAATCTGCTGGAAGAAACCGGCAAATGGTGCGGTCCGGGTCGCAATGAGTTCATCATCTTCTCCGACGCATTGGGCCTGTCGATGCTCACGGTCACGCAGGACTACCCGCGCCCGGAGCACACCACCGAGCCCACTTTGGTGGGTCCCTTTCTGCTTGAAAATGCACCTGAATTTGCACTTGGTGCCGACATCAGCGCCGGTGCGCAGGGCACGCCTTTGTATGTTCAGGGTACGGTGCGTGATGTCGATGGCAAGCCGGTGCCCCACGCCAAGATTGATGTCTGGCATTCCGACGACCGCGGTCTGTACGACGTTCAGCAGGATCTCGAGACCAATGGCCCATGGGCCAGAGCGCTTTTGACGGCCGACGCCAACGGGCATTACAACTTCTGGTCCATCATGCCAGTGGACTATCCGGTGCCCCAGGAGGGAACGGCCATCATCATGCTGAGCAATACGACGGGGCGCAGCTGGCGGCCGGCTCACCTGCACTACCGGGTGCAGGCCCCGGGCCAGCGTCCCCTGGTGACCCACATCTTCGACCGCAACAGCAAGCACCTCGATGCCGACGCCGTCTTTGGCGTGCGGCCTTCGCTGATCGCCGACTTCGTGCACCACAAATCGGGCACAGCCCCCGATGGCAAAGTGATGAGCGGCGAGTTTTATACGCTTGACTATGACTTTGTGATGGTGCCCGCCTGAGCACCTTGCCCGGCCGATAAATCATCGGTCGGCCCCTGATCGTCCCGCCGTTCGCAGCCAGCAGGCTTTGTCCTTGCAGGCTGCGGCCGGCGGGATTTTTTCATGGCCTGCCCTCAAATCAATAGGGGTGATCCGGTCACCTTGGTACAGAGCCCTTGTCTTTGGTATATTTAAGTTTCGATTCCTGGTATATATTTTCGTGAATTCGAAATATGCCGGAAATGGCAAACCGCAATTAAAAGGCAGAGTCAGCATGAATTCCTCCGCTTCACCTCTTCGTCGTCATGTTCTGTCAGTCGCCTTGTTGTTGGCGCTGGGATGGACTTGCGTCTCGCAGGCTCAGTCGACCTACCCGGATCGACCCGTCCGACTGGTGGTGGGTTTTGCTCCTGGGGGCTCCGATATTTCAGGGCGCATCATTGCCCAAAAGCTCTCGACCCTATGGGGTCAAAACATGGTGGTCGACAACAAGCCTGGCGCCAGCGGCAATATCGGCGCCGATATCGTCTCCAAGGCACCGCCCGATGGCTACACGCTGCTGCTGACGGTCAACTCCTACACCATCAATACGGTGGTCTACCGCAATCTGGGCTGGGACTTGATGCGGGACTTCGAGCCTGTGGGTCGTTATGCGACCTCTCCGATGGTGGTGGTGGTCAACGATCAGATGCCGGTGCGCACGATGACCGATTTGCTGGCCTATGCCAAAGCCAACCCGGGCAAGCTCAACTACGGCACAGCGGGAGCGGGTACCGCGCCTCACCTGTCAACCGAGCAGTTTTCTCATCAGGCCGGCTTGTCCATGACGCATATCCCCTACAAGGGATCGGCTCCTTCGGTGCAAGCCCTGCTGGCCAACGAGGTACAGCTGTCTTTTGGCGCCCAGTCGGCATTTGACGCTTTCATCAAGGCAGGCAAATTGCGCGCTCTGGCGGTCACCACCGCCACCCGGCAAGATGGTTTGCCTGGTATACCGACCATCAAGGAAGCCCTGGGCATCGATTTCGATGCCGATATCTGGTACGGTTTGCTGGCACCGGCCAAAACGCCGCCAGCAATCATCAGGAAAATCAGTGAGGATCTGCAGAAGGTGTTGGCTGATCCTGACACACAGACCCGTCTGCGCAACGCTGGCGTGGTTCCTGGTTACCTCAACGCGCAGGACATGGGGCGGCTCATGGGTCGAGACGTGGTCCGTTGGCGCGAGGTGGCCACCCGCATCAAGCTGACTCTGGATTGAAGTGCCGCAGGCCGTTTGGTCGGTCAGGCTTCAAAGCAGGCGGGCCGACACTTCGGCAGCCCCGTCGAGCCGGAAGCAAACCAGGTTGCCAGCGGCCGGGAATTGACTCTTGACGAGGCTGCCCGTGGTGATGATCTCGCCGCGCCGAAGGCTCAGCCCGCGTGCCTTCAAATGGTTGGCCAGCCAGGCCAAGGCGGTGAGTGGGTGGCCGAGCACGTCGCGGCCCGTGCCTCGGCCGACTTCCTGACCGTCGATCAAGGCCACCCCAGCCGCCTGATCGAGTGCGTGCAAATCCTGGCCACGGATCGGCTCGCCCATGATCAAGCCCGCGTTCCAGGCGTTGTCTGCCACCAGGGTCAAAATGTCTTGGCGCAAGAGGCCGTAGTCTGCTTGACGGTCATCGATCAATTCGAGTGCGGGAAAGGCGTGCAGCACATGGTCAGCGATGTCGTGTCCCCACGCTGAACTTGTTTGCGGCAAGTCGTTCTTCATCTCAAAAGCGATCTCAAATTCAATGGCCAGCCGGCCGTAGCGGGACATGTGCAACTGGGCTTGGCTGTGCTGCAAATCAGCACCCAACAGTCGGCCGCTGACACTGTCGCGGTAACCCACCATCTCCTGCATGGCCAGGGTGGTCAACGCGATCTTGTAGCCCGCTGTCCGGGTGTTGAGTTGCTCACACTTGCGCCGGACGAAGGCGTCTTGCACGCGATAAGCCGCATCCGCATCGGGCAAGGGGGCTGGCGCACTCAGACCCCCAAAGCGCAGGTTCTGCTGGTGTTGGCGCAGCAACTCGGCGGCTGCCTGCTCGATCTGCTTGGCGCTGTACCCTGGGTTCATGGTGCCTTGCTCTGCCCGGGGGTGCGATCGGGCCTCAGGCCAGATCGCCGGCCGCAATTTGCCGCAGTGCCTGCTCAAACACAGCACTGGGTTGGCCGCCGGAGATCAGGTGGCGGTCGTTGATGATGACAGCGGGCACCGCATGGATGCCTGCCGCGTGGTAGCGGGCCTGGCTTTGGCGCACGTCTTGGGCGTGGGCGTCGCTGGCAAGAATTTGCGCCGCTGGGTCTGCATCGAGCCCAGCGGCTTGTGCGGCGGCCAGCAGCACCGGGTGCTCGTCCATGGCCTGACGGTCCCGATGGCATGCGATGAGTAAAGCTTGCTTGAGCGCGAGTTGCTTTTGCGGATGCACCTGGCCCGCCCAAAACAGCAGCCGATGCGCATCAAAGGTGTTGTAGATCCGCCCCCTGCCCTGGACATTGAATTGAAATCCGACCTCGGCGCCACGCAGACGGATGTTTTCGCGGCTTTGTGCCTGCTGCTGTGCGGTGGTTCCGTATTTCTGGCTCAGGTGCTCGCCCATGTCCTGGCCGCCTGCGGGCATCTGCGGGTTGAGTTCGAAGGGCAAAAACTGCATCTCGGTGCTGATGGCAGGGCCGATTCGCTCAAGGGCTTGCTGCAGTGCGCCGAGTCCGACTGCACACCAGGGGCAGGAGATGTCAGAGACGAAATCAATCTTGAGATGGGCGGTCATGGTTCGATGGACTTTTGGGCCCCAGCCGACTGTGGCGGTTCCAATGGTAGCCGCTGACCCCTGCTGTGTGTGGACGAGGGTTGAAAAACGGCTGGGGTTGGCCAAGCCGGACATACAAAGTCGGATTCAGGTTTTGAGGACCACCGACGCCCCGTTGGCTCCCAAGCCGAGCACGGCGCTCAAACCCACGCGCGCGCCCTGCACCTGATGGCCTTGCGCCTGTCCACGCAGTTGCCAGGCCAACTCGCACACTTGCAACACCCCCTGAGCCGTCGTCGCCTCGCCGAACGACAAAAAGCCTCCGCTGGGGTTGATCGGCAATTGGCCGTCAATGGCCAGTTGCCCCTTGCCAAGCATCCAGTCGCTTTGCCCTGGCTCGAAAAAGCCGAACAACTCGGGCCAGGCCAGAACATGCCAGGCGGTGTTGTCGGCCATCTCGAGCAGATCGATGTCCTTGTGCTCGGCGCCGGCCATCTGCATTGATCGCTGGACGGCTAAGACCACTTCGCTGGTGTGCGGCGCGCCTCTGCCGCCGGGCATGGCGATACCAGGTACGCGCACAGACGGATCGCCAAACTGTCCTGTGGCCGTGGCACAGCCAGCCACTTGTACCAGGGGTCCGCCGCGCCGTCTGGCTTGGTCTTCCGATCCCAGGATGATGGCCGCAGCGCCGTCGCTGACGGCGCAGATTTCAAGCAGACGAAGCGGGTCGCTGACCATGGGCGAGGCCAGCACTTCATCCACGCTGCACGGCGAGCGGTAACGCGCAAGCGGGTTACCCGCTGCATTGGCATGCATCAGCACGGAAGCCAGGGCCAGCGTGCGTTCACTCGTGCCATGCTCGTGCATGCGTCGGCGCATTTCCAGAGCCCAATAGGCCGGGTTGGTCGCGCCCATGGCCACCCATCGAAGATAGTCGGTGTCGGTGATGTCGTTGGCAATGCCCGGTGGCCTGGGGATGAACCCTTTGGGCATGCGCTCAGCACCCACGGCAGCAACCAGATCGCATTGGCCGCTGGCAATCATGGAGTAAGCCGCATGAACCGCAATACCTCCGGCGGCGCACCCGCCGCCGACATTGCTGGTGGGGATTCCGTTTTCCGCGACGGCCTGCACAATTTCGTTGGCGTGTAGACCCCAACCCATGCCCCCTTCAAAACGAGAGCTTGCCGCGACCAGGCCTTGCAGATCGCCCCATTTGGCGTCGGCATCTTTTACCGCTGTACCGAGGGCGTGCAGCGCCAATTGGAGCTGCGGCTTGTCAGGAAATTTTCCCCAGGGGTGAGCCCCGACACCGATGACGTAGACGGCCCTCATGGTGAATTCTGTGAGTCGCTCACAGGTCTGTACTTGTAGGTCAGGACGGCGTTGCCATCCGCATCTCGGTAAAGCGCTTCGGTGGTCAACTCCATCTCCATGCCGATGCGAAGATCAGCCGCTGGACATCCGGTCAGCATGGCCATCACGCGCAACCCCTCGGGCAGCTCGACCAAGCCCAGGGCATAGGGGGCCCAGTCATCCATTTGGAACAAGGGCGGCGGCCGGTAGGCTTGAACGGTGTAGCTGTACAGGCGGCCACGCTGGCCGAAGAGCGCTTGCTCGATTTTCTTGTCTTGGCACTGCGGGTTGCGGCAGCTCAGGCTCTGGGGAAAGTAAAGACTGGCACAGCTGGTGCAGCGTGTGCCCACCAGCAAGGTCTGGGGGCCACTGCCCTGGAAAATCCCTGCAGCAACTGGGCGTGTCGTGGGCCTCAAAGGGGTGGCGGACATGGCTCAGAGCGAAAGGATATCGCGTATTTCGCGCATATAGAGCTGCCCGCTGGCTACGTCGGTGACATGCACTTCGTGGCGCACATAGCGGCGCTCGCGCTTGATGTACTTGTCAGCGGCACGCGTGGTGATGCGCACCTTGGCACCCACCGGGATCGGCTCGATGAGCTCTGTGTCGTGGTAGGTGTGGATTGAACCGATGGCAAAGGGCTTGGTGTGATCGAACTGTACCGAGAGGACGAAGTGCGACACCAGCAGCGGCGGCACGATGGCACCGCCAAAAGGGGACTCGCCTTTGATGTTCCAGGTGTTCATGCGCCAGCCTTCGTACCAGGGGTTGTAGTCTTCCACCGCATCGGCATACAGGATGACCAGCTCGGGCGTAATGTGCAACTCGCGCGATAGTTCATCGCCGATGCTCACCATGTCCCAGTAAGTCTGCGAACCCGATTCAAGGTCGCCGACAAATTTGCGTACCTGTTCAATCTGGATGTCGGTCATGGGTAGCAAGGCATCTGTTTTGACGGGCAGTGCGCTCATGAGGTGTCCTGTGTGTTTGATGTTCAAGAGGCTGGGATGGGTGCCAAGTCAGACGCCCACGTCCACTTCGACCCAGCCGATGGTCTTTTTTTCACCGACCTCGTTGTCAGCCCAGACGTCGACTTTGAAGCGAAATCCATTGCCCTTGGGGGTTTTTTCGCTGACCACGCCGTGTGTGGTGATCACTTCGTTGGCCAGGGTGGATGCCACATATTTGCAGACGATGCGCGCCTGCCGGAAGGCACGGGCTCCGAAGTGATTGACGCACATTTCGGCGATATAGGCACTGGACATTTCGCCGGTCTGTATCGGCGCCTTCAAGCCGGTCTCGGCTGCGTAGACAGGGTCCCAGTGATTCGGGTTGAATCGACCCCACAGCCGTGAGCCCATGAGCTGGATGGTGACCTTCTTCTTGACGCCGATGAGGGGGTGTCCGACGGGTGTATCAACCGTGACCAGCCCCAGGCTGGGGCGACCTTGTACGGTGGTTCGCATGGCGTGTTTCCTCTTGAAAGCCAATGGCAGGGTGTTCAGTGGGCAGGCCGCAGGGGCTCAACTTCCGATTCCCAGGGACTCAAGCGCGATCTGCACCAGCAAGAACTTGCGGGCGCGACCCGAGGGTGTGGCGGGTATATCTTGAGCCTGTATGCGCAGGACATGGCGCGGTACCTTGAAACGGGCGACGCGCTCGGCGCAAAAATCGAGCAACTCCTGGTCGCTGACCGCGACCTGATCGCGCAAGACCACGAAAACGGCTCCGACTTCGCCCATGCGCTCGTCCGGCACCGGCACCACATGGGCTTGCAGCACAGCCGGGTGGGTGACCAGCAAGTCCTCGACTTCGGTGGGCATGACCAACTCACCGCCACAGCGGTAGGACTCCTTGAGCCGTCCGACCAGCAGCAAATAGTCGTCGGCGTCGATGCGTCCCAGATCACCGGTGTGCAGCCATCCGTCGGTGGTGAAGGCTGCGGCCGTGGCTTCAGGCTTGTTGTAGTAGCCACGGGTCACGCCGGGGCCCCTGGCCTGTAGCTCGCCGATCTGACCGGGGGGCAATTCCTGTCCCGTTTGCGGGTCCACCACCCGGTAAACCACCAGGCGACCACCGAGCGACGGATCGCCGGCTGGACCGGCATCGCGCAGCCGCCCGTTGGTGCTGCGCAAGCGCTCGAAGGGATCGTCAGGGCGCGTGACCGTACTTGATGCGGTGACTTCGGTCATGCCATAGCCGGTGGTCAATTCCCGGTGCCCCAGGTGTTCAAGGATGTCGTCCCAAATGTAGGCAGGGGAGCGGCCGCCGGAGGAAATCATGGCGTGCAGGCTGGGCAAAGCACGACGACGCTTTTTCTGCTCGTCGATCAGCGCGAGCGTCATGGTTGGAATGAGCAGGACGTCGGTGGCCCGATGACGCTCGATCCCGTCGAGCGTATCGGCTGCGTCAAACTTGAGTTGCGGCACGATGGCTCCGCCGACAAACATGACGGGCAGCATGCCTTCGACATAGCCATAGACGTGGTACATCGGCAGGGAAAACAGGACGCGGCGACCGTCTTCGAAAGCCCGCCCCCAGGCGCTGCCAAATGCGGTGCGCAGCATCATGTCGTGCGTCAGCATGACGCCCTTGGGAGAGCCTGTGGTGCCCGAGGTGTAAATGATGTCGCAGTTGCTGTGCGGGCCGGGGTGGGCCAGGGGCATATCGGCTGGACCGCCGATCCCGAAGTCGTTCAGATGGGTGACACCGGGCCGCAGCGGCTGCCCGTCGGTCGGTAAAACGACGACCTGCTTGAGGCGGACAAAGGCATTGCCTCCGCCTCGGCTTTCCCACTGCGGGCTCAGTTCATCGAGGAACTGCAGATAGTCCAGCCCACGGAAGCGGTCCATCGTGATCAACACCACCGCATCCGATTGCCTGAGCACGTAGCCGATCTCGTCCCGTCGGTTAAGAAAGTTGATCGGCACGGCCACCGCCCCCACGCGGGAGATGGCGATTTTGCTTGCTACGAATTCGGGCTGATTGCCCATCAGTAGGGCCACATGATCGCCGGGCTTGACGCCGGCAGCGATCAGGCCTGCCGCCAGTCGTTTGGAGCGGGCCTGAAGATCGCTGTAGCTCCACGTTTGTGTGTCGGCGATCACATAGGGGCGCTGCGGGTATCGGGCAACGCTGCTGTCAAACAATTCGTGCAGCGTCTGCGGCACCCATTGGGCAAAGCGCTCGAGCAAGGCTGCCTGCCGTTGTGCCACGCTGCCAATCTGCGCGTTGCCCGCCGGGTTTGAAGCTCGGTCGGGTGGGTTGGGATGGGTCGGCTGTTCGATCATGGGGTCAGCTTGCTGCGAACCTGAGCAGGGTTGAGTTGCAAGTGTATTACTGACAAGTAGAATTGTCTACTGATATGTAATTTTGCAGGCCTTTGACCAGAAAGCGCGCGCCAAAAAAAACAGCCGTGCTCTGCGGGCTCGTAAAATATCGGCTGGATTTTGCAATTTATCTTTGGAATCAACCGTCAGCGTTTGGATTGCAGTGCAACAGGTGCAAAGCAGGATGATTCATATTTAAGGCTAAAGGAGGCCGGCAGTGGCAATCGATCGTGTGGGGGTGATAGGCTCGGGGACCATGGGTAACGGCATCGCGCAAGTGTGCGCCGCTGCGGGTCTTTCTGTGGTTATGGTTGATGTGTCGCTGGCAGCACTCGAGAGGGGCATGAAGACGATCGCCTCGAGCCTCGATCGTTTGGTTCGAAAGGGCGCACTTGATGATCTGGGCAAGCAGACTGTGCTTGACCGCATTCGAAGCACGACGGCCTATGACGATCTGGCGGACGTGGATCTGGTGATCGAGGCGGCCACCGAGCGTCGTGACCTTAAGCTCACCATACTCAAGCAGGTCGAGGCCATTGTGGGTCAAGACGTGGTGATTGCGACCAATACCTCATCGATCTCGATCACCGAGTTGGCCGCAGCCCTCAAGAAATCCGACCGGTTCATTGGGACGCATTTTTTCAATCCGGTTCCGGTCATGGGCTTGCTTGAATTGATACGCGGGCTGCAGACCTCCGATGAGACGCATCAAAGCATGCTCGCCTTTGCAACTGTCGTGGGCAAGACAGCGGTTACGGCCAAAAATGCACCGGGCTTTGTGGTCAATCGGATCTTGGTGCCCATGATCAACGAAGCTGTTTTTGTGCTGCAAGAGGGCTTGGCTTCGGCCGAGGACATTGATGCCGGCATGAAGCTGG
>SXGQ01115709.1_pt1 | contig 23618 bp, 19 predicted proteins | sample 3178371 | NCBI WGS metagenome assembly SXGQ01 (sample SAMN11356859, study PRJNA531348) | freshwater metagenome | isolation source: freshwater sample F1-20 | place: China: Fuxian Lake, Yuxi | collected 2017-12-25 | reverse complement strand
CTGCTGGACCTCCGTTAGTCGAAAGTCTGTCCTGCCGGTCTTTGAGAAGAACAACGGTTTGTTATTCTATCCCGTTCAGTATGAGGGAGAAGAGTGTTCACATAATGTGTTCTACACCGGGGCGGCACCCAATCAACAAGCGATCCCCGCGGTTGAATATTTGATGAGCAAGGAGGGGGGCGGGTACGGGAAATTCTACCTCCTCGGAACGGACTATGTCTATCCGCGTACCACGAATAAGATCCTGCGCGCGATGCTTTTGGCTAAAAAGGTTCCTGCAGCAAACATTATGGAAGAGTATACGCCATTCCATCATCAGGACTATCAGACCGTCGTCGGCAAAATTAAGAAATTTGCAGCCGGCGGGGGCGCAGCGGTTATCAGTACGATCAATGGCGACAGCAACGTGCCGTTCTACAAAGAGTTCGCCAATCAGGGCCTACGGGCTGAGGACGCTCCGATTATTGCTTTCAGCGTGGCGGAAGACGAGCTGCGCGGTATGGATACCAGCGCGTTGGTCGGTCATTTGGCGGCGTGGAATTATTATCAGAGTGTCGAGACACCTCAGAACAAGCAATTTGTGGAGAACTTCAAAGCGTATTGTAAGAAAAGCAATTTGCCGGATGGCGAAAAACGGGTCACTGACGATCCGATTGAGGCAGCCTACTTTGGTGTCCACATCTGGAAGCAGGCCGTCGAGAAAGCCGGTTCAACCGATGTTGATAAAGTGCGCAAAGCAGTCTACGGTAGCAAGTTCCTCGCGCCTGGTGGAGAAATTATGATGGACGTGGCGAATCACCACACGTATCGTCCAGTTTTAATTGGCGAGATCCTCAAGACCGGCCAATTCAAGATTGTTTCACGCTCCAAAGGACTTGTGAAGCCCGAACCTTGGAGCGAGTACACAAACCCAGATAAAGGGTGCGATTGGATTGCGCACCAAGGGACCTACCCGAAGAAAGGCTAAGAGGGATAAGGCTTTCTTTGGTCTCATCAGCCTGGTAGCGCCACCTCCCGTTCGGGAGCCTGGCGCTGCCAGGTCTAGATGAAGTGGAGACGAACTGACACTATGATGTGGAAATATGGGCGACGGATCGGGCTTAGGGTTTTTCTATGGCTGTGGCTGACGGTGGGAGCCGTCGCTTATGCGGCTGAGGTCGGCCCATCAACCGTGGGGCCTCTCGCATCAGTTTCAAGCGGAAATCCTTCCACCCTTAAGACGGTGATTATCCAACTGACCAGTGATGATCCGTTTATCCAGCGCCAGGGTTTGCAGGCGCTGGTGGAGCGGGGAGATGCCGATACTCTGGTTTTGCTTGATCGGGCTCTGGATGACGCAGACCAGGCGACACGAGTTGCAGTGAAGCCGGGCAAAGTTTTGCTCAAAAACAAACTTGGCTTACTCAGCGACGATGAGGCCATACGCCGGATAGCGTCTGGAGACTTGGGGCAATCTGGTCAGCTGATGGCGCTCCCCTGGTTAGAGGCGGCGGCGGCTCGGGAATCAGATTATTGGGTGCGGTATGCGATGGAGGAGAGCGCGGCGCTGCTTCAGCTCACGGTAGGCGAGACGGCCCTAAAGGCCCGTGCGGCCACGACACTTGGCGAGTTGCAGAGCCAGAATGGCTTGCCGGCGCTGAAAGAGTTTGTGCAGCAGGCGGCGAGCGATCCTGTGTCCAGGGAGGTAAACCAGCCGGCGCTTCGCGCAGCCCAAGGGGCCATCGAGCAGATCGAGCTCTGGAGTACCTGGGCCAATGTATTTGAGACGGTATTTCGCGGCATCAGTCTCAGCTCCATTCTCCTTATCATGTCGGTCGGTTTGGCCATCGTGTTCGGTTTGATGGGCGTGATCAACATGGCACACGGGGAGTTGATGATGGTTGGCGCCTATGCCACTTTTGTTACGCAAGAATTATTTAAAGCCTTCCTGCCGCCCAACCTGTTCGACGCGTACTTTCTTATCGCATTGCCCGTGTCGTTTCTCGTTGCCGGAGCCTGTGGACTCATTCTAGAGGCGACCGTTATCCGGTTTCTCTACGGACGACCGCTGGAGACCATGTTGGCCACGTGGGGTGTCAGTCTGGTGCTGATCCAGTCGGCCCGCGTGTACTTTGGGGACCTCACGGCGGTGACGGCGCCTGCCTGGCTGAGCGGCGGGGCCCAAGTGATGGTCGGCGTATACTTGCCGTACAATCGCCTGTTTATCATCGGCTTATCGGTCCTGTGTGTGACTGGCATTTATGTCCTGCTCTTTCGCTCGAATCTGGGCCTGCGTGTGCGGGCCGTGACGCAAAACAGAAATATGAGCGCCTGTCTGGGAATCCCGACGAGGAAAGTCGATGCCTATACCTTCGCGGTCGGGTCCGGTCTGGCGGGATTGGCCGGGTGTGCTCTTACATTGGTGGGGAATGTCGAGCCGGGACTTGGACAGAATTACATCGTCGATTCATTTATGGTGGTGGTGACCGGCGGCGTTGGCAAGTTGGCAGGAACGATCGTCGCGGCATTGGGAATCGGCAGCCTCAACAAATTTCTTGAACCCAGTTTTGGCGCTGTCTATGGTAAGGTCTTCATCCTCGTCCTCGTGATTTTGTTCCTGCAGCTGCGGCCTTCCGGGCTCTATGCCCTCAAGGGACGCCAGGTAGACTAGGGAGCACGGGCCTTGATCGCAGAAGCAGCTGACGAAAAGCCACGCGATGGAGGCGAAGGACTGACCTTTTGGTTCCTCGGTCTAGTTCTTCTCATCATCCTACCGGCCTTAAACGTTCTGCCAAGCGATGACTCATGGTTGCATGTCTCGGATTTTACCCTAAATCGGTTCGGCAAGTTCCTTGCGTTTGCCATTCTTGCGTTGGGCCTCGACCTCATCTGGGGCTATACCGGCATCCTCAGCCTCGGCCACGGTGTCTTTTTCGGCATCGGCGCCTACTGTATCGGCATGCATTTGATGCTGACGATCGGGACCGAAAGTGTGTACGGAAACGACCTCCCAGACTTTATGGTGTGGAACCAGGTGAAGGAACTTCCGCTGTTCTGGAAGCCGTTCTACAGTTTTTGGGTGGCCGTACTCAGCGCGATCCTTGTGCCGGTGTTCTGCGCGCTGATCTTCGGATTTCTGGCGTTTCGTAGCCGGATCAAGGGCGTCTATTTCGCCATCATCACGCAGGCTGTGGCGCTCTCGGCCTGGCTCGTCTTTAACCGGAACGAAACGAATCTCGGCGGCACCAACGGACTTACCGATTTCAAGCAGATCCTCGGTTTTCGCTTGAGCGAATCCGGCACGCAGCGGGCGCTGTATGTCATTACGGTGCTCGCCTTAGGCGGCGCCTATTTCCTCTGTCGATGGATCATCCAGTCGCGAGCAGGTAAGGTCTTGGTGGCCATTCGCGACAGCGAGCAGCGGGTGTTCTTTTCGGGCTACTCGCCCGCCACGTATAAATTATTTGTGTTCGTCGTTTCGGCTGGACTGGCCGGACTTGCCGGTATGCTCTACGTGCCCCAGGTTGGAATTATCACGCCGGGGCAGATTGGGGTGCTGCCGTCCCTCGAAATGGTAATTTGGGTGGCGGTCGGCGGACGCGGGACGCTGATCGGGGCAATCATCGGGGCCGTCGGTGTCAACTTCGGCAGAAGCATCCTGACGAATTATTTCCCAGAACTCTGGCCCTTCTTTCTCGGGGGCTTGTTTATCGCCGTCGTGTTGATCTTCCCGGATGGACTCGTCGGGCTCATGCGTCGTCTCACTATCGGGTCAGTTCGGAAGACCCTCGGGCTGGAGAAGCCTTCGGCTGCGTCGGAGGGGGTCCAACCGTGAGCAACAAAAGCTCAATCATCTATTTAGAAGAAGTCACCGTGGACTACGATGGCTTCAAGGCGCTGAACAATCTGAGCCTCATCGTCGAGTGCAACGAACTGCGTGTGGTCATCGGCCCAAACGGCGCCGGCACGACGACGTTGCTTGATGTCATTTGCGGTAAAACCACCCCCGCGTCCGGGCGGGTCATATTCGGCAAAGACATCAATCTGATCGGAAAACGCGAAGATCAAATTTCAGCGCTGGGTATCGGGCGGAAGTTCCAGGCTCCGTCCATCTATGCGAACTTGACGGTATGGGAGAATCTCGATCTCTCGCTGAAGCGTGAGAGTAAAGGTATCTTTGCCACGCTGATGAGCAAGCCTACCGCGACTGAGTACAGGACAGTCGATGAGGCGCTGGAGACGATTGGTCTGAAAGATCATCCGCATCGGCTGGCCGGGTCGCTGTCCCATGGGCAGAAGCAGTGGCTTGAAATTGGGATGGTCATTTTGCAGGATCCGTTGCTGCTGCTCGTGGACGAACCAGTCGCGGGGATGACCGACAAAGAAACCGAGCAGACCGGTCTTCTCCTGCAGACGCTGGCAGAGAAACATGCAGTGATTGTGATCGAGCACGATATGGAATTCGTTCGGCAGATCGCAAGAACGGTCACGGTGCTCCACGAAGGTGCCGTGATTTGCGAGGGGCCTGTTGAGAAAGTCCAGGCCGACGACCGTGTTCGTGAAATATATCTTGGCCGGCAAAAAGTGGCGCACACCTAAGCCATGCTGCAACTCGAAAAGATCAACGTCTACTACGGCGAAAGCCATATCTTACGCGATGTCTCGTTTGCCATGGAGCCGGGACAAGTTGCCTGTCTCATGGGGCGGAATGGTGTCGGAAAAACTACTACGCTGAAGGCGATTATGGGTCTGCTGCCGGTCCGATCCGGTCGAGTCAAGATTGGTGAGAGGGACATCACGGACGAAGTGGCGGATCGACGGGCCAAGCAGGGGATAGCCTATGTCCCACAGGGCCGCGAGATCATTCCTCATCTTACTGTGCGGGAAAACTTGCAGCTAGGCTTCTGGGCACGAGCCAATAAGGGTAACGGTGCTACCGAGAAAGCGGCCTTCGAGGAAGTGTATCGCCTGTTCCCCAAGCTGACGCAAATTCTTGAACGGCCGGGCGGAGTGCTGAGCGGCGGTGAGCAGCAGCAATTGGCGATTGGGCGCGCCTTGTTATCAGATCCAAAAGTTCTGCTGCTCGATGAACCGACCGAGGGGATTCAGCCGTCTGTGGTGGATCAAATCGAGGACGTGATTATTGGCTTCAAGCGCCAGCGGCGCTTTGCGATTTTGCTGGTGGAGCAGGGGCTTCACTTCGCTGCGCGCCTTGCTGATGCCTACGTCATTATGGCAAAAGGAGCGGTGGTGGCAGCGGGGAAGGCAAATGAGTTGAGTCCGGAAGAAGTAAAACGGCATCTTGTAGTGTAGCTGTGGCCGAGGAGGCGGGAGTGGCCCCCTGCTCGTGCAACGCGCGGCCTAACGCCGGTGGCCGCGTCGGGCGTCAAGGCGCCACTCATCGGCGAGGGTTATGCCAATCTCGCATGCCGAGTCGTTGACAGGAGCCTGGCAACCCAGTGCAACATCTTCATCCTCGAAGCGCTCAAGGCCTGGATCGATCCCTCCAAGAAAACTCCCTCTGGTCGGTTTTGCCTGTCTCGTCGGCCTGATCGGAAGCCCCGCCTGAGCAGCCAAACAAGCAAAATAGACCGGTAAGACCCGATAAGCCAGCTGAGTCATCCGACTAACTTTGGGCGGGACTTTTCTGGCATTAAGACGTATCTAATTGATTATATTAGATATTATTTATGATTTCGAGTAGGAAGTTCATGCTATGATGCGCCTGCTGCTTTCTTGGTCGTCATGGGCTCTCCCCTGGCGTAAGAAAGACGGGGAGGTGATGTGGCCATCGCCTCCCCATTTTTTTGCCTCGAGGTCTTCTCTGGTTCCTGGCTTCAGCCGCTTCTCTCTTCTCCTCAGTGCCTGTCTCTTCATCCGGATCATGAACTCAGGGCCGTCGTTTTGATGGCACCACCAGGTTTGGCATCGTCATTTGCTCGAGAATGGACTAGACGATATGCACCTCATGGTCACGACGAGGTCGTGGCAGGAGGGAAGGTGTACGACCTATTTGTCCTGACCAACCCGATAGGAGGTGGTCGACCGGGCAGACGTTTTTGCGAGGGACTCTTCGATGCGGTCTGTTGATGGTGAGATGCGATGTTGGTTTGAGGGAGATCGAGGAGGAGAGAAGTGAGGGGGCGACGTGGCCGCCGCCCCCTCATGGTGCTACTTCTTCTTCTTCGCCGCTTTTTTTGCGGTCTTCTTCTTCGCTGCTTTCTTCGTTGCCATGTGAACCCCACCCCCTTTCGGTGTGAAAATGTTGAACACTATACGTGAGGTATATCAGAGTTTGAGCGACGAGTAAAACTTTCTCTTCAAGATTTTTTGGAAAAAGTGGGGGAGGATCAGAGGGGTATAACAGGAGGTCGGAGTTGTTAGTGCTGCCATGTCAGGTTGTTTTTCGGTAACTGCATCGAAACGAGGCCAATGCTTCTTGTCAAGAGTATAAGAAACATCGGGCCCGAATCGTTTCAGTCGGCTGGTTCGCCGCGCTCTAGGCGGTTTGTTGGATGGCCGAGAGCAGCCACTTCCCCTCTTGAAAGCGCATGAAGGTCCAGACTTCGTGTGATTCGCTCGGCGTCACGTCGTTCCCTTCGATGAGACAGCCTGCGTCGCCTCGTTGCTTTGTGAGGGAGATCGTATAGTCGCGGGCGTTCCAGCGGAGCCCCACCGTCGCGTAATGCGTGGCGTCTTCGATCCAGGATTCTCTGACTTCTGCCTGGAGGAGGACCACATCTTCCACATAGTTCTGGACGTCTAAGCTGGTCTGTTCTGCCAACGCGGTGCCGAAATAGGTGAACATCTCCGGCGTGACGAACCGTCGCAGCCCTGCCAGGTCTTGTTTGCTCCAGGCCGTTTGAATGTCGGTCAGTAGTCGCTGAAAGGCGATCTTGTCCTCCGTGGTAACATCGCTGACCACCACCGTGGTTTGGATGGCGAGAGCGGAGGGTTCTGCCAAGAGGCTACCGCTAGTTGCGCTGCTCCTCGTAATCCCGGAAAAGTTGGGGATAGGTCGCCGGACTTTCATGAAATACAATAGTGCTCCTGCTCCGACAAGCATCAGGATTAGGAGGATCCCGGTGGAGCTGGAAGATCCGGCTGCCTGTTCGGTTCCGCCTATCTGCTCGCCGGGTTCGGCGGTTTTTGCGCTGCTGTCCGTTGCCCCGAAGAGCATATGTCCGATCCATGATCCGGCAAGACCTCCCGCGATTCCGGCCAGGAGGGGATTGCGCTGCAGGAACGAAGGCTGTCTGGCAGGAGCCGGCTGGGCCGTGGGCGCCTGCTGCGGCCCGGTTGTGGCAGGCTTTGGTGTGGCGGACTGTTGAATCGGCTTTGCGCTGTTTTGGTCATAGGTGCGCGATCCACGGCTGCCGATACTGCCCGAGGTACTTCCGCTTCGTGAGCCGCTGGAATAGCCTCCCCCAGATCCACCCCTCGCTCTTGCGAGGGAGAGGGCTGGAGTTCCGATCAGGGCAATCACGATAAATGAGGCAATGAGTTTCGTGTGGTTCAAGGCCGGCTCCCTTTCTATCGATGTCATAAGGCAAGAAAACGTTGGCACCATCCTAACAGCAATGGGTCCAAGAAAACGTAAGATTCGAGAATGAGCAGCCTGGTAGTCCTTCTGCTCTCGTTCAGTGCGACTTTCTTGTCCAAGCAAGCAAAGGGTGAGGAGCGTTGGCCTGCAGCCGCCCCTGAGTGGGCGGCACTGTCATTGACTCTCCTTAGACCCCTCCATATAATGCCGCTTGACAGTAGGTTTTGACTGCCTTTCCAAATAGTTATGACTATTTTCCCCAAGATATCTCTAGCAAGAATATGGGGCAAGGTTCGTGTGGAGCTATCCCATGCCTTTTCGACCGGATCCAAGGGCGAGGTGTTCACTATTGAAGATCTCGTGTTGCTCGAACGGATAGCCAATGCGGTGGTGAAGCGGGGCATGGTGGCGCCCGCCACGATGTTTCTTGAATCGCTCGGGCCCATGAACTTTCTTGGCAGCCAGGCCCTGTATTTCCTGACTCCGATCGTCGAATGGGCGTTCAACGCCAGGGAAGTCGAGCAGGTGGCCAAGTTACTCGAACGGGGCGATACAATCTCCCGTCTTTTGACCCTCATGGAAACGAAGTCTGCTTCCCAGGCTCCGCAAGGAGCCTCCGCGAGATGACTGAGCCGAGCGCAACATCCAACCCTCTCAACGTCATCGTGGCCACCGATTGCGGTAGCACGACGACCAAAGCCATCCTGATCGAGAAAGTCGGGAACGAGTATCGACAGACCTATCGCGGGGAAGCGCCCACGACGGTGGAAGCACCCTTCGAAGACGTGACGCGTGGGGTGCTGAACGCGATTGCGGAAATTGAAGAACTTTCCGGTCGAAAAATTCTGGACGGAGACAAGATCATCACGCCCTGCCGCGATGCAAGGACTGGCGTCGATATCTACATCTCTACGAGCAGCGCGGGCGGCGGGTTGCAGATGATGGTCACGGGTGTGGTGCAGAATATGACGGGGGAAAGCGCACAACGAGCTGCGCTGGGTGCCGGCGCGATCGTCATTGATGTGCTCGCCTCGAACGATGGGCGCCTGCCCCATGAAAAAATCGAGCGGATCCGCACGATGCGACCGGACATGATTTTGATGTCTGGCGGAACCGATGGCGGTGCGGTCACCCATGTAGTTGAGATGGCCGAATATATTTCTGCCGCGGAGCCCCGCCCTCGCTTTGGCGCCACCTACAAGCTTCCGTTGATTTACGCGGGCAATAAAGATGCACAGCCGCAAGTGAGGAAGATCCTAGGGGAGAAAGCGGCCCTGGTACTGACGGACAACATCCGCCCTGTGCTGGAGCGGGAGAACCTCACTCCAGCGCGAGACAAGATTCACGATCTCTTTCTCGAGCATGTCATGCAGCAGGCGCCTGGCTATAAGAAGCTAATCGAAATGGCCGGCGCGCCGATCATGCCGACGCCGGCGGCGGTCGGGGTGATCATGGAAACGATCGCCAAGCAGGAACATCTCAATTTGATCGGGGTGGATATTGGCGGGGCTACCACGGACGTCTTCTCGGTTTTCGAAGGCCTATTCAATCGGACGGTTAGCGCGAACCTCGGTATGTCCTACAGTATTTCCAACGTGCTGGCGGAAGCGGGCCTCGCCAACATCATGCGGTGGGTGCCCTTCACGCTCGACGAACAGACGCTTCGCAACCGGATCAAGAATAAGATGGTCCGGCCGACTACGATTCCGCAGACGCTGGACGAGCTGCAGATTGAACATGCAATTGCCCGTGAGGCGCTCCGGCTTGCTTTGATTCATCACAAGTCCCTTGCGACGGCGCTGAAAGGCATACAGCAGGAACGTACGATCTCCGATGTATTCGAGCAGCAGCAGTCCGGCAAGACCCTGATCAATATGCTCAAGCTGGATTTGATCGTGGGGAGTGGCGGGATTTTGTCCCATGCGCCACGTCGTGTGCAGTCGATGCTGATGATGGTGGATGCCTATGAACCACTCGGTGTGACGAGGCTCTCGGTGGACAGCATCTTCATGATGCCGCATCTAGGGGTCCTCTCGATGATCAATGAGCAGGCTGCCACCGATGTCTTTGTCCGAGATTGCATGGTCTATTTAGGGACCTGTGTTGCGCCGATCGGTCAGGGAAAGGAAGGGGAGCGGTGCGCCGACTATGCCATTACCTTCCCGGACGGGCGAGTAGACAAGGGGCAACTGTCGTTCGGTGATTTGCGGCTGCTGCCATTAGCCAGCGATCAGAAGGCCTCGATCACGATCCAGCCGGTGAAACAGGTCAATCTCGGGGCCGGGGCTGGAGTCTCGGTCACGCGTGAAGTGCAGGGAGGCGTGGTGGGACTCTTGCTCGATGGACGAGGGCGACCGTTGCAGTTGCCGGCCGAGCATGATGCGAAAGTGGCCATGCTGACGAAATGGTTCAAGGCTGTGGATTTATATCCGAAGATGTAAAGTTTGCGACGAGAGTCACCAGCGGAGAATGTTTCAGCCTCCGATTAGGTAATTTGATATGGCCCATTCTTACACGCCAGGCTTAACCGTTACAGAGCAGACCACGGTCCGTCGCAGACGGATGTTGTCTCTATCAGGGACCGTGCTGGTCGTGGCAGGAGAAACTGTGTGTGCGAATCAGGCTGTGGCTCGCGCGGAATTACCAGGGAAGGTCTATCCCCTGAACCTGGCCAACCAGTTGGGTGTCGCGCCGGATGAGATCAACGAGTATCTGATTAAGAAGACCGGCGATTTAGTGCAGAAGGACGAGATCCTGGCGGAGAATAAACCGCTCATCAAATGGTTCAAGACGGAGGTCCTCTCGCCTGTCACCGGCGTCGTGGAATCCGTGTCCACCATCACGGGGCAGGTCCTGTTGCGGGAGCCGCCTCGCGTGTTGGAACTCTTGGGCTATGTAGACGGACTCATCGTTGAGGTGATTTCTCAGCAAGGGGTCGTCGTCGAAACTGAGTGCAGTCTGGTACAGGGGATCTTCGGTATTGGCGGGGAAACCTGGGGCGAGATCGTCATCGCGGTGACTGCGCCGGATGAAATCCTCTTGCCTCGTCACTTCACCGGTGCCATGAAGGGCAAGGTGGTCGTGGGCGGTTCCTTCATCTCGTCAGACGGGTTGGCTCGCGCGAAAGATGTGGGGGTAGCGGGGTTGGTTATTGGCGGCATTCATGATAAGGATTTGCGGGCACTCCTGGGCTACGACCTTGGGGTGGCCATCACTGGCACGGAGCAGGTCGGCTTTACCCTCATCCTCACCGAAGGGTTCGGCACCATCCCCATGGCCGACAAAACATTCACACTTCTCTCAGCCCATGTGGGCCAACTGGCCTCTATTTCAGGCGCGACACAAATTCGCGCCGGCGTGATTCGTCCGGAGGTCATCATTCCCAAGCGCATCACAGCGGCTCATAGCCCTGCCACCGTGCTCCAGCGGGAAGGCATCAGAATTGGTGACCAGGTGCGGATCATTCGAGATCCTCTGTTCGGCAAGATCGGCGAAGTTGCGAGCCTGCCGTCAGACCTCCAGAAGATTCCGACCGAAAGCGAAGTGCGGGTGATGGAGGTCTGCTTTGCCGACGGCAGCAGGGTGATGATTCCGCGGACCAATATTGAGCTCATTGAAGGATGCTAGTGCGCGTGGAACGTCAAGGCTGGAAGACATCGGTGCTCCTGCTCATGGCTGTTTTGATTCAGCCGGGGTCACCGGTGTTTGCGCAGTACCAGGACCAGACGAAGACGACCCTCTCTCCCCCTCAAGATATCCGCGTCTTCGATACGCCCAGCGACGGTGGGGACAGTGTCACCGTAATTTGGGCCCCGGCTGCCTACGATAGCGCTGAGACCAAGTATCAGATCCTTCTGAGCGAGGGATCGGCGGTTGATCCTGCTACGATGAAGGTCGTGGCAGAGTTTCCTGCCAATCAACATTACGTTCGTGAATCCAAGTGGCCCTGGTGGACGAGGCCTGCGGCGGGGGACCAGCATCAGTTCACATTGAGGAACGGGCGGGGAGTCGAACTCAAGAGGGGGACTGCCTACAGCATCACGGTGGCGGCGGTGCTGAGCGACGATCGCGGAATCGGCATGCCGGTGCGGGTAACGCCGCAACCGAATTGGATGAATTGGAATCAGATTAATAATCTGGTGCTGGCGCTTTTGTTCGGTGGCATCGTGCTCTACGCGATTGGCCGGGCCAGAACGAAGGAGATCTTCTTGCGCCGTATTCCAGGGCTGGATGCCGTGGATGAGGCCATCGGTCGCGCGACCGAGCTGGGCAAGCCGATTCTCTATCTAACCGGCGCCCACGACATGAGCGATCCCTCGACGATCGCGGCGGCGGTGATTTTGGGGCGGGTGGCGAAACGGACGGCAGCCTATGAGACAGAGCTGCTCGTGCCTCATCGGGATCCGATGACCATGGCTGTCTGTCAGGAGATTACGAAACAGGCCTATCTGGAAGCAGGCAAGCCAGATCTTTACAAGGACGATTCCAACTTCTTTATTACGTCGGATCAATTCAGCTATACCGCGGCAGTGGACGGGATCATGCTGCGTAAAAAGCCTGCGGCGAATTTTTTCATGGGGGCCTATTTCGCCGAAGCGCTCTTGCTGACGGAAACCGGCGCGAGCACCGGCGCGATCCAAATCGCTGGGACGGACTCGGATCACCAGCTCCCGTTCTTTGTCACCACCTGCGACTATACCTTGATCGGGGAGGAGCTGTATGCGGCCAGCGCCTATCTCTCTCGAGAGCCTGTGCAGGTTGGGACATTGCTCGGACAGGATATTGGTAAGGGGCTCATCCTCTGCATCCTCGTCGCTGGGACCGCCCTGGCCACTCTGGGAGCGCTACTCGGTGCGCAGTGGCCGCAATTGTTTTTAGATGTGTTTAAGGACGTGAAATGATTTTTCTTCGTCGACAGGTCCCGCTTCTGATTACGCTCATCACGGGGCTGGTGTTTGCGGCACAGTACTATGTACCGCATCCGGCTTCGGAGCAGATGCTGACCTCCGTCACCAAGTGGCTCCAGATCATCGGTGGGTTTGCGTTGGTGCTGGGCGTGAGCAGCCTGTTCCACGTCCATGCGATCAAGATTCGGCGCAAGGAAGCAGGTTGGGGCTACAGTTTCGTCCTCTATGTCAGTATGTTGGGCACTATTGCGGTCGGCCTCTGGTCGAATGGCAAAGAAGCTGTCGACGGTGCCATGACCTCCTTCGGCTGGATCTATAACTTCATGATGGTTCCGCTGCAAGGAACCATGTTCGCCATCCTTGCCTTCTTCATCGCTTCAGCCGCCTATAGGTCTTTCCGCGCGAGGAGCCGCGAGGCGGCGGTCCTGCTCATTGCGGCGGTGATTGTGATGATGGGCCGAGTACCGCTCGGGGAATATCTCATCCCGCTCAGCGGCGATCTGTCTCAATGGATCTTGAACGTGCTGAATGCGTCGGTGCGGCGCGCGATTCTGATCGGCGTGAGCCTCGGCACAGTTGCCCTCTCCATCAAGATCATCTTCGGGATGGAGCGGTCGTATTTGGGTGGCGGGAAAGAGTAAGGCAAAGTTAAAAATGCAAAATAAAAAACTAGTCAAACCAGAAGTGCCTCCTTCCATTTTATTCTTTACACGTTTCATTGCGAGGTGACGCGGTGATCTTCGCAGAGCGCATGTTGAAAATCGATCGGCGGATCATCTTTCTGGTGATCGGCCTCTGCACGCTCTTGCCTTTACTCTATCCGGTCGGGCTGCCGATCAAGATTTCGCCGGAAGTGAGAGGAGTCTACGACTATATCGAGTCGCTCCCGGAGGGGTCGGTGTTTCTGCTCTCGCTGGATTTCGATCCTGCCTCGAAGCCGGAGCTCCATCCCCAATCGATTTCCCTACTTCGTCATGCCTTCCGGAAGAATCTTCGGGTGGTTGCGATGACCCTCTGGGTCTCTGGTACCGGCATGGCAGACCAGGTCGTCACGCAGGTCGCCCGTGAGATGGGCAAGGAGAATGGAAAAGATTATGTGTTTCTCGGCTGGAGTCCAGGCGGAACCGCCGTCATCATGAACATGGGGCAGGACCTCTATGGGGCCTTTCCCGCAGACTACAACGGCAAACCGACGAAGGGGCTCCCAGTGCTTCAAGGGATTACCAACCTACGAGATGTGAACTATGCCGTCAGTCTGGGCGCAGGCAATCCAGGCGTGGAGGCCTGGTATGTGTTCGGCAAGGACAAGTACAAGTTCGAGCTTGGCGGAGGCTGCACCGGCGTGATGGCCCCCGGCTTATATCCGTTGCTACGGAGCGGTCAGATCAATGGGCTGATCGGAGGCCTGCGAGGCGCAGCGGAATACGAGACCCTGATCGGCCAGAAGGGGAAGGCCATTGCCGGGATGGATGCCCAATCTGCCACCCATCTCGCCATCATCGTGCTGGTGATCCTGTGTAATCTGTTTTACTTCTCGTTGCGTAGACAGTCTGCGCAGCAGGGCCACTCGGGGTTGTGAGGATCTATGCCGATTGAAACCATCATCGGGGCCTGGGTGGCGACGGGGTTGACCCTCTTTATCTTCTCGTTCCTCTATAAGGATAACCCCCTGTTCAAGCTGGCGGAGAATCTCTACGTCGGCGTATCTGTTGGCTATACCATCGTGAAGACCTACGACACGGTGATCGTCCATCTCATCTGGACCCCGATCGTGAAGAACGGGGACTGGGCCCTGTTGATCCCGGTTTCTATTGGGATGCTCATGCTCACGCGCTATGTGCCGAAAGCCGCCTGGCTTTCGCGCTATGCGTTCGCGTTTATTGTGGGTGTCGGGTCTGGGCTGGCCATCCCTCGTGTGATTTCTTCTTATATCCTCAAGCAGATTGAAGATACGGTGCGCCCGCTTCTGGTGATGGTGCCGGGCGAGGGGCTCTCCTTTACCTGGAACCTGCTCAATCTGGCCAGCAGCCTGAATACCATCATCATCCTGATCGGGGTCAGCTCCGTGTTGTTTTACTTCTTCTTCTCCGTCGAACATACGGGGCTCGGAAAGGTTGTGGCCAGGACCGGCATCCTCTTCCTCATGATCGCGTTCGGTGCTGCCTTCGGTTATACCGTGATGGCCCGCATGTCCCTTTTGATCGGGCGGTTGACTGATCTGATCGAGTTCACCGATCTCTCCTATGGCCGGCCAAGCCTCTGGCTCCTGGGGTTGACCATTCTCACTCTGGTGGTGATGGGCCGCAGAGCCAGCCATAAGCCGGAAGAAGAGTAGGTCTCTTCAGTCTATCGAGTCTCTCCTGTCTATTCGGTTTGTCTAGTCGAACAGGACAACCAGATGAATCAGATGAACCAAACAGACCAGAAAGACCAGATCGACAGTTGCAGCTGACGTAATCCCTTCGTTACAATGGCGCTCCAATAAGGAGTGCTATGACTACTACAGCCAGCCCCACAAAAGACCCCAAGCAGTATCCTGCTCTTCGCAATCTGCAATTCTCGCCGATCAGAGAAGGCGAGGAGCAGTTCATGCTCCTGTGGGACCCGACGGGCTTGAGCAAAGAAAAGCTCGTGCTGCCGCTTAACTACTTTTTCATCATTCAGCATTTTGACGGTGAACATTCGCTGGCGGAGATCGGGGCGCTTTACCTGAAGCGATTTGGTGAATTTCTCGTACCCAGCAAGATGGATCAGCTGGTTGTTGATCTGAATGAGAAACTGTTCCTGGAGGGTCAGCGCGCCGAGGAGGCCGAGCGGCTGGCGCGGGAAGCCTATCGGCTGAGCCCGCTACGTCGCGCAGCCCATGCAGGGCGCGGCTATGAAGCAGACAGTGCCAAACTGAAAAAACAGATCGACGGATTCTTTACGTCGGAAGAAGGACCGGACTTCAAGCCATCGGAGAATGCGGGCAAGAAAATCAAAGGTCTGGTTGCTCCGACCTATGATTTGAAGCAGGCAGGGCCGATCTATGCCTGGGCGTATAAAGAACTCCAAGAAGCGGAGCAGCCGGACCTCTTTGTCATCGTCGGGACTGCATTTGCCGGATTAGACCATGTCTTTGCCGTGACGGATAAAGACTTCGAGACCCCGTTCGGCGTTGTATCCGCCGACCAGCCAATCCTGAGTCAGCTCAAAGCCAAGCTGCCGGAATTTTTCGAAGACGATCTCTGCCATCAGGCGGAGCAGGCGGTGGAGTTTCAACTTCCCTTTCTTCAAGACATTGTGGGGAAGAAGAAACCTTTTACCATTGTGCCGATCTTGAGTGCCTTCTCTGCTGCGAGCCTGGGGGATCCGGCTGTGCGCCAATCGGTCGACCAGTTCTTGGCTGGGTTGCGAGAGGTACTGGCGCAATCTGGCAGGACCTACTGTGTGATCGCAGCGGGCGAGCTGGCTCATCTGGGCATGAGGTATGGAGACAAGGCGCCTCCGACGGACTTCTCCTTCCATCGCTGCATGCAGTTCGATTTAGAGATGTTGAAGCCGGTGGAGGAGCGGCAGCCGGAAGAGTTCGCCAACTACATCAGAAAAGAACACGACCAACGCCGGATCTCCGGATTTTCACCCATCTATTCATTGCTACGGTTGATCGATGCGGAGAGCGGGCAAGTGTTGCGCTATGACCGCGGGATCACCGATCAGTACAATTCGACGGTGACGTACGCTTCGATGGCCTTCTTCTAACGTCGGCTGTTGAAACAGACTCCCAGCGTCGTTCTCGCCTCGAACAGGTCCTCAACGTACCCGAGAGGGTACGCCTCCCATTGTGACTCGCCTGAGCCCTTGTCGGATGACTTTTTTGAACAGCCAATTTTTCGAGTGTGCCGAGGTGGGAGATTGAGTAGATTGCCCTGCCGCTACTCTTTGACTATCATGGTCATGGGAATCCGCTCTAGGGGATTGTCGCAGTCGTCCCGGACTGCGGCGACGATCGTGTCCACGACATCCATCCCTCGAAAGACCTCGCCGAAGACGGTGTAGGTCCGGTCCAGCCCGCTGTTGTCCGCAACACTTATATAAAACTGGGATCCGCTGTCGTTGAAATCTCTCGTGCTATTGCTCTCCCGTGGCACCTTGGCCATGGCGATGGCGCCCCGCTTATGAGGCCGGTCGCTCGTTTCTGGATTCAGCCAGTAACCGGGACTCCCGGATCCGTGCAGGGACCGGTCCAGGTTCTTGCTCAGCGGATCGCCGCCCTGAATGATGAATCCCGGGACGACGCGATGAAAGGTGGTGCCATTATAGAACCCCATCTTGACGAGCTTGATGAAGTTCTCGACGTGGCGCGGCGCATCATCAGGGTAGAAGCGAATCTTGATCTCACCGAAGGGTGTCGTGATGGTGACGCGGGGATCGATTTTTTGGAATTGCATAGTCATGGATGATGAATGTAGCAGGGGTAAGCTTCAGGCGGCAAGAGGCGGGAGCCGTAAAACGGGAGACGTGAAAGGTGAAATGAGGGCTAAGAGCTTGCACGCGCGCTTCTGGCTCCTCCGTTTCACCTTTCACGTTTTTAACCCCTTGCCTGGGTCGATTTTGAACCAGAGGAGGCCGCCCAGGATGGCGATGGCTGCGGCCACCCCTAACGAAACAGGCCAGCCCCAGTGATGGGCCAGCCAGGGAGTCAGGGTCGGGGAAATTGTTCCGCCGATATTGGCGCCGGTGTTCATGAGTCCCGACAGAATGCCGGCATGGGCTTTCGACAGATCGGTCGTCGAGGCCCAGTAGGCGCCGATGGAGAAGTAGAGCCAGCCTGCGCCGAATGACAGACAGGTGATTGCGAGAAAGGGAGATTCGATAAGGGCGCCCAGGGCGATCAAGACCCCGGCCAGGACCATGCCAGTCATGCCGGCTACGGCCCGACCGGTTGTGAGTCCGTAATTGGCCGCCAGACGATCGGTCACCCAGCCTCCCAGCGGACAAAAGAGCAGCATGGCTAGAAAAGGGGTTGAGGCATAGATTCCGCCACGGAGCACATCGAATCCTCGAACATTCACCAGATATAAGTAGAACCAGGACAGATAGACGTAGGCGACGTAGCCGAGGCAACTGTAGCTGAGCACCAGCCACCAGACTGTGGGGGTCTGTCTGAATGTCCGCCAGGGCACATCGATGCTAGTGGGTGGCTCACGCTCAAGCAGAGCCTGTTCTTCTTCATTGACCCAGGGATGTTCATGAGGATGGCTACGCGCGAGGAGCCACCAGAGAAGTCCCATGCCGAGTCCGAGCAGACTGGACAGATAGAAAACGGTTTGCCAGCCCCAGTTCATCATGACCCAGGCGGCAATTGGCAGGGTTATGGCAGAGCCTAATCCGATGCCGCCGATTGCGACGCCGATGCCGAAGCCTCGCGCGTGAGCCGGGACCCAATTGGTGACGGCGCGATTAAAGGTCGGCAGGGCCACGGCTTCTCCAAGTCCCAGGCAAAACCGTACGAGCATCAGGGCGCCGACCGTTCCGACCAGGTTCGCAAGCTCGGAGGCGGCGACCATAGCGGTGAAGGCGGTACAGATCGACCACCAGAGGAGCGCGCCGGTGAGTACGACTCTCGCACCCCAGCGATCGGCTAGCCATCCACCGGGAATCTGGAAAAGGGCGTAGCCCATGACGAAGGCCGAGAAGATCCAGCCCATCTGCTGATCGGTGATGCCATAGGCCGGCATCATCTGCCGCGCGGTGACGGAAATGTTGCCCCGGTCGATATAGGTGATGACGCTGACGAGAAAGAGCAGCGAGAGGATGAGCCAGCGTATTCGGGATGGGCGAGTGGTAGGCTGGCTCACGAAATTTGGTTGTGCAGTCTGTCTAGGGGCATGTTGGTGCGGGAGTATAGCTGGTTCAGGCGGTTTCATCATCTATTGAGTGTTGAGTCGGCGATGCGGAGATTGCCCAGTCTTGGCGGAGGCTTAGTAGATTTCATACAGGTGATTCGGTAAGATGCCGCATCCGCAGACTTGATGCGGTTTATTCCCCCCGCATGGCCGATCTTAGGGAGTAGGAGTTGGTTCGAACTCGCCGTTTCATCATTTTCAGTGCCATTGTGCTGGCCGGTATCCTTGTGCTGATGGTCGTGCACTCCCTTACTGGCGGCAAGTATTTTAAAGATTTTTTCCTGCAGCAGTTGGAGGAGGGGATCGGACGGAAGATCGACGTCCATCGCGCTAAGCTGGTGCTCTTTCCCCGTCTTCGTTTGGAACTCACACAGGTCGCGATTCACGATCGGAACTCCGACGACATCTTGTTGTCCGCCAAGAAGCTGGATGTAGTTCTGCGGTTGCTTCCTCTGTTGCGTAAACAGGTGGTCGCGAAGCGGTTGCTGATCGAGGAGCCGACCTTGACGCTCCGGCGTGACCAGAGGGGTCATTGGAATTTTCTAGATGGAGTGGCGCAGGGCGGCGCCCCCGATGAAGGCGCCGTGCAGACGGTCAGCCGGGTCTTCCGGATTCGTGAAGCCACCTTGATCAAGGGGAAGGTGATCATTATCGACGACGGCCGTTCTGACGGGACTCGGTCGATGGCCTTGGAGTCGGTGGAAGCGTCACTGGTCGTAAGGGCGGAGCGGGGTCAGGCGGAGTTGCATGTTTCCGCCGCGCATGCCAGCGACAAGGGTTTGTCAGCGTTGTCGCTAATCGGGAGGATTACTACCGCGTCACGTCAGCTTCTGGCGCCAGACGATCCTGCGGCTTCGCAGGTCCGGCTTCAGTTCGACGGCAACCTGGATGCCGCCAATGTGAATCTTCGGGATGCGGCGGACTTCTTCGGGCCTCGTCCGGTTCCTGAGCAGTTGCAGGGTGTCGTGAATGTGCACAGCCTCGTACGCGCCGTGCCAGGCGTGGCCGGCTATGATGTCCTCCTATCCGATCTCTCCGTGAACCTCGAACAGCTGGCCCTCACAGGCCAAGCGAGTCTCTCCGGTCTGCTAACGCCTCAACCCATGTTTGCTGTGACCTTTGCGGCATCCCCGCTCCAGTTGCGTCAGTTGCTTGCGTCGCTGCCAGCTCAGTGGGTCCATCCGCAGTTACCTGCGATTATTCAGGAGCGGGCGATCGATGGGACGGTGGAAATTGTGTCGGCCACGGTCACCGGATCACCGGCGGCAGGGCCGCAGCTCTCGTTGACGGGAGAGTTTCGTGTGAGTCACGCGCAGGCGCTGATCGGGGAGAGTCGTACCCCTGCCAAAGATGTGTCCGCAGTCGTGTCAGTCGAAGCAGACCGCGTCAGAGTGTCGAACTTGAACGGGCTCTATGGCACGATCCATATGCATGACAGCAAAGCGCTTGTGTCCTTTCTGGAGGCGGGACCCTGGCTAGAAATCGATATTGCCGGGACGATGGCCGCTGCAGACTTAATGCAGTTTCTGGCAAAGACCGTCACCTCGGAGCAGCTGTCGCGTACGCTGGCCTCCTCGCGCAATGTCGAAGGCGTGGCTAGCCCCACGTTCCGCTTGGTCGGTCCGCTCAATCAGCCCGGGGGTCTCACCTTCGCCGGGGGAGAGATTACCGTGCGGGGAGTCAGTTTGACGAATGCGTTATTACCTGAGCGGTTGACCGGCTTGCAGGGGCGGTTTGTGCTGTTAGATGGCGAGACTAAGTTCGATCAGGTGACAGGGTATTTTGGCGATCTGGCCTTGCAGATCAGCGGTGGTATCACAGGTGGCAGCGCCAGTCTGTTTCAGGATTTTCTAGTTCGGGTCAAAGGCGATGCTGGTCATATGATCCGGTTGCTACCCGCGAATAGCGTTCCAGCTAAAACGATCGAGGGGCTGGTGAGCGGCGCCCTGGTTTTGACCGGCCCGGTCCTGTCGCCGCATGTGCGGGGCGAGGTCGTTCTGACCGAGTCGAAAGTGACGCTAGTCGGCCTGGTCGAAAAACCGATCGGCGCCCAGGCGACGGTAGAATTCGAGGGGATGATTCCGCAGGACGGAGTGTTGCTCGACAGGATCGAGCTGGTCGTGCCACCTCTCCGGCTGCCGATTAAAGGCAAGATTCAATTGGGTAAACCGTTTGCTATCGATGCGTCGCTGTCGACGGGGACCTTGTCATTATCCCGTATCCCGGAATGGATTACGAAGGGCGGCTTTGAGGCGGGCAATATCGAGGTGTCGCTGGACTTGAAGGGGAAGGGGCTCAATTGGAATGAATGGCGGGCCACCGGGTGGCTCGCCCTGACCAATGGCTTGCTAAATGCCAAGGGAGCCGAGGGCCCGATCGAGGATCTGTATCTGCGGATCCACTTCGTGCGGAACGGCGCGGAGATCAAACGGGTGTCCTTCCGCCTGCTCGACAGCCACCTCACGATGGAAGGGACGGTCCGGAATTGGGCCGAGAAACCGGCGATTACGGCCAAGATCGAATCCAATCAGATGGATATCGATCTCCTCATTCCCAAAGGCGAGCGGTCGCCGATTCGAGATTTCCTCGAAACCTTCGCGGCCACCAGCACGGTTCAGGCTACCGTGTCGATAGTGCGCGGTCATTATCATCATCTCAAGTTCGGAAATCTCTCCGCTCTGGTCACGATTCAAAACGGTGTGCTCGATGTGGATCGTTTGTCCAGTCGGTCGACTAGCGGGGAACTGGCTGGCCATTTTGTGGTGCACCTGCCGCGCAAGCAGCCGGCTGAGGCTCAAGTCTCGGTGCAGGCGACGGGCTTGCAGGTAGAAGATCTCTTGAAGTTGTTGGGCGAGAAAGAGGGGGGCTTGGTGACGGGGGAGGCGCGCGTGACGGGGACGCTCAGCGGGCATGGACGGAATCCGCGCGGGCTCGCGCCCACGTTGAACGGCAAAGTGGAAGCCCTGCTGGAGAACGGGCGCATGTTGAAATCGCAGAACCGGTCGCTCTGGAAAATTATCAGCATCTTGAATCTGCCGGCGGTGTTACAGGGGAAGGTGGATTTGGAAAAAGGTGGGCTGCCTTATCGCAAGATCACGGCGACGGTGGTAGCGAAGAACGGCCTGTTCGAGACGGATAATTTAATCATCGATAGTCCGATCATCAAGATGACCGCCGCAGGCAACTATGACTTGACGACGGATCAAATCGACATGGTCTGGGCCGTCAGTCCGTTTGGGTCCTATTCGGAATTCATTAGCACGATTCCGCTCTTTGGACGAATTTTTTCCGGCGAGCGCTACGGCTTAGCCACGGCCCTCTTCTCCGTCAAAGGGTCCATTGAGAATCCGGAGGTGACGTACCTGCCGATCCAGTCGTTTACGAGCGGCGTGACGGGGCTGGCGCAACTCGCGTTTGACGTCTTGAAGAACACCGTGATGTTGCCGATCGATTTGATTGCGCCTAATGAGGGCAAGGGCGCCAGTAAAGACGCGATTCCTACGCCGGGACCGGCGCCAGCCGCGCCTTGACCGACCTCCCCCCTCCCGTGCTAGATTTCGTGCACACCTATTATGGCTTCATCGACTTCCCCCTCCCAATACGCCACAGTCTTTATCGCTGCCAGCGAGAGCGACGCTAATCTTTATTACGCGACGAAGTTTATCGCGCCGGACCCCTTTATCTATCTCGAGATCAAAGGGGAGCGGATTTTAGTGATGAGCGATCTCGAAATGGATCGGGCGAAGAGTCAATCGTCCGTCGATCGGGTGCTGTCCTACTCGGAGGTCGAAGCCCGCGCGAAGACGCAGGGCATTTCCGAGCCTGGCACGGTCGAGGTGGTTCATATCCTCTTGCAGGAAGCCGGTATCACGCAGATCCTGGTTCCGGCGAACTTTCCCTTCGGTCATGCCGTCAAGTTCCAGTCCTGGGGGTATCAGCTCCATCCGAAACGGGACCCCTTCTATGAACAGCGGGTGGTCAAGACCGCTGAAGAAGTGCGCTATATCGAAATCGCCCAGCGCGCCACCGAGCAGGCGGTTGCGGCGGCGCACGACCTGCTGCGCCGGGCTTCAATTATTAAGGATCAGCTCTGGTTCGAGGGGGCGCCGCTGACGTCGGAGCGAGTGAAGAAATTTATTAATGTAGCCTTGATGGAGAGCGACTGCGTGGCCCAGCATACGATCGTTGCCGGTGGCGAGCAGGCTTGCGATCCGCACAACGAAGGAAGTGGGCCCTTGCCTGCTCACCGAAGCGTGATTTTCGACGTGTTTCCCCGTTCGGCTTCCAATCGGTATTTCGCCGACATGTCCCGAACTGTGGTGCGGGGGGCTCCGAGTCCTGAACTGAAGCGGCTCTATCAGACGGTTCTGGACGCGCAGGAAGAGGCCATCACAAAAATTAAGGACGGGGCAGACGGAAAACGTATTCATCAAGGGATCTGTGCAAGGTTTGAAAAAGCCGGGTATAAGACCGGCCTTGTCAATGGACGGATGCAAGGGTATTTTCATGGCACCGGCCACGGCGTCGGTCTCGATATCCACGAAGCGCCCCGTATCAGCCGCACTGGATCATTGCTTCACGAAGGCCATGTTGTGACCGTCGAGCCGGGCCTCTACTATCCAGGCCTGGGAGCTGTCCGCATCGAGGACATGGTGCTCGTGACGAAAGACGGCTGCCGGAATCTGACGAACTTCCAGAAGGTTTTCGAACTAGGCTAATCGACGTAGTGATGTATGATCGGTGACGGGTGGTGGAGCCGCAGCGCGCGGTGCTTGTTCCCACTTAATAGTTACTCGGTTGAAAAACATATATAAATCATATAATTACATGCGCCAAAACAAATACGTATAACTTTTGTGAAACTAGACTGAGTTGGGACTGTTTTTAACAAAGCAAAATCCTATTCGTTTTCAATGCTTAATCTTAACGCTGCTACACAGGTTGTAAAACATTAAAATTCAATTTGAAAAATTATGCTGAATACTACGAGAAGCACTATTTCGCTCATGGTCTCGTTTTGCATAGTTTATATAACCAGTAAATCAATTAGGAACACCGAGCTTAACAGGTGAGGTTTTAGGAAAATTATTCAGATGCTCAGAAATAAAATTACCTAATACTTCACCGAAAATAGTAGGAACAGCATTGCCAATTTGTTTATAGGTGTCTGCTTTATTACCCTCCACAATCCGATCATTAGTGAAACCTTATAATAGCTCAAGATAAGTTTTGATTTCAAATACTCTTGAATCTTCTCTGTCTTTGCCATCAGTTCGAATTAAAAGCATAAAAATCTTTTTG
>SXGQ01470456.1_pt1 | contig 23622 bp, 21 predicted proteins | sample 3178371 | NCBI WGS metagenome assembly SXGQ01 (sample SAMN11356859, study PRJNA531348) | freshwater metagenome | isolation source: freshwater sample F1-20 | place: China: Fuxian Lake, Yuxi | collected 2017-12-25 | reverse complement strand
GAGTTCTTTGTGAAAGTCATGATCAAAACCTAGACCAGATTTTTCAAGATTGAAGCATCCGCAATACGCACGATGGCTCTTTGATCAGTTCGGCGGATATTGGATTGTGTAACCAGGGTTATCGGGGTTGATACGACCCGAACCCTGACCACCAAATAAGACGGTCGCTGCATCCCACATATCATCGACGAGGTCCCAGCCGGCAGCGTTGGTCTCTTCGTAGTGACCCTCCGGTTCGCCTAACTCGCGACCCAAAGCCTGTCCGTAGCGACAAACGGCAGCAACTGCTGCAGCGTCATCTCCGTACTCTTCAAGCGCCGCTGCGTCATCCGTGATCTTCTTGCATGTCAACCCGCCGACGGCATCAGGGTGTTCAATAATCCCGCGCGCATTCAGATCCGCGCAGGTGACGCCCACTGGGAGGGCAATTTCCAAGCACCTCAGGCGATACTCGGAGACAGGGACCCAGTATCCGAGTTGCTCGGTCCCGAGACCTACTGTAAACAACACATCGCGTTCAACCAGTGACATGAGGTATCCCGGAAAATCATAGTCGACACCTTCGGCATGAAGTCCTGGACCTTCCAAATAATACTTCGTTGTATTCGTATCAAAATCTGTTGGCAGACCGATAACTAATTCCGGTGGTATTTCACCTGGCATAAAAATGAAGCCGACCGAACCCAGATCCAAGAATGAGATACGTGCCTTGAACACATTCCCCACTCGTATCTCACTGTCAGTTAAAGGTGTCAATACTGCATCAGCCTCAACTGCCCCGTTGTCACTGACGCAGGTTTCATCAGTTTTTGGTTTGTCAACTTCGCAGACATATAACATTGGATCCTGCCAAGCCAAATCGCCGTCGGCGATGAGCAAACGGAAGCCAATGTTTGTCAAATTTGTATAAAAAAATTGTGTGGTCAGGCTCACCTTTTCAACCGTAATTACGTCAGCACTGGCGACGAGATCGATGACCGCCTGGGCTAATTGGACTCCCACGGCTTGGGTGCGCGCAAAATTTCGACAACGTAAATCTTCACAGCCCGCTACAGGTTGAGCATTTGCTGGTGCGTTCCATCCGTTACCAATCGGATGAGTTTGTGTCACATCCCAAATATCGGAGCCACCTGGTCCAATCTGATTACCGAGTGGTCCATTTAAGTAAAGTATGTCTCCGAATCCTGCGGCTTGAAGATTCTCGCGCAACACGCCTGGGTAATCGGCCGTGAAGTATCTACCATCGGCCGAGCACGAGTCAGCGTCCCAACCTTTTTCAACACAGATAGCAGCAAGATTTGGAACTTCGGGTGGGTCCCATCCGAGGGTCACTTCGGGGTGAGAACTCCATTGCACAACTGTGGCAATCGCTGACCCATTTTCTGCGTTCTTCAGATCAAGTACATTCAGGCGTGGATCAAACACAATCGGGTCCCGACCGTCATTCATGCCAAACCGATGCTCACCAGAAATGGCCGTTGCTGTTGCCGGCTGAAGGTCGCCAACAGCCGCAACAACGACCCCAGCGACAACATCAGCCATGTGCGAATACCAATCATCATTAATCGAAAACGCCGTATCTGGGCCGTGATGATTATGAGTGGCGTTGATCAAGACTGGGACCTCCTGCCAATCTTCAGGCAGTTGCTCCTTTGCCCGACGAGCGATTTCATCACCGTCAACAGAGAAAATCATGTACACATCGACAGTAACTACAATGGCTCGCTCACCGTTGTTGTCAAGGGCGATTGCCGCTGCTTGAACATCGTCGTGTACCCAACTGGCATCACCCGAACCATTTCCCACGTCAACCGAACCTTGGTCAAACATGGGGATGTAGATACCGATATCAGTTGGGTTCGCAACCGTGTCGCTCCAGCCTGGAGCCTCTAACAAATAATCAGTCGTACCATTGACTGTCGGCAGCACTGAGGCACTGGCTGACCCCGCCAACAAAGAGGATTCACTCGGGAGACTGGTATCGGGGATCTCTGTGTCTTCAGGTCCAGAAGTGACCGTTCCTGAGTCACTCGAACTACATGCCACCAGCGACAAGAACAAGACAATCGCAACCGCCGAACGAGAACTACGAACTTGATGCTTCATTTCTATAACCCCCTGTTGGATCAGCGAAGGAACATGTCCCCCACCAGACTCATTATAGACGCAAAAACAAGGAGCAAATAAAAGTTAGAGATTCTCTTGTGTTACTCGTTGAGCCACGAATCAATGAGTTTGCGGGCGATCGAGATCCCAGGAGGAATATTTGGTAAAGCATCTTTGCGATACCAATTGGCATCCAGAATTTCACTTGGATCACAAACAATCTCTCCACTCAGCCATTCGGCACGAAAGCCCAACATCAAACTATGTGGGAAGGGCCAAGGCTGACTTCCCATGTACGTCACCGTTCCAATGTGGACGCCAACTTCTTCAAATACTTCACGCACCACTGCACCTTCAAGCGTCTCTCCTGGTTCAACAAAGCCTGCAAGACAGCTGTACATCGGACCACGAAATTGCACACCTTGGGCCAACAAAGCTTCTTGATCAGGGCCAGCAGGACCACGAGTCACCAGCGTGATCATTGCTGGGGCCAATCGCGGAAAATGCATCAACCCGCAGGCTGCACACTTCATCGCCCGCTCACCAGGTACAGATTCAGTCTTGTCCCCACAACGACCGCAAAAACGATGAGTTCTCGCCCACTCAACTAACTGCACCGCGCGCCCAGCGACAAGCCAATCTTCTTGCGAGGCACGACCAAAGAAACTAAATAAGTCCAGCGCCCCACCATCTGAAGGGTCTTCGCCGCGGGGCACATCGACACCCCAGCACGAATGGTCGTCAAGCATGCCCAAGAAATGGGTTGAATATGCAGAATCTGCTGGTTCCTCAGCAATCCAAACGCGAGACTCGACCACATGAAAATAGCGATCGCCGACTGAATCGGTAGCTGGTTTCATTGAGGGCTGAAAGCGCGACGGCCGAGAAATTGAACCCGGGCCGAAGGATCTAGGTTGCTGCGAATCGGTCACTCCTAGAGCATGACCGTAAGATGACCTCTATGTCTAACCCCAACACATCAAATACAGGCCGTACCGTCGTCATCGTGGATGCTGTGCGCACCCCAGTGGGTCGCAAGAATGGGGGCCTCTCTACCCTGCATCCCACTGACCTGCTCGGATTAGTGCAAAAAGCCATTGTTGAGCGCACGGGCATCGATCCATCAAAAATTGAGCAAGTAGTCGGCGGCAATGTCAGCCAGGTCGGTGCTCAAAGTTTCAATGTCACCCGCACCGCATGGCTCTCGGCTGGTCTGCCCCTGACCACCGCCTGCACCACAGTTGACACACAGTGTGGTTCAAGCCAGCAGGCAACAGGCCTCACTGCATCACTGATCTCTTCTGGTGTCGTTGACATCGCTATGGCCTGTGGTGTTGAGTCCATGAGTCGGGTGCCGATTGGCAGTAACTCCAACGCATTCACCAAAGACCCCAAGACCAAGGCAGAAGTCTCCCTCGGCAAGGCTGTGAGTAAGAGTTACTTTGAGCATTACGAATTCACTTCGCAATTTGAAGGCGCCGAGCGCATCGCTGACATGTGGAATGTCACCCGCGACGACACTGACAACTTTGGTTTGCTATCACAACAGCGCGCCGCCCAAGCATGGCAGGAAGGTCGTTTCGACGGTCAGTTCATCACTGTTGAAGCACCCGATCTAGATGCCGATGGTAAACCCACTGGAACCACACACACCGTTGCACGTGACGAAGGTATGCGTGAAACCACGATGGAAAAACTTGCATCGCTCAAGCCAGTGGCACGCGAAAATGGTGTCCACACCGCAGGCAACTCATCGCAAATCTCCGATGGCGCCAGTGCAATTTTAATGATGACCGAAGAAAAAGCCAAAGAACTTGGTCTCACACCGCGTGCTCGCGTTGTTGACACATGCCTCGTCGGCGTTGATCCAGTACTGATGCTCACAGGTCCGATTGACGCCACGAAACGTTTGCTTGAACGCAACAACTTGACCATTGACCAGATTGATACTTTTGAAATCAACGAAGCATTCGCTTCAGTTGTTTTGGCGTGGGCCAAAGCCGTTGGTGCCGATCTCGCCAAGACCAATCCCAACGGTGGCGCAATCGCTCTTGGCCATCCTCTCGGTGGCACAGGTGCGATTCTGACGACCAAAGCATTGTATGAACTTGAGCGAATAGGTGGACGTTACGCGATCATCTCGATGTGCTGTGGTGGCGGTCTCGGTACAGGAACACTGATTGAGCGCATCTGATTCATTCACGCCGTGTGGGTCTCAACTATTCCCACCCTGACGATATGAATCTCAGTCACTTTCGACAGCGATGCCTAGTCGTCGTACTTGCGTGTGCATTTCTCGGGTCCTGTTCGTCATCTGATTCATCATTGCCTCAGGGCGCTAATGCTCGTGTCGTCAAAGTGATTGACGGTGACACAGTTGATCTTTCCATTGATGGCAAGGTCGAAAGCGTTCGTTTGATTGGTATTGATACACCAGAAACTAAAAAACCGAATACCCCCATTGAGTGTTACGGACCTGAGGCTTCTCAGCGCACCACTTTTTTACTCCCTGTTGGCACCCCAGTGATTGTCCAGCGCGATGCTCAAGCACGAGATCATTACGGGCGATTATTGGGTTACATCTTTCGTTTTTCTGACAACCTCTTTGTCAACAGTGACCTGATGGCAGGTGGATTCGCTCGCCCCCTAGCGATCGCCCCAAACACGACCTATAGCGAGGAATTTTCTTCCCTTGCGACCAATGCTCAAGCCGCAAAGCTGGGACTCTGGGGCGCCTGTTAATGCACAACAAGCAAGAGGTCCGCTGACTAAACACCATGAGCGAAATCGTTGCCGATAGCGTGAAGGTGTGAGCGACAATCAGGCAACTCTCGCCGAGCGACTCGGCTATGAGGCAAGTCAAAAACTAGTGATCATTTCTTGTGATGATCTTGGTTCGTGTCATAGTGCGAATGTTGGGGTGTACTCAGCAATTCGTGATGGAATTGCATCCTGTGCTTCCGTCATGGTGCCTGCACCCTGGGCGCGCCACGCTGCAGAAATGTACAACGGTGAAGACATCGGGGTGCACATCACACTCAACGCGGAACACCCCCTATATCGCTGGGGTCCCATTACTCACGCCCCATCGCTGCTGTCCGGTGACGGTGGTTTCCCACGCAATGTTGATGACCTCTGGGAGCATGCCGACCCAGCAGAAGTACTGCGTGAATGTCGAGCACAAATTGAGCGTGCCATTGTATGGGGATTTGATGTTTCTCATCTCGCACCACATCTCAGTGTGATCACACTTCGTCCTGAATTTTTCGATGTGTATCTTGAATTAGCCGTTGAATTTAAATTGCCCATTCGCTTACCGTCAACATTGACCACCGAACAAGCTGGCTTTCCATTTCGTCGGCTAGCAGCCGAAGAAGGCATCATCTTCCCTGATCATTTTGATCATGACTGGCGAGCCGGAAGTCGCGAGCGGGTATACAACGCCATCCGTCATTTGCAATCAGGCGTCACCGAGATTCATATTCAGCCAGCAATTGATACAGCAGAAGTTCGCGCTCTCAGCGACGATGCCGAAGAATGGATTGATGATCTCGACATGGCTCTTCATGACACTCAAGTGACAGAACTTCTCAGCCAACAAAATGCCATCGTTATTGGTTACCGAGCATTACGCAAAGTCATGCGTGACAGCAACTGAGATTTACTCAGCCTGAAGAAGTTCGGCGATAATCGTCGCTGCTTGCCCACTCGAGAGAGCGTCAAATAATGGCCCAGTAGCACCAGTAATTTTGAGTTTGCTCTTCATGAACGCGACTGATAAGTCCATCGTTGCGTCAGCCTTAGCGATCGTTGCCACCGTGTCGGCATCATCGGGGCCAAATACGCGTTCATCACCCTTACCCATCACTAAACGAAACTGAATAGTGCGCGCATCGCTCATTGAGCCACCACTGGATCGGGGTTACTTAAACGCTTGGGTGCGCTCACTCCATCACGCAAAGAAATCACATCTTTGATACCCGCAAAGATGTCAATCTCTACTTCGTCCTCATTCGGGTATCCGCTCAATGAATGTGCCAGCACCCAATCTTCAAAAGGATAGGCACGCGCAAGTTCTTCGTCGTCGAGGCCGAACCACCACGACTCGTTTGGATCAACCTGAGTTGCATGAGCCCGTAAAGCACCAGACCGTGCAGACATATGCGAGGCCACGTTAATGCGCGTAGTAATACGGTCATCTTGGGAGGGACGATTGAGCCATTTTTCGTCGTATGGAGATGTCCCAAGTTTGGCCAACATCGCTTCGTTCACAGCAATCAGTCGCGTGCGCGACCATACCGAGTAATACATTTTCAGCGGCTGCCACACCGGACCCGCCGAGGGATACCAGGCTGGGTCGCCAGCACGCTGAAAAGCAGGCAATGAAATATCGTGCACCTTGAGATGATCGGGGTGCGGATAACCACGTTGATCGTCACCGTAAGTAATGATCACTTGAGGGCGCTGGGCGCGAATGATTGCCACCAAACGACCCACAGCTTCATCGAGGTCAGCCTGATGAAAACAATCTGGGTTCTCATTCGCTGGTGAGTCGGCCATACCCGAGTCCCAATAGCCAAGCATGACAACTTCATCAAAGCCTATGATTCGCGCTGACTCCGCTAATTCACCGGGACGAATGAGTGCAAGTTTTTGCTTTTCTTGTTCAGGATTGAGCCCGTAAAATGGGCCGCCTTCGGCACGCAAAACTGGATTTTGAATATCCCCCTCTTCGCCGCCCGTGCAACACACCAGCACGGTACGCACGCCGAGATCGTGATACAAGGCCAATGTGGGGGCCCCTTTTGAGGCCTCATCGTCAGGATGTGCGTGGATCGTCAGCACACACAACGAATCATTTGGGCCACTAGACATGTTCCACAGTTTAGTTCCGCAACTGCTTCGCCAAAGGACCCTACTATTGTTAGGCATGACACGTCGCCTCTATCCCGCCGCACTGATTGGCCTTGTCCTCGTTACGGGGGCCTGTTCCAACGATGGTCGCGAGATGAGACTCCCCATGGACAATCAAAACGAGTCGATTATGACCACCACCTTGGCGCCAGATGATCAAGGTAGTTTTGACACTGCAGTACCAGACGCTGATCTTGATGACCACGGTTCTGAGACAGAAGTTTTTACATCATGGACCGACGGTTCCGATATCCCGATGGAACATACTTGTCTCGGTCTTGATCAGTCTCCCCCACTGAATTGGACTGCGCCTCCAGTCGGCACTGTGTCACTCGCAATTATCCTCATCGACACCAGTAACACAACGCAGAACCCCGCAGGATTTGTGCATTGGGTGCTTGCCAATATTGACCCTTCGGTGACGTCGCTATTTGCCGGCGAAACTCCCATCGGAGCTGTTGTCGGAGCAAACGATTTCAGCAGTCCTGAGGTTCCCAGCATCGGCTATCGCGGACCATGCCCACCGGTAGGTGAAACTCATACCTATGTCCTTGAGATGCACGCTTTGGACCAGATGCTGGATGCACAATCAGGAGATCTTGCCCAAACTCTCTTACAGGCCATTGATTACGCCACAATCGTGACTGCGAAAACCTCCGGAGTATTCACCGGGTAGGTCCTCCACCACCCTCCGCGTTGGAGCGACCACTGCGTGCCAAACTTGGTCATCAGTTCAACGGACCAATCTCCCGAAATCGGCTTATACGAGACCGACGCTTCAGGTCGCTTGACCTTCGCCGACGAGCGATTTCGCCAACTCGCTCTCCAGGGTGGACCGATTCCACTTGCTCGAGCTCCCTGGGCTCATGCTCATCCAGAGAACCGCGCCAATGCCGAAGTCGCTTGGCGTCGGGCCCACGACACCTCATCGCCGATCGACATTCTCGTCGACATCAGCGATACACATGGTCTCGTCCGATCACTGCGATTTCTAGCCAATGCCCGTCTCGACGATGACGGCACGATCCTTGGGTATGTCGGCGTGGTGGCTTTGTCACCAACCAGTCAGATCATCTTCCATCAAGATTCAGAGACGTTGCTGGCACTACTCGCAGATTCAGAGGACCCAAGCATCATCGCCGACTTCGCTGGCAATGTCATATACCGCAATACAGCAGCTGAGAATTTTGAGCAACTTGCGGTCTCTGTCGGCGATCAGATGCCACGCGAATTTGTTGCCACACCGGGTTCACGTTGGCGGGGCGAGGTGGCGCTTCGGGGCAACGACAACGAACTCCACACCTTTGATGTTCAGACCGTCTGCAGTGAAGATCGGCTCACAATCTTGGCGCGTGATATCAGCGCTACTTTGCGTCTGCAGGGTGAACTTGCGCACCTCGCCACCCATGATGCTCTGACTGGACTACCAAACCGCACACTTTTCGTGCGCAAACTTTCTGAAGCTGTTGAACGATCCCGATCAGGCACATCAACGGTGTCTGTTTTCTTTCTAGATATTGACAAACTCAAAGATGTCAATGACAGTATCGGCCATGAAAACGGAGATTTACTGATCACCACAATCGGCCGTCGTTTAGTCTCGGCGACCCGCCCTGGTGATCTCGTTGCACGCATCGGGGGCGACGAATTCGTTATTTTATGCGAAGGCCTCACAGATGAAGAAGCGGCTCTCGATCTCGCCGAGCGCGTCCGTCAAGCAGTCACTGGTCGGATCCTATTACAAGGTATTGAGGTCGTCACTGGTGCCAGTCTCGGCGTTGTCATGAGTCGTGGCGAAAGTGATGAGTCAAATTTACTGGATGCCGCAATCGCTCTGATGCGCAACGCTGATACCGCTATGTATTACGCCAAAACGCGGGGTCGCTCACGCTGCGAGTTATACACCGACAACATGCGCAATTCCGCCAGGGATCGCGCCATATTGTCAGCCTCACTTGAGTTGGCGTTGGCTAATCACGAATTACATCTCGTCTATCAACCAGTTTTATCTCCCCATTCACTGAGGGTTGTCGGCGCAGAAGCACTGTTGCGTTGGCGGCATCCGACCTTGGGGTTATTGACCCCCTCATCATTCGTTGACTTAGCCGAAGAATCTGGAATGATCGTTCCGATTGGTGAATGGGTCGTGCGACAGGCCTGCACAGATCTGCGTCAATGGCTCAACGATAAGCGTATTGACCGTCAATTCGTATTGCACGTCAATGTTTCACCGCGCCAAGTTGGTGATTCACGATTCGTGGAAAAAACATTAGCGGCGGTCAAGAATGCAGATCTTCAAGCCCAACACATTGCTCTTGAGTTCAATGAAAAAATGCTGATTCAGGATTCTGGTTCGACTCTGCGAACATTGCAGTCAATGAAGCGCTTCGGATTTCGTCTGTCAATTGATGACTTTGGCACCGGCTATTCGTCGCTGTCGCATTTGCGTGTATGCCCTGCCGATTTCCTCAAACTGGATGGCTCATTTGTCCGCTCAATGGGCGAGGACGAAAATGATGACCCGATCGTGCGCGGTATTATTCAATTGGCACATAGTTTGAATATGGCGGTGATCGCCGAATGGGTCACGACCGATGCCCAAATCTCTCGATTGCGACTCTTGGGATGTGATCTTATGCAGGGTTATCGCATCGGACGCCCTGTTGCTGCCAATGACTTTGGTATCTCAACCACTACGGTTTGAGTTACCACTATGTCTGATTTCGCACCCCCAGTTCTCCCCCGTTGTTATCGCCACTCCAATATGCCCACTGGGCGCTCGTGTACTCGTTGCGCCCGTCCGGCCTGCGGCGACTGCCTCCAGCCAGTAACAATCGGTAGTCATTGCCCAGATTGCATTAAAGCCTCCCGCCCCGCTCCAACAGTGCGCGCTAAAGATTGGAACGCCACCCAGCAGGCTTTAGTAACTCGCGTTCTCATAGCGATCAATGTGGCCGTTTTTCTTTGGGTGCTCATTGGTGATAGCAGCGCCGCAGGATTCGGCAATCAAGTTTCGTCGCGCGAAGTTGACCTTGGTCTCAATAAGTTGATTTTGTTGTATAACCATGAGTGGTATCGCCTTGTGACATCAGGGTTCTTGCATTTCGGCATTCTGCACATTGCGATGAATATGTATCTGCTCTACCAGTTAGGAAATATTCTTGAGGGCCCGCTAGGACGTCTGCGGTTCGGTCTGCTTTACTTCGCCTGTTTGTTGGGTGGATCACTCGGTGTACTACTGATCGATGCAAACAGCACTGGACTACACGGCGGAGCCTCTGGTGCGGTCTTCGGTCTCATGGGGGCAACAGCAATCAGCATGCATCGTCGCAATATCAATATTTTTCAGACCGGTATTGGTGCAACCTTGATGATCAACTTGCTCCTGACTTTTACGATTCCAGGAATTTCGATTGGTGGGCATGTTGGAGGCATTCTCGCTGGCGCTCTCTGCGGCAGTGTGATGCTTGCGCCGCCGTCAAAACCACAGCCATGGTGGCTGAGTTATCTCGCCCCAGTCGTGGTGATTGTGGGCTCTCTCATTGCCAGCGTCATACTTGTTGGCTAAACCAGCATTGTCCGCCTTACCCCTGCAGTAATTTTTGTTTGCGACTTCCCCTCGTCAATCTCGGCGCATACCCGCCGCGACCGGAAGGTCCCTCATGTCCCAATTCAATAACCAAACAGATTCCACAATCCCCACATGTGGCGTTGATCCCATTTCATCGGCTGATATCGCTGCTCATCTAGGTCGCGCCTTGCAGGTCGCATCAACGACCGATGACCTGATCGTCATTCCTCTTGACCCCGCTTATATTGGTCACGGTGTTCTGCTCTTTGAGAGTGGCGCCAACTACCTCAGTAACATCCGTGACATGCTTGAGTTTTGCCTTGACGCCGACGAAACTCCTTATGTTGTCCTCTACTCAGTGCGTCAACACGACATCATGGACGACGATGACCATCTCCAATACCAAATCTCCAACGCTTGGCTAAAGAGCCACGGCGTGCAACTTGTTGACTGGTTCGTGTTGACGAGCCGCAGTATTCGCAGTATCCCCGCCGAGTTCGGCGACCCTCATGAATGGCCCGATTGATCGACTCAGACGCCACACTTTGTGAACTTTTTTAACGCTGTCGACCTTTACGAACCTTGATGGCAATGGGCTTAGCTTTAGAAGCCTCGCCAATCAACTGAATACCGATCGCTCCGATTCCGATCGCTGTGCCGGCTACGATCACGTTCACAATCCAAGAAGCCATGCCAAAAAGCTACCTCACACGCACAACGTGTACTCCGTCAGGTCATGAAATCAGTGTGCGCAGCCACAACCCGAGCCACAGCCTCCGCCAAAGCGAGGAGCGGGGGCAGGGGTCACAGATCCAGCAGCAGCACCCACCGAGGCAAAGACCGACAACAGACGGACGGCATTCTCGTGACCATCTGGGCATGTGGCTGGGTCGCCTGCCTCGGCCATGGGGCGACGAACTTCAAAAGTGGTCTCACATGTTCGGCAACGGAAGTCGTACGCAGGCATACCCTGAGTGTAGGCATCTGCTTGACTTATGTCATGGTTCAAAGTTCAACCACTCCCAGCCTTTCTTCCACCCATCCCTCATCATCCACCGACCTCGACACGCGTCTTGATGAAACCACGCAAACTGGCGAACCCATCAGCGCGCATATCGTCAAAGTTGAACCTGGCGAGAGCGCCCAAGCCAAGGTCATGGAAGCGCGCATTTATGGATCGCCATTAGAAGCCCTCTGCGGCCATGTCTGGGTTCCCTCGCGCGATCCCAAGAAGTTGCCAATGTGCGAAGACTGCACGTCCATTTATGAGATGTACCGCATGATGAATGATGGGCTCAATGAGCAACCCACCGAGTGAACTGCGGATTCGTCAAGCAGTTCGCGCGCTCATCATCACCCCCGAGACGCAAGTTCTTTTGGTGCGCTTTGAGTTTCCCACTGGTACACGCTGGGCCCTACCAGGTGGCGGTCTTGATCCTGGTGAAGACCATGTCGCAGCATTGCGCCGCGAACTCGTTGAGGAGGTCGGTTTACACCACGCCAATATCGGTCCGCATATTTGGACCCGAGAGCACCAAATCCCATTTATCAATGGCCAGTGGGATGGACAGCGTGAGCACATTCATCTTGTCGAGGTCCCGTCAACTTTCGCACCCCAACCAACATGGGATTGGCCAACTCTCAACGCCGAATATGTCTTTGAACTGCGCTGGTGGAATATCACCGAAATCGCACTTGCATCTGGGACAGCTTTTGCTCCCGCACGACTCTTGCAACACATACAAAACATTGTTGAGCAAGGCATACCTACTCATCCCATTGACGTTGAGGTCTAGAGTTCACTCGTGCCCGATCTTCATTCCATCATCACTTTTGCTGTTGCCTCGGTTGCTCTCTTACTGATCCCTGGGCCTGCGGTTATCTATGTCCTCAATCGCAGCGTGTCGGATGGTCGAGAAGTTGGGCTTGCAGCAGTTGCAGGTCTTGAACTCGGAAACTTCGTTCACGTCATAGCAGCAACAGTTGGTCTGTCTGCCATCCTCGCAACATCGGCAACGGCATTCAATATCGTCAAACTTTTAGGTGCTAGTTATTTGATCCTTGTTGGTATTCGAACATTGCTGCGTCATCCACAACAGATCGCCAGTGATTCGACATCTATTTCCCTGCGACGCTCATTTACCCAAGGAATCATTGTTAACACCTTGAACCCCAAAGTCGCCCTGTTCTTTTTGTCCTATCTTCCACAATTCATTGATGCTGATCAGGGAGCTGCCTGGTCCCAAGCCCTCGTCTTAGGTAGCACTTTTGTCTTCATTGGCTGTCTCACCGATGGAATGTACGCCCTCACGGCAAGTGCTTTACGGGGAGTGTTGCTGAGAGGACGCACATTGCCCTTTGTTCAGCGCTATGTGGCCGGCACAGTGTTCATCGCTCTTGGCATAGCCGCTGCTACTACTTCTCCTTCAGCATCAAAATAGTTCTATCTGAAGTTTCGACTACTCATTGTCGCTGGAACCGTTAATGGGGCGATCACTTCGGCGATGATATTGACCACTCCTTCCACACGTTCTAAACGTCCGCGAATGAGTAGTGCTCCAGCCCCACGAGCCACGGCGCGAAATCTCTTCCAACATCCAACAGAAACAATCACATTCATCAGTCCAGTCTCATCTTCAAGACTGATAAAGGTAACGCCCTGAGCCGTACCTGGACGTTGGCGATGGGTCACTAGACCAGCGATCCACACCTTGGTTTGCTCAACGATCAGCAATTGATCTGCGGGCACTACCCCCATCTCATGAAGTTGCTCGCGTAAGAACTTTGTGGGATGCCCAGTTGGCGAAACACCCGTGGCCCAAATATCAGCAATCGCTACTTCAATTGGCTGCATACCTGGCAGCGTTGGGGCCTGCGTGCCTGTCGCTAGACCTGGCAAACGATCACGACGTGATTGAGCAGCAGCACCTACAGCCCACAGAGCAGAGCGTCTCTCAAGACCGAAACATTCACCAAATAAACCACCCGTAGCCATCGCTTCAAGTTGCGGCAATGTCAGATCATCAACCCGTCGCACTAAATCTTCGACATCCGCATAATCCCCATTCAATGATGACTCATCTTCTATCTGTTGAGCCAACTCGGCACCAAGACCGCGTACCGAACTTATGCCCAATCGCACTGCGAAGCCTCCATGGCTTTGAGCACATTCTTCTAATCTCGCATCTGAGCCAGAAGCCAGAAGATCGGGAGTACGCACCACTACTCCGTGTCGACGCGCATCTTGGGCTAGAGAATGTGGACTCCAAAAACCCATTGGCTGAGCATTTAGTAAGCCAGCGTAAAAAGATGCTGGCTCATGCAACTTCAACCACGCCGATGAGTAGACCAAATAAGCAAAAGAAACGGAATGACTTTCTGGAAATCCATAACTTGCAAAGGCCGCCATCTTGTCAAAGATCTCATCAGCAATAGGGCCGACAATCCCCCGTTGCGCCATACCATCGTACAGTTGCTGGCGTAACATCGCCATGCGCTTCCGACTGCGCTTTGAGCCCATTGCCTGACGTAACTGATCGGCTTGAGAAGGTGTGAAGCCAGCAACATCGATGGCCATCTGCATCAGTTGTTCTTGAAACAATGGAATACCTAAAGTTTTACCGAGACTATTTTCTAATAACGGATGTAAATACGTTATTGCTTCTTGCCCGTTGCGACGACGAATATATGGATGCACCGAGCCACCCTGAATCGGTCCCGGACGAATCAGTGCCACTTCTACGACGAGGTCATAAAAGCGCCTCGGTTTTAGTCGTGGCAAAGTCGCCATTTGCGCGCGTGACTCAATTTGAAAAACTCCGACCGTGTCGGCTCGACACAACATGGTGTACACATCATCGTCTTGGGGCAAAGTCGCCAAATCAATTGTCACCCCTTTGTGTTTTAGTACTAGATCGACGGCACCATGTAACGCCGATAACATTCCCAGTCCAAGTAAATCAAACTTCACTAAACCAGCTGCCGCACAGTCCTCTTTATCCCATTGCAAAACGCTGCGATCCTTCATTCGTCCCCATTCCACTGGACATACTTCAATCACTGGACGATCACAAATCACCATTCCTCCGGAGTGGATGCCCAAATGTCGTGGTGCGTCTTCAATTTCAGCGGCAAGTTCCAGAACGAGGGGCGGGATATTGTGATCTGGACGACCATCTGGACCCGCGCTGGCGGCATCTGTCTGAATAGTGCGCCACATATCAATCTGTTTCGCCCATGCATCTTGTTGGCCTGGGGCATATCCAAGTGCACGTGCCATATCGCGCACCGCTGAGCGCGCCCGATAAGTAATCACATTGGCTACTTGTGCAGTGTGATGGCGACCGTAACGTTGAAAGACATATTGAATGACTTCTTCGCGACGACCACTCTCAATATCAAGATCAATATCTGGTGGCCCATCACGGTCGGGTGAAAGAAAGCGCTCAAATAGTAAGCCCAAGGACACCGCATCAGCCTTAGTGATACCCAACGAATAACACACTGCGCTATTGGCGGCACTTCCGCGACCTTGACAATAAATATCGGCTTGCAAACAAAACTGCACGATGTCCCAAACAACTAGAAAATAACCGGCGAAGCCGAGTTGTTCAACAACTGCAAGTTCATGATCAATGGTGCGCCAGGCGCGCGCTCTAATGCTCAGATCTTCACCCGCATGAGGGCGCTCTCCATAGCGGCGAGTTGCGCCAACTTGAGTGAGTTGGCGAAGAAACTGCATTTCATCAAGACCATCGGGGCATGGATAAGGCGGCAACTTGGGTGCCACCAATGCGAGATCGAAAGCCGCTGCCGATGCAATCTCTGCGGTCAATTCAACGGCACCAGGATAACGCGCGAAGTGTCGTAATTGTTCGGCTCCACTGCGCAAATGAGCAGTCGCTGCGGCCGGCAAATAAATATCAACCTCACTGAGGCTGCATCGCTGATTGACGGCTGCCATCGCAGTGGCAAGACGACGCGCCGATGGAGTTGCGTAATACACATTATTCGTCGCCACACAGGACACATCACAGCGGGCAGCCAACTCAACAAGGGCGTCATTGCGCGCTGAGTCCAGTGGATCACCATGATTCCATAGTTCAACTAACACCCGATCGCGTCCGAAGGCAGCGACCAATCGTTGCAACTCACGCAATGCTGCATTCGGACCAAGTTGCATCAGCGTTGCTGGCACGACACCTTGTTGGCAACCAGTGAGTACCCACCAATGGCCGCTCGCACTATCGCTCAAGTCTTCGAGCGTGCAACGTGGGTCACCTTTACTGCCCGCTAACTGCGCCAAACTCAAGGCCCGCGATAAACGAGAGTAACCAGGCTGTCCATCTGCCAAAATCACCAAACTGTGCGTTGAGTCCGCTGACTGAACTGTCACTTCGCTCCCAAACACGGTCGGCAAGCCAATACTGCGCGCCGCTTCAGAAAAACGCACAACGCCGTACAGACCATTGAAATCAGTGAGGGCTAAAGCCGTCAGTCCTAGGCGTTGGGCCTCATCAGCGAGTTCTTCAGGGTGCGACGAGCCGGCCAGAAAGGAGAAATTGGAATGGCAATGGAGTTCGGCATAGGCAACCATGTCTGCAGACTACCGAACATATGTTCGTAACTGCAAACCCCCTCTTTCAGGTGCTCGCCACCTAATCGCAGGTCATGACTGCGCTTGGGTCATCAAACTTCACCTGCAGAGATCCACCTAAATCATCCGCATCGAGACTGATCACATAAGACCCCGGCTCCAAAATCTCCTTAAATAAGGGCGCCCAAGAATTCAAGTCAGAGAAGCGCGCCATGTAGACGGCGGTCGTCCCACTGACATAAATCTCGACATGCGAACCAGGTGATACGACTAATGGTTGATTATTGAGCGCCCGTCTGAGGCAATCACCATTTTTTTGCAGAGGACCGTCAATGGCGGCGAAATCAAATTCAAACAACATCGAATCGGCACCGACACGAACTGCCGCGTCAGTGTTGGCTAGGTCACGAAATTGTGCGACTGGGGAGGATTTATAATAATCAATCGCATGAAAATAACTTTTCGCATCAACGGTTACCCCCACGAAAGATAACAAGACATCTTCGCCATTGATGCCATCTCGATGCGATTCGGCCACGACCAGACGCCCAGCCTCCTGCAGACTCACAGCACTATGAAATTCTTTATAGTCGGTGAAGGAGGAATGTGTACCCCAAATCGAAAGAACTGCGATAACAACGACAGCTGATTGGATTACCCGAAGTCTTGGAAGTTTCTTTCCCAACATTGGTTCTATATTTTCCGAGACCGCCAGCACCAATGACACAACTCCGATGTACACGTAGCGGCTGGAAGATGCCGGCGCGATACCAGCACGGGCGTATGCAGTCGTCGCCCAGTAAAAACAAATATAAAGAGGAAAACTGAGTGTTCTCAGGGAAACTTTTTGACATCGCCATTGACGAAATAGGTAAATGCACATCCCAGCGAAAGCAAGTCCACCAAAAATAGCGTCAATGCCGAAAAAACCTGCAACCGCTTCAGAGGCCAATTGCCATATATAACTTGGCAACAAATGCAGTTTTGGCTTCAACAAACTTGAATCAACTTTTAGAAAATACCAAATGACGAAAAAGAAAGTCGGAAGCAGACCGACCCACCACAATCGCCTGGATTTTCCCCCGAACAAGGTCAACATGCATAGAACAAATAGTGCTCCAATACCAGTACCGGCGCTAGCTGCCGAGATACCTAGCGTTAGGCAAGTGATTATTGCCCACTTACTCCCCTCCGAGGATTCTGCTTTTTCGAGACAACGTAAGGAGATGAGGAAAAATAAGAATCCGCTTGCTGGCCCAATCTGCAGCGTCCAAATGAAATTTTGTGCTCCAGTTCCTAATAACGCCATAGCAACAGCAAGCGATCCACCAATGATCAACCCGTGACGCCGACGGATGAGACCGAAAGCAAAAAAAATCGTTGCTAAGTTGAAAAATATTAAAACCAGTCGAAAGACTTCATAACTGTCTAGCCCAAAGAGATGAAAGATAATGAGGTAAACCGTCGCCGGAACCAAGCTCATGTGCCCAAAATTCGCATCCAGCAAAGCATGAAATGAAAGATGACTTCGATCTACTAACCATGTCCACTCTTCATGAAGAAAAGTTTGATTCTTTGTCATTGAAAATAAATACCAGGCCAAAAACAACCCAACCAGAGTGACGCAGGTATAAGACGCAAATTTTTGGTACTTTTTGAGCACACCCTGACTGTAGCAATGGCAGATGTAGTCCTTGAGGCTCGCCTCATGCCGACCCGTACATATAACGAATCTCCGCAGTTCGAAGTCTCAGCAATACCCCACAGATGAGAATTTTGACTTCCGATAGGATGCCGTCATGGCATTAAAAATCGCTGTTGTTGGAACTGGCTATGTTGGCCTCACGACGGGTGCCTGTCTTGCACATCTCGGTCATAAGGTGGTATGTGCCGACATTGATCCGCAGAAAATCGCCTCACTGCAAAATGGGCACATTCCCATTGTTGAAGATGGTCTCACCGAGTTGGTCACCCAGGGGCTGGCCTCAGGAAACCTGAGCTTTGTTGTTGGCTCGGCTGGCGCTGTTCAAGACTGTGAGATCGCCTTTCTTTGCGTCCCCACCCCACAAGGTGATGACGGCGCCGCTGATCTCTCCTATGTTCAAGCGGCTTCAGAAGAAATTTCAACCTCTCTCCCCTTCGGTGCCATCGTTGTCAACAAATCCACAGTGCCGGTTGGTTCAACAAAAGTCGTTGAACACTCCCTTCAGCGACCTGACATTAGCGTTGTGTCGAATCCCGAGTTTTTGCGCGAAGGTTCAGCGGTCCACGATTTTCTACATCCAGATCGCGTTGTCATCGGCAGCGACGATCGTCAAGCCGCCTTAAAAGTCGCTTCGATTTATGATGCCTTGTCAGCAAAAATCATCATCACTGATCCCGCTTCGGCTGAGACCATTAAATATGCTGCTAATGCATTTCTCGCCACCAAGTTGTCCTTTATCAACGCCATCGCTGCGATTTGTGAAGGAGTGGGAGCCGACATCAATGATGTCGTCTTGGGTATTGGATCCGATACCAGGATCGGCGCGAATTTCCTACAACCTGGCCCTGGTTGGGGTGGCTCTTGTTTCCCGAAGGACTCACGCGCCTTAATCAAGATTGCTGAAGACGCCGATTACAACTTCGATCTCTTGAAGGGTGTCATTACTGTCAATGATCAACAGTTTGACCGAGTGACTGAAAAAATTCGCCGTGCTGTGGAGGGTTCTGTCATCGGAAAAGTTGTCGCTGTCTGGGGACTCACTTTCAAAGCTGGTACCGATGATCTGCGCGACTCCCCCTCTCTCCAAATCATCCACCGACTACTGCAGTTGGGGGCAATCATTCAGGCTTTTGATCCCACAGTCACCTCTCACCGAATTGGTCTCAGCCAAGAAATTCAGATCGCAGACTCTGCCGTGGCATGCACTCGCAATGCGGAGGTCCTTGTCGTTCTCACAGAATGGTCAGAGTTCACTAAAATTGAGCCCTCAGAAGTTGGTGCGGTCATGAGCGGACGAACCGTCGTTGATGGGCGCAATCTTCTTGACCGATCTACATGGCACGAGGCTGGTTTCACCCATCTAGGAATTGGTCGCTAGGGATGCGCGTTTTACTCGCTGGTGGTTCGGGATTTATTGGATCGCATATGGCCGACGCACTTCTCGCTCGTGGCGACGCAGTAGTTGCGGTCGATAATTTTTGCACCGGTCGGGCCAGTAATGTAGCACATCTAATCCATCACCAACTTTTTCATCTCGTTGAGCATGACATCACTCTTCCTTGGCCCGCGCATCGCGCATTAACAGAAAAATTTGATGCGATTCTTGATTTCGCCAGCCCAGCGTCTCCCAATGACTTCGCCACAATGCCACTCGAAATTTTGGCTGTTGGAAGTACTGGAACGCGCAATCTTCTTGACCGCGCCGTGAAAGATCAAGCCGTCTTTTTACTGACGTCCACCAGCGAGGTTTACGGTGATCCCTTGGTGCATCCGCAACCCGAGTCCTACGGCGGAAATGTAGACCCCATTGGACCACGCAGTTGTTACGACGAAGCAAAACGCTTCAGTGAAGCACTCACAATGGCCTATCACCGAGTTCATCATCTTGATATACGCATCGCGCGTATTTTCAATACCTATGGCGAACGGATGCGACCGAGTGATGGACGAGTTGTCAACACCTTTGTCGAACAAGCGTTACTCAATCAGCCTCTGACGCTGCACGGCGACGGGCAACAAACGCGGTCGTTTTGCCATATCAGTGACGAAGTGCGCGGTCTGATAGCTTTACTCAACAGTGATTATAATTTGCCGGTCAATATTGGGAACCCTGAAGAGTTTACGATTCGCGAACTTGCCGAGATAGTGATCAATCTCACGAGTTCTTCGAGTGAAATTATCTCTGTTTCACTTCCACCCGAACGACAAGGTGATCCGCTACAACGAAGACCTGATATCGCCTTGGCTCAAAGTGTCTTGAAATGGCGACCAGAGGTAACACTTCGTATCGGCCTTCAAAAAATGATTGATCATTTTATAAAGGTTGAAGGTATCGCGTGACCATTCTCATCACTGGCGGTGCTGGATATATCGGCTCTCACACTGCGCGTCTTTTGACCTCGCTGGAACTCAATGTCATTGTTCTTGATTCTCTCGAACGGGGGAATGTTGACTCTGTCTTGGGCGCCCCACTGATCATTGGCGATATTGCTGACACTGCCCTCGTCACCGAGATCTGTCTGACACATAAAGTCACAACCGTTGTCCATTTTGCGGCCTATAAAAGCGCTGGCGAATCTATGAGCCGACCAGAAATGTATTGGCGAAACAATGTTCAGGGAACTGTCAATTTGATTGAAGGAATGCTGGCTGCAAATGTCAATCACATTGTTTTTTCATCTTCTGCTGCGGTGTATGGCAATTCGCGATCTTCGCCAATCAGCGAGGCATCTGCAATTTCTCCAACAAATGTTTATGCTGAAACTAAAGCAATGATGGAACGGGTTATTCGCTGGTACGGCGAAACCCACGGCTTACGATGGACAAGTTTGAGATATTTCAACGCCGCAGGAGCGAGCAGCGATGGCGTGTTAGGTGAGAACTGGGATATCACGACGAATCTCATTCCGCTGGTCATGAAAGCTGCCCTCAATGTCAGTGGTCCACTCCAGGTTTTAGGCAATGATTACCCAACGAAAGACGGGACAGGAATTCGCGATTATATTCACGTTGAAGATCTGGCGGATGCCCATGCTAAAGCAATCAAATATTTGCAATCTGGTGGGTCCAATGTGACGGTGAATCTCGGCACTGGTGTCGGCACTTCTGTGCTGGAGATTTTATCCGCCACCGAAAAAGTATTGGGTCACGCAGTTCCACACGAGTTCGCTCCTCGCCGTTTAGGAGACCCTGCGGCCGTATATGCCGATGCGACACTCGCCAAGAAAACCCTTGGCTGGACTGCCCAAAAGAACCTCCAGCAAATCATTGATAGTGCTTTTCACTGGCATCTCAATCAACTCTCTTAAGAAGAACAGCCTCTCCTTCAAGTCACATCTCCGCTCGGCTGTATGCAGGAGAGGTATCATGGCGATATGAGTGAGCGTCCGCGACAGCAGTTGCCACGAGCATTTCCTTCTTTCATCGAAACAGTCATCCATCTTTTCTCTCGGCCGTTAAGCGCGATCTGGAAGCATGGTTTTCGGTTCCTCTTCGTCTTTGACTTTTTTGCCCTATTTATCTCGTTGGTAGCCATCAACTTGATTCGATTCGGACGGCACTGGCCAAACCATTCTTTCGGACACCACTTAGTCGGTTTCAGTTTAGTATCGATTTTTCTACTCCTGATTAACTACTTCGCCGGACTCTACGAACGCGAATCGCGAATTGGCAATCCCTCGTGGTTCCCTCGCGTATCGTTGGCACTTGCTGTTGGCGTGACAACGATCGCTGTCATCACCCTATTCACCGAGCGTTACTTCATGCCCCGAGTCAATCTGGTTCTGCTACTACTCCTCGGCTCACTTGCACTGACCTCCAGCCGGTACATAACTAGATACCTCACATCGCGTCGTCAGGGTCGCGCCAGAGTTGGCATTGTTGGTCCACAGGAAGCAATCCGTACCGCCTGTTCACAGTTTGAATCCAACGAACGACTCGGGGAAGTAGTTGCCACCACGCTTGACACCAGCAACATCATTGAGATCGTTTCCTCTCACCTCATCACCGATCTCTTGTTTCTTGATATCCAGACCTTTGACACCGCATATCCCGAACCTTTGGGCGAGTTGGAGGCACGTGGAGTAGTTCTTCACCAGCGAGTCAGTGCTCAAGAAACCTTGCTTGGACTTCGATCAATACATCAGATTGCTGGCATTCCGTTCACGCGACTTCGATCTCACAATCTCGCGATTCATCAGCGGCGACTCAAAAGATTATTCGACTTGTCCTTACTTTTGATCGTCTCACCAATCGTTATCCCACTCGTCGTTTTTTTCTTCATCTATGCGCGAATAGTGGCCGGACCATCGTTTATCTATCGTCAACAGCGAGTGGGAGAAAAGGGGCAGCCCTTCACGGTTTTCAAGTTTAGAACAATGAAACTTGATGCTGAGGCTGACGGACCGCAAACCGCTACTCGTGCGGACTCGCGCATCCTCCCATCAATGTCTTGGATGCGGTCGATGCGCGCCGATGAGATCCCACAACTCTGGAATGTCATTAAAGGTGAAATGTCCTTGGTTGGGCCTCGTCCCGAACGACCAGAATGGGCAAAAGGATTCCAAGCAGACATACCTGGATACCAGCGACGTACCGAGCTTCCACCTGGACTCACTGGCTTAGCCCAAGTGCACGGTCGCTATGACAGCGCAGCGGAACACAAACTCGGTTACGACCTGCAATATCTTGTGAATTGGTCCCTTATTTTAGATATCCAGATTCTTCTCAGAACTATCTGGGTGGTTCTGAGTCGCCGTGTCTGACCAGAGACAAACGATGAGTCAAGGCGAATGGCCCACAGTCTCGGTCGTGATGCCAATCCGTAATGAGGCGAAATTTCTAGAGCAATCCGTGCAGTCAATTTTGCTCCAGACCTACCCTCAAGAGTTTGACATTTGCTTAGCAGTCGCCCCATCAAGTGACGCAACAGAGGCAATCGCTCGGAGTCTCTGCGCACAAAATCATCGAATCTCGGTTGTAGAGAACCCATCGGGGAAAACCGCCAGTGGTTTAAACGCTGCAATCGCCAAAACCAAAGGCGAGATCGTCGTGCGCGTTGATGGTCACGCCACCTTGTCAACCGACTACATACTGAACGCTGTCGCCACTCTTCGCTCAACAGGGGCTGCCAATGTGGGTGGTGTTCAGCGGCCAATCGGTCGCAGTGTTTTTGAACGTGCCGTGGCGCGCGCAATGACTTCAAAGTTTGGTACCGGTGGATCAAAGTTTCATGTTGGAGGGCAAGCCGGTCCGACTGACTCGGTATACCTAGGTGTATTTGATAGGACCCGTGCAGAAAAAGTGGGCTGGTTTGATGAGCGGTTGATCCGCAACCAGGATTACGAAATGAACATTCGTTTGCGCCGTGATGGTGCGACTATTTGGTTTGATCCAAATCTGTGGATTGACTATCAACCCCGAAGTTCCCCATCACAATTGGCACAGCAGTATTTTCAATACGGTTGGTGGAAAGCAAAAGTTGTTTGCTTGCATCCTTCGTCTCTTCGCTTACGCCAGTTGATCCCAGTCGTAGTGACATTGATTTTGCTATGCAGCCTCGCGATATCTCTCATCAATCCGCTGAGCCTTCTTTTGCCCTTGCTCTACGGCCTCCTTACTACCGCTATCTCTTTCAGTCAGCCACGGCTTTCACTCGCAGAACGGCTCGCTCTTGTCCTGATCTTGCCCACCATGCACCTCACGTGGGGTCTTGGGTTCACTCTTTCTCTG
>SXGQ01440137.1_pt1 | contig 23632 bp, 19 predicted proteins | sample 3178371 | NCBI WGS metagenome assembly SXGQ01 (sample SAMN11356859, study PRJNA531348) | freshwater metagenome | isolation source: freshwater sample F1-20 | place: China: Fuxian Lake, Yuxi | collected 2017-12-25 | reverse complement strand
TCCTTAAAAAAGAATTTGTTAAAATACTGAGGTTGTTAAAAAAAAAAGGCAATGTTTTAAGTTTGGATGAAATAGTCTTTTATATTAAAAATAATATTAATTTACCAAAGAATACTTATGCAATTACTTTTGACGATGGTTTTGAGAATAACTATTCATTAGCAGCACCAATTTTAGATGACCTAAATTTGCCATCCACTTTTTACTTTTCAACAGATTTTATTGAGAACAACACTATGAGCTGGATAGATAAAATTGAATATTGTGTTGAGTTGAAAAAAAAAGGAGAAGTCTACATTCCATGGCTTAGAGGAAAAATAAAGTTTAATTCAAGAAAAAGTAAAATTTATTTGTTAGAAAATATACGATATTTTGTAAAAAATAATTTTGGATTTAATATTAATAATTTTGTAAATAATTTTTTTTATCAATGTAATATTAAAATTATAAGTCATTCAGATATTAATATAGACAAAAAAATTAATTGGAAACAGACTAATCTTTTAAAAAATCATAGACTATTTAAAGTTGGAGGGCATAGTCATGAACATTTAAGTCTGGGATTATTGAGTAAGTTGCAGTCAACTTTGCAGATCAGAAGGAGTTTCGCGCTGTTCAAAAAAAGAATTAATTTAAACCTAGAACATTATTCTTATCCAGAGGGACGACAGGTGGACTACAATAAATCAATTATAACTACTTTAAAATCAAGCGGAATTAAATTATGCCCCACAGCGATTGAAGGAAAAAATAATTTAAATTCTAGTTTATTCGACTTAAAAAGAGTTTTAATTTAAATATTAATCTTATGTGTGGTATTGCAGGCTTTATCGGAAGTGAAAAAATTTCTAATTCAGTTATAAATAAATCACTATTTTTGATGAAAAATAGAGGTCCTGATAATCAGTCATATTGTAATTTAAAGATTAATAATTCATCAAATATTTATTTATTACATTCACGCTTAAGTATTATTGATTTAAAAAATAGATCTAACCAGCCTTTTAAAAAAAAACATATTACATTAATTTTTAACGGTGAAATTTATAATTACAGAGAAATTAGAAAAAACTTAGAGGAATTAGGTTATAAATTTTATACTGAATCCGACACAGAAGTATTGGCCAGTGCTTATCTGCATTATGGAGAAAAATGTGTTGATTATTTTGAAGGAATGTGGGTTTTTGCTATTTGGGATGATAAGATTAAAAAACTTTTCTTATCTAGAGATAGATTTGGCGAAAAACCACTCTTTTTTTATATTAATCAAAAAGGTATTTATTTTGGTTCTGAAATAAAATTTGTAAAATCATTATGTTTAGATAGTTTTAAAATTAATACAGCTAAAATTAATATTAATTTGCTTCATGGCTATAAATCTATTTTTCAAGATAGTTCAACTTACTTTAAAAATATATTCTTTTTAGAATCGGGACATAATTTTATTATTGATTCTAATTTAAACAAAAAAAAATATAAATATTGGAAACCAATTGTTAAACAAAATAAGAAATTATCATATAACGAAGCATGCGAAGGTATAAATTTTTATTTAAAGAAAAGTCTAAAAATTAGATTACGATCCGATGTTCCGGTAGCCTTTTGTTTAAGTGGTGGAGTCGATTCTTCTTTGTTGGCTTCAATAGCTGTTAAGGAGTTTAATACTAAAGTAAGTACTTACTCAATTATTGACAAAGATGAACGATATAATGAAAAAAATAATATTCTTGCAACTGTTAAAGATCTTAAATGTAAAAGTAATTTAGTTTACCTTAATCATGACAAAACTTTTTTTAATTTAAAGAAGCTAGTTCAGTATCACGAATGTCCAATCTCGACTGCATCTTATTTAGTTCATTCATATCTTTCAGAAAAAATTTCAAAAAATAATTATAAAGTTGCCATATCTGGCACTGGGGCAGACGAGTTATTTACTGGTTATTATCATCATTATTTACTATATTTAAAAGTAATTAAGCATAATAAAAATTTTAATAAAAAATTTTCTGACTGGAAAAAATTTGTTTTGCCGTTAGTTAGAAATTCAAATTTAAAAGATCTTAGTTTAAGGAATAAAAATAATAATTATGAGGATATAAATATTATTAAAAAATTTGTAAAAAAAATTACAAAAAAAAATAAAGAAAAAAAATTTAAAAATACTGATATTTTAAGAAATAAAATGTTAAATGAATTATTTTATGAAGTAATCCCAGTAATACTTCATCATGATGATTTAAATTCTATGTATTATTCTATAGAGAACAGAAGTCCTTATTTAGATAAAAATCTTTTTGAATTTGCAAATTCTATACCAACTAACTTTCTAATAAATCAGGGTTATCAAAAAAATATATTGAGAGATTCTTTTAAAAATATTTTAAATGACCAAGTTAGACTGGATAGACATAAAAAAGGTTTTAATGCTTCAATCAATACAATAATTAACTTTAAAGATCCCACAATTAACTCTTATTTATTCGATAAGAATTCCGAAATTAATGATTTTGTTAATATGAAAGAAATTAAGAAAGAAATTTATACTAACAATAGTAATCAATTTTCCAAATTTATATTCTCCGTTTTAAATACTAAAATTTTTATTGATGCCTTTAATTAATAATAAACCAGTGGATATAGTAGACGTTGGAACAGGAAATATAGCCAATATCTGTTCGGCTTTTAAAAAAGTTAATATTTCTTATAATCTTTGCTCGAAAGTTTCAGATTTTAAAGGTGGTAAAATTATTTTACCGGGTGTTGGAGCTTTTGCAGATTTTATGGACAAATTGAAAAAGAGAAATATTGATAATTATATTATTGATAAATCAAAAGAAAATATTTCTATTTTAGGTATTTGTTTGGGATTTCAAGTTTTATTTTCTTTTAGCACAGAACATAAGTTTACTAAGGGATTAAATTTATTAAAGGGGGATTTTGGTTTAATTCAATCAAATTTGTTAATCCCGCATGTTGGGTGGAATGATTGTGAAATTAAAAAAAAAATCGATTTATTCAAAGGTATTAATAATAATTCTGACTTTTATTTTACTCATTCATATATTCTTCAAAAATATGAGGACAAAGATATTATTGCGTTTACAAAATATGGTACAAAATTTCCATCAGCTGTAAAAAAAAATAATATTTACGGAGTACAGTTTCATCCAGAAAAAAGTCAAGACAAAGGATTATTGATTTTAAAAAATTTCTACGAAATTTGCTAATGTTAAAAAAGCGCTTAATATTAGTTTTGACATTTAATGATGGAGTATTATTTAGGACGAAAAAATTTATAGCAGATTATCGCTATACAAAAAATTTTATTGATCTTTGGACAGCTGATGAAATTATCTTATTGGATATTTCTAAAAAAAATAAATTAAGCAAAAAATTTTTAGAAATTGTTAAATTTTTTTCTTTGAATTGTTTTTTGCCAATATCAGTAGGTGGCGGAATAAGATTTTTTAAAGATGCAGTTAATTTATTTAAACAAGGAGCTGATAAAATTGTTTTGAATTCTTCAACTTATAAAAATCCAGATTTAATTGGAAAAATATCAAAAGTTTTTGGCTCTCAATCTATTATTCATTCTATCGATTGCAGAAAAATCAAAAAAAATAAATATGAAGTTATAATTAATAATACATTAAAAACTAATTTAGACCCTATTCAGTGGGCAAAAATTGCAATTCAAAATGGTTGTGGAGAACTTTTAATTAACAGCATTGATAATGACGGAAGTTTATTGGGGTATGATTTAGAATTAAGTAATCTTATAGTTAAAAAAGTAAATGTTCCATGTCTTGCTTTGGGTGGGGCAGGTAATTGGGATCACATACTTCAATTATTTAAAAAAACTAATATATCGGGAGCTTGCACTCAAAATATATACCATTTTACTAATGAAAGTTTAAAATCAGCAAAAGAATATTTAAAAAAAAATAAAGTGCTGATAAGACAATAATATATGTCCGTTAAATTTTGTAAGAATTGCTTTACTCCAAATACTAGACCTAGGATTGTTTTTAATAGTCAACATATTTGTAATGCCTGTTTAAACTCTAAAGAAAAAAAAAAAATTAATTGGAAGCAAAGAGAAAAAGAGTTTTATAAAATAATTTCAAATATTAAAAAAGATTCAAAAAAAAACAAAAGAGCATATGACTGTATCGTTCCATGGTCTGGAGGAAAGGATTCTTCTTCAATAGCTCTCAAACTTAAATTTAATTTTGGTTTAAATCCGTTATTGGTTACATTTTCTCCTTTAATCATAAATGAGATCGGAGTTCACAATAGAGAACAGCTTTTAAATAAAGGTTTTGATAGTATTTTTTTTAGACCAAACCAGAATGTTGCAAGACTTTTGTCAAAAAGATTTTTTCTTGAAAGAGGCAACCCAAAAGTAGCATGGGATGCAGGAATTAATTCTGTGCCCGTCCAAGTAGCTATTTCTTATAAAATTCCTTATATTTTTTATGCCGAGCATGGAGAGAGTGAGTATGGAGGATTAGTATTAAATGAAAAAAGTAAAAAATTAAGAGATGTAAAGGAAGTTATTGAGCACCAAATTGGAGATTATCCTGAGAATTGGGAAAGTAAATATGTTAAAAAATCAGATCTTTGGCCATATATATATCCAAGTGAATCAGTTATAAAAAAAAATAAAATTCTAGCATATTACTTTAGTTATTTTTTTAAGTGGAGCATGTTTGATAATTATAATTATGTAAAAAAAATTTTTCCAAATTTTAAAGAAAATCCTGAGGGTAGAACCGAAGGAACATTTACTAATTTTGACAGTTTAGATGATAAGATTGATGATTTATATTATTATATGCAATATATAAAATTTGGATTTGGAAGATCGACAAGGGATGTGAGTAGGTTTATTCAGAATGGACATCTAAATAAATCAGAGGGTTTGAAATTTATAAAAAAATACGACGGGGAGTATCCTAAAAGAAATCTGCAAGCAGTGCTAGATTATTTATCTTTAAAACAATATGATTTTGACAGAGTTATTGACAAACATAGAAACTTAGAAATTTGGAAGCTAAAAGCTAATAATTGGGAGTTAATTAATAAATTATAAAATGAAAAAATTAGATAAATTTGGTCTTTGTTTGGAGGAATATACTAATAATAAAAATAACGCTCAGGTTTATTATAATAGGGCCATTGGCAAATCTCCGGAAATGGAAGTATCAAAAGCATTAGCTAAAATTGTAAAAAAAATTATCAAAAAAAATTACAAAGTATTAGATGTGGGTTGTGGCTGTGGACATTATTACAGATCATTAAAAAGAGAAATTAAAAATAATTTTTTTTATACAGGTGTTGATCCTTACAAAATATTTTTAGATAAAGCTAAATTAGCATGGAAAGATGATCGGAATGTTAATTTTAAGAAAGGCAATATATTCAACTTGCCAATTAAGACCAATGAATATGATATTACGGTATGTAATAATGTTCTGCTTCATTTGCCATCAATAGAAAAACCTTTAAGAGAGTTAATAAGAGTTACTAAGAAAAAAATAATTTTACGGACCGTAGTGTATGACTATTCTTACAAGATACAATTAGTATACAATTCTAAATGGTGGAAAGGTACAAAAGTTCATCCAGTAAATGAGTTTGATAAATTAGGAAATCCTAACTCCTTCTCTTATTTTAATATTCACTCTTTTGATTATTTAAGAGCATTAATAAAAAAAATTAATGATAAATTAAAAATTGAATTTATTAAAGATAATTTTTTTTCAAAAAAAAATATTCAAACTAGTATAAAAAAAGAAAAAAGACCTTTGGCAACTAGAATTATCGATAAAGAACAGTTTTCCGGTTGTTTAATGCAACCTCATTATTTTGTTATAATTAATAAATAATTTTATTTTTAAAGAAGTTTAAAAGTAAAATAGTTTTATTCTTTAACACTATTATTAAATTTTTCTTTTTTAAGCGATGATAAAAAATAATGTATTATATTTTGATTTATTAATTTAGTTATTGTAATTTCAATCTATTAACATAATAAAATAATAAATTGTTAACGCAATTAAAAATTTTTTAACATAAATATTTTATGAAACTTGCGTTGGGAGGAGCACAATTTGGTCTGGATTATGGTTTTGAAAAAAATAAAAAAATAGAAAAAAATGAGATTTATAAAATAAAAAAATTAGCTAAAAAATTTAAAGTTAGCTTTATTGATACAGCTATAGGTTACAATGATAGCGAAAGTATTATAGGTAATTGCAAATTAAATAATTTTAAAATTATAACTAAAATTAAATTACCAAATAAAAATATTTTAAACATTAATAAGTGGTCTGCCAGAATTATTAATAAGTCTTTAGTAAATCTTAAAACAAATAAGATTTATGCTGTACTTTTTCATGATTATAAAGATTTATTAAGCAATAGAGGAAAAGAATTATTAAATTCTTTAATTCATTTTAAAAAAAAAACTTTTTCTCTAAAATAGGTATCTCGATCTATTCTCCATATGAATTAGATGTAGTTTGGAAATTTTGGAAGCCAGATTTAGTACAGGTCCCTTTTAATGTATTTGATCAAAGAATCGTAAGATCTGGCTGGTTAAATAAGTTAAAAATCGCAAATAAAGAAATTTTTGTTAGATCATGTTTTTTGCAGGGTTTATTATTGGGAAATTTTAATAAACATAGTTATTTTAGATCTTATAAAAAAGAAATAAATTATTTTTTCAATTGGTGTAAGAAAGAAAAGATATCTAATTTAAAAGCCTGTATACATTTTGTTAAACAGTATTCTAAAATTGATAATTTAATAGTTGGATTTCAAAACAGTGTACAATTAAAAGAAATTCTAAATATTTTTACAGAAAAACAAATTAAAGTTCCTAATATATTTAATTGTAATAAAATTAATCTAATAGATCCTAGAAGATGGCATTAAATAATAAAAAAGTTTTAGCTGTTATTCAGGCTAGATATGAATCTTCCAGATTTCCTGGAAAAATTTTAAAAAGAATTGATAATCTAACTATTTTAGAAATTGTCATTCGCAGATTACAAAAATCTAAGAATATTACCAAAATTATTGTAGCTTGTTCCAACAATGAAAAAGATAAAGAAATAATTAAAATTTGTCATAAATTAAATATTCAACATTTTGTAGGCGATGAAGATAACGTTCTTAAAAGATTTTATTATGCCGCTAAAAAATCTAAAATAGAGAATATTTTAAGAATTACCTCAGATTGTCCTCTAATTGATTATACAATAGTAGATAGAGTTATAGAGTATTTTTTATCAAAAAAAGTTGATTATGCATCAACTGATCCAAAAACATTTCCTGATGGAATGGATGTTGAGGTTTTTAGTTTTAAGGCTCTAGAGTCAGCTTACAAAAAAGCTATTAGCAAACTAGATAAAGAACATGTGACTCAATTTATTTTAAATAATATCCAATTTAAAAAAATCTATCTAAAAAATAATAAAAATTATTCATTCTTACGCTTAACTTTAGATGAGCCGATTGATCTTATCCTTATTAAAAAAATTTTTGATTATTTTAATAAAAATATATTTTTTTTACTTAAAGATATTATTTTTTTATATAACAAAAATAAAAAATTATTTGCTATTAACAAAAAAATATCTCGGAATGAGGGTCTTATTTTAAGCGTTGGTCAGAAAATGTGGAAAAGAGCTCAAAAAGTTATTCCAGGAGGATCTATGCTTTTTTCTAAAAATCCTGATTTATTTTTACCGAAATTTTGGCCTGCTTATTATAGCAAATCCAATAAGTGCAATATTTGGGATTTAGACGGAAAAAAATATTTAGATATTTCTTTAATGGGAGTTGGAACTAATATTTTAGGCTACAGAAGAAGAGAAGTCGATAATGCTGTGAAAAATGTGATTAATTCTGGAAATATGACTACATTAAATTCAATAGAAGAAGTTTTATTGGCTGAAAAATTAATTGACATGCATCCTTGGTCTCAAATGGCAAGATTTACAAGATCGGGCGGAGAAGCTTCAGCAGTTGCAATTAGAATAGCTAGAGCAGCTTCTGCAAAAGATAATGTTGCAGTTTGTGGATATCATGGTTGGCATGATTGGTACCTGTCAACAAATTTAGACAATCCTAATAATTTGAACTTTCATTTAATGAAAAACTTACCAATATTAGGAGTGCCAAAAGATTTAAAAAATTCTGTTTATTCTTTTGGATATAATAATTTTAAACAATTTGAAGACTTAATTTCTAAACATAATATTGGAACTGTTATTATGGAAGTTTCAAGGAATCATTATCCAAAAAATAATTTTTTAAAAAAAATTAGAAATATAGCAAATAAAAAAAATATCGTATTAATCTTTGATGAATGCACATCTGGTTTTAGACAAACTTATGGAGGTCTTCATTTACATTATAATATTGAACCTGATATTGTTCTTTTTGGTAAGGCTTTAGGAAATGGATATGCAATTAATGCAATTTTAGGAAAAGAATCAGTCATGAAATATGCAAATTCTACATTTATCAGCAGTACTTTTTGGACTGAAAGAATTGGTTATGCGGCAGCTCTTGAGACTCTTAATGTGATGAATAAGATTAAATCTTGGAAAATAATTACTGAAATAGGGAGAAAAATAAAAAAAAAATGGAAAACTCTATCTGATAAATATGATTTGGGTCTTATAGTGGGAGGATTAGATGCTTTGCCTCGTTTTGATTTTCCTAGTGAAGAAAATTTGTATTTTAAAACATATATTACCCAAGAATTTTTAAAGAAAAGAATTTTAGCATCTAATACAATATATTTATCAATAGAGCATAATAACAATATTATTCAAAAATATTTTGAAATTTTAGAAGAGATTTTTGAAAAAATAGGAAAATCTATTAAATCAAAAGACAATTCTAGAATATTATTAGATGGACCAATAAGTATGTCAGGAATAAGATCAAAATTATAACAATTGTAGACATATGTTAAAAAAATTTTTTAAAAATCAAACAATATTAATAACAGGGGGAACAGGATCATTTGGAAAAGCATTTATTAATTATTTATTGGACAAGAAAATTCCATTAAGAAAAATAATTATTTTTAGTCGAGATGAACTTAAACAGTATGAGATGAGTCAGATTTATGATGAGAAAAAATATCCCCAATTAAGATTTTTTATTGGAGATATAAGAGATAAAGATAGATTAAAAATTGCTTTTAAAGATGTTGATTTTGTTGTTCATGCAGCAGCTTTAAAACAAGTTCCTGCCGCAGAGTATAATCCTTTAGAATTTATCAAGACAAATATATTAGGCGCTCAAAACATTATAGAAGCCGCTTTAGATAACAATATAAAAAAAGTGGTAGCTTTATCTACCGACAAAGCTTCATCGCCAATAAATTTATACGGGGCTACTAAATTATGTTCCGATAAGCTATTTATTAACTCTAATAATATTGTTGGAAAGAAAGATATTAAGTTTTGTGTTGTTCGATATGGAAATGTGATGGGTAGTAGAGGCTCTGTTTTGCATAAATTTTTAGAGCAAAAAAAAGAAGGTTATTTATCTATAACCCATAGAGAAATGACAAGATTTAATATTAGTTTAAATCAAAGCGTGGAGATGGTTTTGTGGTCTTTCATTAATAGTTTAGGGGGAGAAATTTTTGTACCTAAAATTCCCTCCTTTAGAGTAGTAGATCTTGCCAAAGCAGTTTGTGAAAAATGCCAAATAAAAATTGTTGGAATTCGCCAAGGAGAAAAAATTCATGAAGAAATGATTTCAGTTAATGATAGTAGAACTACAATGGATTTAAAAAATTATTATTCAATACTTCCGGACCATTTAATTGAGAAATATTTAAAGTTAAAATTTAGATTAGTAAAAAAAGATTTTGCGTATAGATCGGATACAAATGATACTTTTCTAGGCGTTGGTCAATTAAAAAACTTAATAAAATATTTTTAATAGATTAAAAATTATTTAATATATTTAAATATTAATTTTTTCAATTTTTTTTTATTTTCTTCATAATTAAATTTTTCCATATGACTTTTAGCGTGTAACTCGTCAAAAAATATTCTTTCTCCTGAATCGATTACTCCATTAATAAAATTGATTATTTTTTGTTCATTAAAAATTTTAATTTTATTTATAGTTTTATCTAAAAACTTTGCATCATTGGAATTTGTAATTTTATAAACATTAGGAGCTGTGGCATAAAAAACTTCTCCAAAAATTATACACGGTTTTTTTCGAATTATAGCTTCAAAACCAGTAGTTCCATTGATTGTCGCCACAGCTTGACTGCGATCGATAGTAAAAAAGTGATTATATTTATTGTTATTAAAAAGAACTACTTTTTGGATTTGTTTTAATCTTTGGTAAAAATTTATATCTCTACCAATGTAACCATATCTATTATTTGTTCTTACATATTGGGCGGGATGTTCCTTAACCAAAATTTTCCAATCATTAGGAATATTTTCAGATATTAATGATATAGCCATAAAAGCGTCATAAAATTTTCCTCCTTGAGGGACAAGAGTACTTTCTGGTTGGTATGGTAATAAAAAATAAATATACTTTTTTGGAAGTTTTTTGTCGTAATTAAATAAAATCTTGTGATCTTTTTCTAAAGCACTGTAAGTTTTTTGAACTAATATTAAAGAAAAAAATCTTTTTAAAGACCTAATAAAATAATATTTATTTTTAATATTAAATAATCTTATTTTTAAAATAATTTTAATAATATGAATTATTTTTTTTAGTTTATTAATGAATACATTGTCTTTTAAAGTCTCTTGAAATATTTGAGTTACTATTTTCCCAGAAGTGTTTTTATAGTTAGATTTTATTTGTTGTATGTGATCATTTATATATGAATTTTTTATTGTCTTAAGATTTTTATTATTTTGACTTTTAATATTTTTTTCTAACAATTTCCAAGGACCACGGAAGTCATCTGCGGGAAAATAATAAGTTCCGTTAAAAGCGTATATAAAAAATAAAACTTTATGATTAAAAGTTTTTATAAGAAGGAACAATATGAAATCAACAACTTCATGCGGGATTGATCTGCTATAAAAGAAATTAATATTATATTTTTTTATATTTTCTATCCATAAACATATCAAAAATTTATATAAATTGTATCTTTGATAAAATGTAATGTTTTTGGCTCTGTCAAATCTATCGATCATATAGTAAAATATGTCTTCAAATTCATGAAGTTCTTTTTTAATTTCAGGAGAAAAATACTTCTGATTTATATTAGTAAAATCACCTTCCAAGCCTTGCCAAATTAAATCAGAATAATTTATAGTTTTTACGTTAGGAAAAATTTTTTTAATTCTCTTTAGTTCGCTATTATCCCAATAAGTAATAATTTTAACTTTGCATTTATTTTTTTTTTCGATTTCTCGAAAAATTTCTAATTCCATTGTTTCCGAGCAGTGAAGAATAATATTATGCATGTTTATTTATATTTTTTGATGTTATTAATTATAGTTTAATAAAATTTACAATAAAATAAAATTTTAAAACTTAAATGAAAAGATATTTAATAATAGAAACTTTCCCTAATGCACCCCACATTGAGACCTCAGTAGAAATTGCTATTAATTTAAAAAATCGAAATAATGAAGTATTTTTTTTCTGGTGCGGTTATGATCTGCCCTGGACCGACTGGCAATTACCATTATATAAAAAAATTTTTTCTTTTTCTTTTGAGAATAAAATAAAAAAAATTGAAAATTATTTGATATCAATGGGAATTGAAGTAATCCCTAGAATTAATTTGGATAATTCACATTATAATCCTATTAATTATGCCGTGAATTCATTTCATAATTATGAAAAATTAAAATATTTTAAGTATAAAAATAAAGTACCAGTAGGATTGGCAGTTTATTCCTCTTTAGTTTCAAAATCTCACAGTTTACAATTAAAAAATTTTAAAGATAAAATTAAACCAGCCTTGAAATCTAGCTGCCTTGTTTTTGAAAGATCTAATAATGTTATTCAGGAAATCAATCCTAACACTGTAATAACTTTTAATTGTCGATTTGCAATCTCAAGACCAATAATTACTGCGGCAAAATTAAATAGAAAGAAAATATTAATACATGAAAGAGGAAGTGATCTTAATAAGTACGAAATATTTACTGATGATATACATGATAATCACTACATTTATAAGAAATGTATAAGTCACTGGGAAAAAAATAAAAATTATAAAAAAAAAATTAATATTGCAAAAAGATACTTTAATTTAGTAAAAAATAAAAAATTTATTTCAAGAGTGGGATACGATTTTGAAAAAAAAACGATCAGTAAAATTAGTTTTAATAAAAATAAAAGAATTATAACTTATCTTTGCTCAACAGATTACGAGTATAGCGCAACACACATTGATATAAATAAATATTATTTAAGTAAATATTGGAGTGATCAAATAAACACATTAAAATCTGTGATTAAAATAATAAAAAATGACTCTAATATTATTTTATATATAAAATCGCATCCAAATTTTAGTCCCAGAAATGATCAAGAAGCACGTCTAAAAAAATTACAAACAAATAATGTGATATATTTATCTGTAGATGATAGTCAAGACACTTATGAACTTATTAGAAATAGTGATTTAATAATTTCATTTGGGACTTCTTTAGAAATTTATGCCGTTTATTTAAATAAAAAAGTTATATCTTTTCTTAAATCATTTTATTCAAAATTTAATTTTATCCTGCACCCCAAAAATGAAAAAACTTTAAGAGAATTTATTTATGGAAGTTCAAAAATAAATTTAAATAAAAATAAGAGGTTAAATTTATATAAAATTGCCTATTATCTTATGACTTTTGGAATAAATTTTAAAAATTATAAGCCAATTAGTTTTTCTAAGGGTTACCTTAAACAAGTCAGAATTGATCATTACGGCTTTTTTAGTCTCTTTATTAATTTTATTTATAAATGTATTAAATGAAGGTTTGTAATGTTAAAATTTGTTTATTTATTGTCTTAATTAAATCATATGGCTTTTTTACTTACAAATATTAATTATCCCGATCGTAAACATTTCAATTTTTATTGAGACAAAATTTTATTTAAAATAATTATTCTTAATTTTTGACTAAACCTATGAAACATCAGCAAATCTTGACTGATAACAATTATATCTATGTTAAATCATTTTAAGATTAAATCGAGTCTAAAAAATTACGAAATTTTTTTTATAAATAAATTAAAAATAGTTACAAAAAAAAATAATTGTATTGTTATTTGTGACTATTTTTTTAAAAAAAATTATTTAAGGCAAAAAAATTTTATTTACATAAAAGCACTAGAGAAGAATAAGTCTTATGATTATTTAAAAAAGATTTTTATACAATTAGTCAAAAAAAAGATTAATAGAGATCATACTATTGTTGCTATAGGAGGGGGCGTAATTCAGGATATTGCTTGTTACATAAGTTCAATTTATATGAGGGGTGTTGAGTGGGTTTATTATCCAACGACTTTACTTGGAATGGTAGATTCTTGTATTGGTGGAAAGTCTTCTGTTAATTTAGATAGATTTAAAAATATTTTAGGCACTTATAACCCTCCCTCTAAAATTTTTATAAACACAAATTTCTTAAAAACATTGAAAAAAGAAGATTTGATTTGTGGTATTATTGAAGCAATTAAGATTTTATATGTAAAACAATCTTTTCATAAACACTATTATTTTCTAAAGCAGTTTAGTAGCAAAAAATTTTTTTTTACAAAAAAAAAATTAAAAAAATTAATATATTTAAGTTTATTAAGCAAAAAAAAAATTATTGAAAAAGATGAATTCGATAAGAATGAAAGACTAAAATTAAATTTTGGTCATACATTTGGACATGCAATAGAAAGTTCAAGTAATTTTAAAATTTCTCATGGAATTGCTGTAGGATTGGGTATAATTTTTGCAATAAAGTTCAAAAAAATATATTTTAAAATTAATCCATCAAAAAAAGAAATTATTTTACATAAATTTATTATTTTGATTTTAAAAAACTTTACGAAACTAAAAAGGCAACTTACAAAAATAAAGATAAACAATTTTTGTAATGCGCTTTCTAATGACAAAAAAAGCTCAATATCATATTATAAGTTTATATTGCCAACAAAATATAAAAATTTAGATATTTTTAAAATTAAAAAAAAAAATTTAGACATAATAAATATTAGTCAATTTATTTTTAGAAATTTATTAAAAAATGAAATATAGCGATTATTTTTGTCTTAGTTTAAAAAATTTAGGATACACAAATTGTTTTGCATTGCAGGGAGGTCCAATCATGCATTTAATTAATAGTGCTAATAAATATTTTAAATTAACAAGTTTTTTACATGAAAACTCCGCAGTAATAGCAGCTGATTACTTTAATGCATCAAATACAAATCAAAAAGCTTGGGTTTTAGTCACTTCAGGACCTGGTTTAACAAACTCAGTCACTGGAATAGCAAACGCTTTTTTAGAGTCAAGAGAACTTTTAATTGTTAGTGGTCAATGCAAACTAAATGATTTACTTCTTAATCGCAGATTTAATCCTAGGCAGACAGGTCATCAGCAAATTGATGGAGTTTCAATAGTTAAAAAAATTACAAAATTTTCAAAAACCTTTTTAAAGACTGAAAAATTTAATTTCGTAAAAAAATACGCAAATTTATCAACTGAAGGAAGAAAAGGTCCAGTTTTTTTTGAAATTCCAATTGATATTCAGGCAAAAGAGATAAATGAGAACATCTATTTATTAAAAAAAAAGATAGGCAATAGATCTTTATTAAACAGAAGTTTAAAAAAAATATATTTAAATAAAGTTAATAAATTAATTAAGTCATCAAATAGAACATCAATTTTGTTAGGCTCAGGAGTATCAAAACTAAAATTAGAAAAAATTAAGAAAAAATTATTTAAAAATGATTTTGCTTTTTTTACAACTTGGAATGGAGCAGACTTATTAAGGCATAAATTTAAAAAAAATTTTGGAAGACCCAATACATGGGGTCAAAGATACTCCAATGTTATTATTCAGCAGTCAGATCTTCTTATTGCAGTTGGAACAAGATTGGGAATGCAACAAACTGGTTTTAATTATGAATCTTTTATACCTAATGGAAAAATTATTCATATTGATATTGATGATAAGGAATTATTCAAAAAAAATCCAAAAACAAATTTAAAAATTAATTGTGATGCTAATTTATTTTTAAAAATTTTATCTAAACAAGAAATTAAAAAAAATCCTAAATGGATTAAATTTTGTAAATATGTAAAAAAAAAATTACCGATTATTGAGCCTAATAATACAGGAGAAAAATTTATCTCCCCTTATCATTTCTACGATAAAATTTCAGATTTAATTCCACAAAAAGCAAATCTTGTACCAAGTTCAAGTGGGGGGTCTTTTACTACTTTTATGCAAACATTTAAATTTAAGAACAATCAGACCTGTAGATCAAGTAAGGGTTTAGCTTCTATGGGGGTTGGTTTAGCTGGTTCGATTGGAGTCGCTTTATCTAGAAAAAAAGAAAAAACTTATTTATTCGAAGGAGACGGTGGATTTACACAAAATTTTCAAGAAATAGGAACAGCAATTTACAATAAACTCAACTTAAAAATTTTTATTTTTGATGACAATGGTTATGCATCTATAAGATTAACTCAAAAAAATTATTTTAATGGAAAATACGTTGGTTGCGATCAAACTACAGGACTAATTTTTCCAAACTGGGTTAAATTTTTTAATTCATATAAAATAAAAACTTTTATTATTAGAAAAAATTTTGAAAAAAATAAAAAATTTTTAAAATTATTTAATAAAAAAGAAATCGTTGTGTTTTTAGTAAAAATTGACCCAGAACAAACTTACTTTCCGAAAATAACTAGTTTTCTTGATAAAAAAAAAGGTATCATTTCAAATCCTATACATTTAATGACGCCTGAGATAGAAAATAAAAAAATTAAAAATATTTTAAAATATATTTAATACTAACTAATAATTTAAAATGAATCTTTTAGAAAAAAAAATGTTTGAAATTTTAGTAAATCTTCGAGATAATTTTGCCGTAAAAGGTATTAAAGCAGAGTTCGAGGCCGAAGGAACAAGAATTGATGAATTGCTAAGATTGGTTGATTTAGTCAAAAAAGCAAATTTAAAATTAGGAATAAAAATAGGGGGATGCGAAGCTATAAAAGACTTAATGGAAGTAAAGCAAATAGGAACCGATTACGTAATAGCTCCTATGATCGAGACTGATTATGCTTTAAAAAAATTTATCGATTCGAAAAATAAAATTTTTGATGAATATGAAAAAAAAAACTGCGATTTTTTAATAAATATTGAAACAATTTATGGTTTTAAAAATTTGGAAAAGATCATTGAGGTAAATAATTCTTATAAAAATTATGGTGTAAAAGGAATTGTTTTTGGAAGAGTTGATTTTTCACTGTCTAATCAATTATCGAGAGAGGATATAAATAGTTCAGCAGTAACAAAATTTGTAATTGAAGTTGCTAGAGCATGCAAAAATAATAATTTAGAATTAGTTGTGGGAGGAGGGATTTCGCTTGAGTCAATAAATGTTCTTCAAGAAATAAAGGAAACATATTTAACGCGTTTTGAAACTAGAAAAGTAATTTTTTCTAAAGAGTCTTTAGATATAAAAAATTTAGATCAGGGCATGATTCAAGCTGTTCATTTTGAATTATTATGGCTTGAAAATAAGAAATCCTATTATGGTAATATTTATAAAGAGGATGACAAAAGAATTGAAATGTTATCGAAAAGATGGATCAACACATAATTAAATTCTACCTTTTGATTATATTAAAAATTTTTATCAAAAATTTATGAAAGTCGTAATTTTAGCTGGTGGAAAAGGAACGAGAATATCGGAAGAAAGTATTTATAAACCAAAGCCCCTTATAGAAATAGGCAGCAAACCAATCATTTGGCATATTATGAAACATTATTCTCATTATGGTCTAAATGATTTTATTATTTGTTGTGGATACAAAGGTTATCTACTCAAAGAGTATTTTGCAAATTACTATATGCATAATTCTGATCTTACCATTGATCTAATAAGTAACAAACTTGAAATAAAAAAAATTAACTCTGAACCTTGGAAAATAAATTTAGTGGATACAGGAGAAAATACTATGACTGGTGGGAGAATTTTAAAAATTAAGAATATTTTAAAAAAAGAAAAAAACTTCTGTCTAACCTATGGCGACGGCGTAAGTAATATTAATATAAAAAAATTAATAGATTTTCATAAAAAAAATAAAAAAATTGCAACAATTACAGTAGTCAAACCCCAAGGTAGATATGGAATGATTGATTTAAACAAAAATAACCTAGTTAAAAAATTTGCCGAAAAACCAGACGGGGATGGTTCTTGGGTAAATGGAGGCTTTTTTGTATTTAATCAGGGTATTTTTAATTTTTTAAAAAAAGACTCTGATATTTTAGAACAGGGTCCAATTCAGAAAATTTCTAAAAAAAAACAACTTGCAGCATATAAACATTTAGGTTTTTGGAAAGCTATGGACACATTAAATGACAAAAATTATTTAGAAGATTTATGGTTTAAATCTAAATACCCCTGGAAGATTTGGTAAAAATTTGAAAGTTGAAAAATTAAAAAGATTTTGGAAAAATAAAAGAATTTTAATAATTGGTCACACAGGTTTTACTGGAAGCTGGCTTATAATATTTTTAAATCATTTAGGCTCTTCTGTTTCTGGTTATTCTCTAAAGGTTGAAAAAAAACATATTATTTTTAATACCTTGCAATTAAAAAATAAAATAAAAAATAATTGTTTTGCAGACATTAATAATTCACACACTCTTTTAAACTTTATTAAAAAAGTGAGACCTGAAATTATTATAAATTTAGCGGCTCAGCCTCTTGTAATAAAATCTTATTCTAAACCAATTGAAACATATAAAACTAATATCATGGGAGCTATAAACCTTCTAAATATCTGTAAAAAAATTAAAAATATAAGAGCGATACTAATGATTACAACTGATAAAGTTTATTTAAATCAAGAAATTGACAAAAGTTATAAAGAAAGTGATCCACTTGGTGGATTAGATCCATACAGTAGTAGTAAAGCAGCCTCTGAAATTGCCATACACTCTTTTGATAAATCTTTTTTTAACAAACAAGATAGTGCTTATATAGCGACAGCAAGATCTGGTAATATTATTGGTGGAGGTGATTGGTCAGAAGATAGATTAATTCCTGATTTAATAAAAAGTCATTTCAGTAGCAAAAAATTTATTATAAGAATGCCGGAAGCCATTCGACCTTGGCAGCATGTTCTGGAGGCTATTTATGGTTATTTAATTCTTTGCAAAAAATTATATCAAAGGAATAAAGTTGCAAAAGGAGCATGGAATTTTGGACCGAGTAATAAAAACTTTTTGAAAGTAAAAGATTTTCTTAATAAAATTAAACTAATTTCAAAATTTAAGTTTAAATGGTATTTTAAAAAAAGTAACTTTTATGAGACTAAAATCTTAAAATTAAATAATAATAAGTCTAAAAAATACTTAGATTGGAGACCAATTCTCTCAATTAATGAGACGATAAACTTTACTATTTCGTGGTATGAACTAATGAGAAAGAATAAATCACAATTGCACGATTTAAGCATTTCACAAATAAAATATTTTATAAAAAAAATATAATAAATGGATATAAAAAAAGAAATTTTAAGTTTAGTTGATCAATTTGCAGCGGATAAGTTTTTTAAAAAAGATTTTATTCCAGGTATTACACCCATTCCAGTTTCAGGAAAGGTACTGGATGCAGAAGAGTTAAAGTATATGGTAGAAGCGTCTCTAGATGGTTGGCTTACAACCGGAAGGTTTAATAAAGAATTCGAAGAGAAGATTGCAAAATTTATTGGTGCAAAATTAGCAATTACAGTAAATTCTGGATCCTCAGCAAATTTAGTGGCTTTTATGTCTCTAACTTCACCAAAATTAAAAGAAAGAGCAATAGTGCCAGGAGATGAAGTTATATGCGTTGCTGCTGGTTTTCCAACGACAATTAATCCAATTATTCAATTTGGAGCAATTCCAGTTTTTATCGACATTGATATTCCAACCTACAATATTAAAGTTAAAGAAATAGTAAGTGCAATTTCTAGAAGAACAAAAGCAATTATGATTGCACATACTTTAGGAAACCCTTTTGACGTAAAGAAAATCAGAGAAATTTGTGATAAGCATAATCTTTGGTTAATCCAGGATAATTGTGATGCATTGGGAGCTAAATTTGACGGTAAACCTTTAGGTTTTTATGGAGATATTGGTACAATAAGTTTCTACCCCGCACATCATATTACAATGGGTGAAGGAGGGTTAGTTTATACAAATTCAATTAGACTAAAAAAAATCGCAGAATCTTTCAGGGATTGGGGTAGAGATTGTTATTGTGAAACTGGCAAGGATAATACTTGTAATAAAAGATTTAATTGGCAACTTGGAAATCTACCTAAAGGGTATGACCATAAATATACTTATACCCACATGGGTTATAATTTTAAAATTACAGACATGCAGGCAGCATGTGGACTTGCTCAACTTAAAAAAATTGATGGATTTATTGAAAAAAGATTAGATAATTTTAATTATCTTTATCAACTTTTTTCAAAACTTAGTAATTATTTTATTTTACCTGAAAAAACAGAAAACTCTGAACCGTCATGGTTTGGTTTTTTATTAACTATTAAGGAAAATAAGCTAAATCGTAATGAATTACTAAAATTTCTTGATGAAAAAAGAATAGGTACAAGATTACTATTTTCAGGAAATGTGACAAAACAACCTTATATGTGTGATAAAAAATATATCGTTCATAAAGATTTAAAAAACACCGACAAAGTAATGAATGATAGCTTTTGGCTGGGTGTCTACCCAGGTTTAGAAAAAAAACATCTAGATTATATTTATTCTAATGTTGAAGAATATATAAAAAAATACAATTGAATACATTGCTTATAATTGGTGGCACAGGTTTTTTTGGAAATTCTATATTAAGTTATTTTTCTAATTCAAAAACTTTAAAAAAAAAATTCAATAAAATTATTATAATAAGCAGAAAAAAATTAAAAAAATTTGACTACCTTAAAAAATTAAAAAAGAATTATAAAGTTATAAAAATAGACTCTGATCTTTTAAAATTAAAAAAATTACCTTCCGCTAATTACGTCATATATTCTGCAATTTTAAAAAACTATAGATACGATTATTTGGCTGCAAAAAAATATATAAAACTTGCAAAAATATATCATAGTAATAGTAAAATACTTTATACGAGCTCCGGGGCTGTCTATGGAATGCAGCCAAGTAAAATTAAACAATTTAAAGAAAATTATTTAATATATAATAAAAAAATAAATTTTAAAAAAGGGTATAAGCAATCTTATTCTAATTTTAAATTAAAGAATGAAAAAATATTTCAAAAACTAGGTAATGAGGGTTTTAATGTAAGTATTGCTAGGTGCTTTACTTTCGTAGGTGAATATTTACGTCTTAATTCTAATTTTGTAATTGGAAATATAATAAAGAATATTTTAGATGGAAAGAATATAAAAATAAACGCCAATTATAAAATTTATCGTTCATATATGTACGCTGATGATCTAGTTAAATGGTTGCTTAAAATTTTAGATAATTCTAGTCCACATTGTCCGATTTATAATGTTGGCTCAAATAATAAAATTTCAATTCACCAACTTGCAAATATTTTAGCAGAAAAATACAACATAAAAATTGATAATAATAAAATATCTTCAAAAAAAATTGATAATTACATGCCTGATATTAATAAGGGAAAAAAAGTCCTTGGTTTAAAAATTCATAATACAAGTATTGAGGGAATTATTAAAACTGTAAATATTCTATCAAAAAAAAATTATCGCGATCCAAGATAGGGTAATTAAGTTTTTACCAAATATTTCAATAATTAAAACCATTGGTAAAAATAAAATTACCTTTATTTTTTTAGAGAATTAAGCTGTAGAAAAATTCTGTCAAAAAAAATTAATTTTTAGCAAAAACTTATTTATTTTTAAAAACTAATTTAAAATTTATTATTACTGAAATACTAATATTTATTATAATTAAAATAAATTGTGTAAAATAAATATTAATATTAATCTTTTCAATTAAGATCCATAACATTAAAGAATTTAGTAAAATTAAAAAACATTGAAAAAAATTTATTTTAAAATATTCATGAAAAAAGTATTTTTTTTTTGTCTTAAAAAAAAAAAATTTATAATTACAGAAACTAAAAAAAATATTAATAATTGATGCTATTATAGTTACAAATAATGCTCCAAAATTTTCATAATAAAAGTAAAAAAAAAAGATCCCAATAAAATAAGCAAAAATTGAATTTATTATGCCAATAATTAAGTATTTGAGTATTTTTTTTTTTATAGATTTAAAATTTTGATACACTAGAATACTTTTATTATAACATTACCAATTTATTTTTTATATAATTTTAATTATGCCATTAATATCAATTGTAACACCAACTTTTAACGAGGTAGACAACATTGAAAGATTGTCTCTTAAGATAAAAGATATATGTGATTTTAATAAAATTAATTATGAACAAATTATTATAGATAATAATTCTAATGATGGGACTATAGAAGTCATTAAGAACTTAACAACGAAGTTTAAAAATATAAAAGCTATTATAAATCAAAGTAATTTTGGTCATATAAAATCCCCTTATTATGGTTTATTGCAATCCCAAGGTGATGCAGTTATATGCATGACAAGTGATTTTCAATCTCCACCAGAGCTAATAATTGATTATTATAAAAAATGGATTTCAGGTTCTAAGATTGTTTTAGGTAGAAGAAAAAAAACTAGTGATAATTTTTTACTTAAAATAATTAAAAAAATGTACTATGATTTTATTCTCAAAATTTCAACACATAAATTAGAGAAAAATGTTACAGGTGAAGGACTGTATGATAGAAGCGTTATAAGCACTTTAAGAACTATTAATGATCCTTATCCATACCTGCGTGGATTGGTATTTGAGTTAGGTTTTAAAATAGATTTTGTTGATTTTAATCAACCACTAAGAAATCGCGGAACTTCAAAAAATAATTTTTATACCCTATTTGATTTGGGCTTAACTGGAGTCGTAAAGCATTCAAATGTCATACTTAGAATAATGATTTTATTTGGTTTTTTTTTAGGAATTATAAGCATGCTAATAGCTTTTGCTTTTTTAATTTTTAAAATATTATTCTGGAATAGTTTTCAACTCGGTTTAGCACCTATTTTAATAGGATTTTTCGGTTTGACTGCAATTCAAATAATGATTATTGGCTTAATAGGGGAATATGTATCTACAGTCCTTGCTTATTCAAAAAACTTACCATTAGTTATTGAAAAAGAAAGGATTAATTTTGATTAAATTTTCTTATAATATTTAATTTAGCCTGAATAATAGTCTAGGTTGACTTATCTACAATATATAAATTTTTTTATTTCAAGAGTGTTCTAGTTAATGTTTTTCCTAAATTATAATTAATATCTTTAATTATTATATAATTAAAAATAATAAAATAATCATTAAGTTTTAAATTTATTTTTTTCAATAAATAAAATTAATAAGTAAACCAAAGATGTATTAAATATTCCTACTAAATGTTTTGAAGTTGCCCATGCTAATATATGTGGAGATAAGTTTAAAATAATAATTAGCAAGAAATAAATTTCAATTTTGCAATTATTAAGATTTTTAATATTTTTATTTAATCTAAAAAAAGAGATAATAATAGCTAAATTAAGAAGAAATTTACTTATGATGGAAGAATACCTTATTTGAGGGTAATCTTTAATAGCTTCATTTGTTGTGTCGCCATCTCTATGAATGCCAAAAAAAATAAATTTAATTTTAAGTAAAATATCTCGAAAATAAGATTCGTAATTTTCTCTAAAATATATTTTATTTTTTTTTTTGTAATAATCAAAAGCTTCCCATTCTGATTTAAATTTAATTTTACTCACTGGTATTAAGTCAACAGATTTATTGGGATAATAATTTGCAAATTCTTTATTTAAAACAACAGATAAGCCCTGGGAGTTAGTTGTTAAAGTTGAACTTGCAAATGGAAACTTTCCAGTCTTCGCAAGTCCAAAAATACCCCATATTAGTATTGCTATGAATGAAATAACTAATGGAAGTGATCGTAAAAAATAATTAAATTTTTTTTCTATAAAAAAAATTACAATAGGGACAATAATTACGATAAAAAACATTGTTGTTTTAACAAAAAATAAAATAAATAAAATGGAAGGTATAATAAAAATTCTATTATTATTTTTAGAAATGAGAGATAAAAACAACAACGGTAAAAAAATAGAGATAAGATTGTCCTCATATACATAATTCAACGATACATTAAAATTATAGGGAACAATTATTGGAATTAAAAGTAGAAAATAAAAAGTTCTAGAATCTTTAAAATCTTTGCTAAAATAATGTGAAAGAAAAAAATATAATGAAAATATTAAAATATTTTTAAAAG
>SXGQ01715997.1_pt1 | contig 23636 bp, 23 predicted proteins | sample 3178371 | NCBI WGS metagenome assembly SXGQ01 (sample SAMN11356859, study PRJNA531348) | freshwater metagenome | isolation source: freshwater sample F1-20 | place: China: Fuxian Lake, Yuxi | collected 2017-12-25 | reverse complement strand
TTGAGCAGAAAAACTTAGGTTTTGTTGAAAAACTTATTTTGAGCGATGGTGGAGCATATGCGCAAGCGCCAGCCGCAAGCCTTTTCATATTCAATGGTCTAGATCAATAACTACATTTCCTATGGTCTGACCAGCCTCGACATTCAGGTGCGCCTCAGCAGTTTGCTGCAATGAAAAAGTTGCCCCGATAGTGTGCTTGAGCTGTTTGTTTTCCAGCATCCTGTTCAAAATTTGCACACAAGGTTCACGCTGCTGCACCGGTAGGTCATAGACCAGAAAAAAACTCATGCTGATGGAGTTAAATAACAGTGGCCTAAATAGCACAGGCACCTCTGCAGGAGGATTAGACCCATAACAAACCAAGTGGCCGTGCGGCCTCAAAATACCTTGGGTGACCCATGAAATGGTTGTGGAAAAATCCATGTCAATGATGGTGTCGACGCCTTTACCTTTTGTCAGGTCTTTGACTTGCGCCACGACATCATCGGTTTTGTAGAACAGACAGTTATCCGCCCCAGCTTCCATGGCATGTGCAGCCTTGGCGGCCGAGCCCACCGTACCAATGACTCTGGCGCCTAATCTTTTAAGCATCTGGGTCACGTAATGGCCTACCGCAGAGGAAGCGCCCGTGACAAGCACGGTTTGTTTTGTGACATCCCCTGCGATGCGAACGGCTTGTAATGCAGTCAGTCCTGGAATTCCCATGCAGGCAGCTTCTTGAAATGAGGTCTCGTCTGGCAAATGAGCCGCCTGTTGTGAAGGCAGGCAGACATATTGCGCTGCGGTTCCCATGGGTCGTTGCCATTGGGCATTCCATACCCATACCCGCTCCCCCAGTCTTTCGGCATCCACTCCTTCGCCAATAGCGTCGATGATGCCAGCTCCGTCGCTGTGTGGCACGATGAAAGAGTCTTGAAGTGGTCGCGCTAGGCGCGACTTGACGTCGGATGGATTCACCCCCGAAGCGAACAACTTTACCCGTACTTCATTTTCAGCGGGTTGTGGAGTAGGTAGATCGCCATAAATCAGAACTTCGTTGGCGCCACCATTGCGTTCGTACCAAACAGCTTTCATAGCTATCACCTTTTCTAGAAGAAACCTTGCGCAACAGTCTAAACGGAAGACAAATCCGAACCACTTTTTGACGCTTTAACAGCATAAATTTTTGACCAACGATTCAAAAAGATAAACGTTAGCAAATGAAATTCATTAAGTAAATGAAATGCTTTAGCCAGTATTTACCCTAGTTTTCGCATTTTTCTTATTGACAATTGCCTCCCTAGTTTAATACTTGGCTGACCAATCACATTCTTGTGTGCGGCCCCTAAACATCAAAAGGAGACTTTTATGAGTGATAAACAACGCCCCTTTGGCGTTTCCATGACTGAAAGGGAATTTGAGGAGTGTTTGCATGCGGACGAGGCTGCTTTTCGTTCTCCTATACCGACGCAAATTGTCTCCAATGGTGAATACAACCCGATGCCGCAAACAGAAAAGCAAAAAAAGGTTGAATTCCTGATCAAAGAAATTGCTGACAAAGAAGCCAAACGTCACAACACAACTCGCCGTAAATTTTTAGCGTCTTCCTCTGGCATGGCTGCAGCCTTTATGGCCATGAACATGGTTCACGGTGACATTTTCGATGTCAATGCGGCAGAGGTCAAAAACCCTGATGCAGCAGGAAACCGCAAAGCCAAGTACAAAGGCCAGTTCATATTTGATGATCAAACGCACTTTATCCGCGATGATTTCAAGGAAGAAGGCCTGTTGGGTCTGACCAAATGGGCCGAAGGCGCTAAAGTCAACCCAAATATTGGCAGTGTTCCCACCAATTTGTCTCGCTACAAAATGGACAATTACCTCAAGGAAATCTTTCTTGACAGTGATACCACCATTGCCTTGCTGTCTGGTGCGCCATTTGATGATCCTAATTGGTGGTTACTCTCCAATGATGCTATTCAAAACGCCTGTCGTGCAGTCAACAAAATGGCTGGCAGCGTGCGAATGCTAGGTCATTCAATTATCACCCCCAAATACCCCAATTGGATGGATGAAGTAGACCGTGCCATTGCCGAACTCAAGCCTGTGTCCTGGAAGTCCTACACCATTGGAGATCCCTTCGGGCCGTCCAAATACGCCTGGCGCCTGGACGATGAAAAGCTCATGTATCCGTTCTATGAGAAAGCCCTCAAAGCGGGTATCAATACCATTTGTATTCACAAAGGTTTGATGCCACGCGACTACGAAAAGGCTTTTGCCGGTACTTGGGAAAACGCAACCGTTGCTGATGTTGGCAAAGCCGCCAAAGACTGGCCCAAGATGAACTTTGTCATCTACCATGCTGCATTGCGTCCATGGTTGGCTGATAAACCCGATCTGGAAATGGCGCAGTTTGAAAAGGATGGCTATATCCAATGGGCGACTGATTTGGCTCGTATTCCTCAAAAATATGGTGTCAACAACGTTTATGCCGAAATCGGTTCAAGCTTTGCCAGTACCGCAGTCACAGACCCTCGCTTCTGTGCAGCATTCATCGGACAACTTGTCAATCTGATGGGACCTGAACGCGTGGTTTGGGGCACTGACTCGGTGTGGTACGGTTCACCGCAGTGGAAAATCGAAGCCATGCGCCGGCTCGAGATTCCAGACGACATGATGAAAAAACAAGGCTGGAAAATCAAACTCGGTGATGGCCGCGGATCTGTCAAAAACAAGATCTTCGGTGAAAACTCGGCCAAGTTGTACCGCTTGGACGCACAGAAGATCGCTGCTGATGCAAAAGCATTTGACCACGACATGATTGCCCAAATGAAGGCCGAGTATTTGGCCATGGGTGGTGAGCGTAGCAATGCTGCGTATGGCTACATCGCCAAGGAAGGACGAGGGGGCAGCGTTGGTTGATCCTGGTTTCCTTGCCTAAGTGAATAGCAAGCTGCATACAAAGCGTATGCAGCTTGCTTCTTTTATTTCTGAACCCTATTTCTTTCAAGGATTCATATGAACACAATCCACAAGACATCCATAGCTTTATTGTCATTGGCCCTGTTTTCCATGACTGTTTCAGCCAATGAAGAGGAAAAGAAATCCCGTGTGGGAACTTGTCAAGATGCAAAAAAGCAGCAGGAATATTTTTGTGACATGAAAAATGCCGCAACAGACTCCATGGTTGCACTGGGCACTGCATGCCGTAATGCCAAGATCAATGTCAAGGAGGCGTGTGAAGGCGTGGTGCTTCCTGACCCTGAGTACAAATCATGCGCCATGGAACAAAAGTGTTGAAGCACAGGTTTGACCTGATCATTGCCAGTCTTTGAGCATGTGGTTTTCACGGGCCACTTTTTACCGCCAACTGAACTTGGTTATATTGGTTTTGGTTTTGCTGTCTTGGCAAGCTTTTGCACAAATACTTCGCTCTGAACCCAAGCCAATTAGCCCCCAGCAGGTGTATTTGCAACCCGTGGCGGGCCTGAGCTTTAAACAAATTGGAGTTTTCAAAGAAGGCGAAAAGGAGTTCTCCGTCCCTTGGGTAGTGTTCCCATTGCTCGGCGGACACTGGGGTTTGGGGCCCACCTTTATAGCTGACGCCTGCTCTGTGTGCCACGTTCAAGCAGGCAGGGGGCGCACCCTTGACAACACGGTCATTACGCAACAACTGTTGCGTCTGTCTGTCCCGGGAGAGGGTGTTCATGGCTCACCCAAACCGCATCCACACTACGGCGATCAAATACAGGTCACTGGCGTGAGTGTGGGACTGAAAGAGAACCGTAAACCTGGTGAAGCAGATGTTTTTATCGATTGGCTTTATCACCAAGTCATATTGGCAGACGGTACCAAGGTTGAATTGCGCAAACCAAAGTTACGCATAGAAAACTTGGCCTTTGGGCCTCTTGAGCCCGATGTCATGTTTTCTTTGAGAAATACACAAGCTATTTTTGGCTTAGGATTTCTCGAAGCAGTTCCTCAGGCAAGTCTTCAAGCCATTGCCGAGCACCAAAAAACACAAGGTCTGAATGGCCGCATCAATTATGTTCGCGACGATATTCAACGTTCACAAGCAGTGGGGCGTTTTGGATGGAAGGCAGCCCAGCCAAGTATCAGACAGCAAACTGCCACAGCCTTTTTAGGCGACATGGGGGTCACCTCGTCTTTGTACATAGAAGAGAATTGTCCGCCTGTCCAAACGCTGTGCTTGGCGATGCCGCCAGGTAATCGCCCTGAATTACTTGATTACAACTGGGATCAGCTGGAGTTTTGGCAAGCGGCACTGGCACCACCCCCGCCTCGGAATAAAGAATCTGCGCAAGTGAAACATGGTCAAATTCTTTTTGAAAAGGCAGGATGTGCCCAATGTCATTTGCCGGCGCTGAAAACAGGCGATTACCCTCTGTTGCCTGCAATTGCTCACACCACTTTTCATGCATACACCGATTTGTTATTACACGACATGGGCGAAGAATTGGCTGATGGCAGACCTGAATTTATGGCGGGCCCGCGAGACTGGCGTACAGCGCCATTGTGGGGCATTGGCCTGTCGCAACAGGTCAACGGTAGCACCAATTTTTTACACGATGGAAGAGCTAGAAATGTGTTGGAGGCGATTTTGTGGCACGGCGGTGAAGCCAAAAAATCTCGAGATGCTTTTGCTTCTATGTCCAAAGATGAGCGCGAAACAATTATTTATTTTGTGAATTCATTATGAAAATACAACTTCTTTCAGGACTGCTAGCTTGTATTTCTTGTGGGATAGTTCAGGCTGACTGGCTTGAATACGCAGACAATGGCAAGGCTGTTTTTTATTACGACCCGGCCACATTACAAATCAACAAAGACAAGGTGATAGTGTGGGAAATGCTCAATTACAGTTTTCCATTAAATCGTGTTTTGTCTAGCAAAACGCGCAAAGAGTATGACTGTGGTAAACAGCTTTTTCGCAATCTGTCGGGTGAATTTTTTTCCGGGCCTCTGCTCAGTGGTGAACGCATCAGCGCCAGCGACGAAGCTGACATGGAGTGGCGTGTGGCGGTCGAGGGAACCCGTAACCTAGAGTTGCTTCTAATGCTGTGCCCAAAGAACAGTTAACCCGTCATTTTTGACCAAGGAAAGCGATGAAAAAGACTTTAATTTTGTTGGGTTTACTTGTCACGTCCTTGTTCGGCGCTGCACAAGGGGTAGATTTCATTTATCCGAAAGATGGAGATACTGTCGAACCAACCTTTTGGGCTAAATTTTCTGTCACTGGTTTAGAGTTAGCGCCAGCAAATGTGGTCAAGTCTGGAACCGGTCATCATCATTTGTTTATCAATGCGGTTGATATCGAAGAGAATGTAGTCATACCTTTTGACAATCAACATAAACACTATGGCAAAGGACAGTCAGAAGCAGAGATTTTTTTGCAGCCAGGTAAATATAAATTGACCTTGCAATTCGGGGACGGCGCTCACCGCTCCTATGGAGCAGCATTCAGAAAAACAATTTCAATCAATGTGGTTGGCAAACCCTAAAGCCTATACACCTGTGTACGAGAATTTTTGAAAGATACATAAAAAGCGAAAGTAATTATGGCCACCGAACACGGGCACTAAATGACAACTTGGATTGCATTTTTTTTCGCATTTTTGTTAGTCATTTTTGTCCATGAGTTGGGCCACTATTTATTGGCACTGTATTGGCGAGTGAGCGTACATAGGTTTTCAATTGGATTTGGCCGCCCTTTGTTCATTTGGAAAAGTATTCAACCCGGATTGCATAGTGTCACAGAATTCAGTATCAATATCATTCCCTTAGGTGGGTATGTCAAATTTAAATCTGCCCATGACAACTCAGATGAAATGCAAGACATAAAGCATACTTTTGAATCTCAATCACTATTGGTTCGCACAAGTATCGTTTTGGCAGGGCCTCTTATCAACTTAGTTTTTGCATTCCTAATTTATGCCAGTTTGAACTGGACTGGATATGAAAGGCACCTGCCTGTACTCTCTAAACCACCACCTGCAAGTTTGGCAGATCAGGCAGGTTTGTCGAGTGGTGACTTGGTCACAAAATTAAGCTTTGACCATGGTGAATGGCAATCCATTGAAAGTATGGATCAACTGCAGTGGCTTTTGTTAAGTGAGTTACAGCAAGCCATGCACATGAAGCTTGTTTTGAAATCTTCCTACACTGGCGACCTTCGTGTTGCCGAAATCAATTTGTTGCAATTAAAAAGCGAAAACATTGATCCAATAAATAGTTTGGGAATACTTGGCCCAAGACGTGATCCCTTCATTACCAGAGTGCTATCCGGAGGAGTCGCAAGCAAAGCCGGATTGTTGAGTGGCGACAGAGTCCTGTCAATTGATGGTCAAAAAATAGTTGATGCTGCGCAAATTATTCGTTTGGTGAGATCCGCTACTGGAGAACAAAACTGGGAAATACTGCGCTCAGGCAAAGACCGATTCAATATTTCCATTTACCCGCAGAATTCCTCACATGATGCTCATGCGGTAAAAAAAATTGATGCAGTCATCGGTAATGCATCAGCAACTAATTGGGTAGCAGATGGATTAATGACTGGTCTCGGTAATGCAGCTTCAAAAGTGCTGCTGCAAATTAAACTAACGCTGACAGGTTTTATGAAAATTTTCTACACTGCAGACGGTTGGAAAAACTTGGGCGGTCCTCTTTACATTGCCGATATTGCAGGTAAATCAGCAGACGAGAGTTTTCATCGCTATGTTGGTTTTATTGCAATTTTTAGCCTGAGTATTGGCATACTTAACTTGTTACCTATTCCTTTACTTGATGGTGGTCACCTTCTTTATTACTTATGGGAAGCCTTGTATGGCAAGCCTGCTTCAGCCTTGTGGCAGGAGCGATTAAGTATTATGGGTATGGTTATTATTTTTTCATTGGTTTTTTTAACATTTTTCAATGATTTTCTAAGATGGTTTCGCTGAGTAAAAAAATCTAATTCAAGAGCCTAAATTGGTTGTCATGACAAATACTGGGCAATTCATAAAATGCCCTTATGCCAAGAGATGAATCCATAAAAATTGCCAGCGATGGCCTTCGATATAAATCCAAAGAAGCTGGTTCTCCATTTGGAGGCTCAAACTCTATGGGCACGCTGGTTTGCGTAATGGCTTCAGCTCTGAGGTGTAGGCCAAACACGATGACACGTTGATGCCCAAGATCCAAACTGACTGGTACTCGGTTCGGCTCCAATTAAATAGACTTATCCATATCCAAGCGATTGATCTGGATGACGGTCAATAATGGGGCCCATGCAGAACAAATCAGTCGATGTTTTTATTCTGGGCGCAGGCATTGTGGGACTGAGTCTTGCGCTCAAATTGCAAGAACAAGGTCGCCATGTGATCTTGGTTGACCGTGGCGCACCAGGTGCTGCCACCAGCTTTGGCAATGCCGGTTTGATTGAGCGCAGTACCGTGTTTCCTTATGCTTTTCCGCGCGACCTCAAAACTTTATTGGCCTACTTACTTGGTCGACGTACTGCCGCCCATTACCACTGGCGTGCCTTGCCGTCATTGCTGCCATGGATGTGGCGTTATTGGCAGCATTCCTCGCCTACCCTATATCCCAAGGCCATCGCAGGTGCCCTGCCCTTGATTGAGCACAGCTGGAGCGAACACCAACCGCTGATTGAAGCTGCGGGCGCACTGGCTTTGGTGAACGAGCAAGGTTGGATCAAGGTCTTTCGCACCGAGGAAAGCGCCCAAGAACATATTCGCATGGCCGAGCAAAGCCGCGCCCATGGGGTCAACGCCATGGTGTTGACAGCGCCACAACTTCTGGACAAAGAGCCTGCGCTCAAGTCTGGATTGATCGGAGGTGTCCACTATCCCGATGCGCGTCAAATCCAGGACCCCCAAGCATTGTCAACCGCTTATTTGCGCTTGTTTGAAAATCGAGGCGGCAAATTTATGCACGGAGATGCTTCTACATTACAGAAGGACGCTAACGACTGGTCTGTGCAAACTCAATGGGGTCGCATCCATGCCCCGCAAGCTGTGCTGGCGCTAGGACCGTGGGGGGAAGACAAGGCACGCCAACTTGGATACCGTTTGCTATTGGGCCGCAAACGAGGCTATCACATGCATTTTGAAATGGCTGAAACAAACTTGTCACACACCATTGTGGATGTTGAAAATGGCTATGCCATTGCCCCCATGAAACAAGGACTGCGATTGACAACGGGCGCCGAGTTTGCCTTGCGAGATGCACCTTCGACGCCTGTGCAGTTGAAACGGATCGAGCCTGTGGCGCGTAACTTGACATACTTGGGTAAGCAGATCGATACCAAACCATGGCTCGGGTCTCGCCCCTGCACTGCGGACATGCTGCCCTTGATAGGTGCTGCGCCCAAGCACCCCGGGTTGTGGTTCAATTTTGGTCATGCGCATCATGGGCTCACGCAAGCTGCTTCGAGCGGCCGGTTACTGGCCGAGGTGATGTGTGGTCAAACACCTTTTATTGATCCCACTCCGTACCGTGTCGAGCGGTTTGGCTGAGCGCAACCTGATCAACAGGTCGGAATAAATGTTGCCAGGTCCGCTCAAGGCGTACTTGATTATTTTGGAAATCAGCATAAAAAATAAAACTCAAATCCGATACAGGCCACTACGGTATTGACCGCTTTCTTATGCCGAGTTCAATACCATCGACTGGCGCATTTGTTCACACCTGCAGGAACTGAGCAACCTCTGCAATATTGCGCACTGTCCAGGGTTGAGGCGATTGATCTGCCCAAAGTTTTCCTTCTGGATTGATCCATGCTGTTTGCAAACCCGCCTCTTTTGCGCCCAAGATATCTGCGACAGCGTCGTCTCCAATATGGAGTACCAGCTCAGGCTTCAAACCCAAATATGTTGTAGCGGCATGGTAGATTTTTGCATCTGGCTTCGCGACTCCGACCTCGTGCGCACTGAATGCCGCGGCAAAGTATGGTCCAGCCGGTGTGAGAAACACATTGGCAGTGCCATTGGATATTGCGACCAGGCGAAACTTCAAAGCAAGGCGGGCCAATGCCTCTTGTGCACCTTGATAAAGTGTGACGCGTTGTCTGGCTGTATCAAAAACAACATAAGCCATATCTGCCAGTGAGGGGTCGTCACCTGCGAGACAAAGGCTTTCGCGAAGCATTTCACGCCTCAAAAAACCAAGATCGTGTAACCGAGCCTGGTGCATTGACATAACTTTTTGACGAATGGCTTGCTTAACGTCACTTTGTCTGGTCAGATCTGCCGTTTTGGGTGCGTGAGCGCTTAACCATTCCAATAAATCTTGCTCAGCGCTTGCAATGGTCGGAGCAACAGGCCACAAGGTGTCGTCGAGGTCTAGAGTAATTGCCTCAACACGTGAAAAGTTTCTTTTAGTCAAGTCAGCCATCTGCCATTTGATTTCGGTCGATAAAGTCCATGTTTGCGCGTAGTCATCACGTTTGTATCAGCATATAAAGGTCTGGACATTTAGCTTGGCTAGGCCGCCAAAATGAACCTAAAGAAAAATTCTGTGCCTCGAGCTTGAACCAATAACCGTGGATCAAAAAGAAAATCGCTTTTGTTACGCGCATGGTTTGGAAAGTAAAGCTGGGTGGTCAACACAGGTCCATTTCTGCGCTGTACCTTGACATGTAAATGGGGAGTTCTGCCGGGATACTCTCCTGGCATCAGCGAATGAAGGACAAAACCACCTTTTTGGTTGGCAAATTGGTGTCCACGCAACTTGTCGCTGCGATTGTCGTAATGACCGTTTTCATCACACTGCCAAAAATCCAGCAATACGCCTGGCACTGGTCTGCAAGCGCTGTCCACCACTTCGCCCGTTAGTTGTATCTTTTGGGCTTTTTCTTGTGCGCCGATCAGCTTACTTCGCTCGGGTGATCCAGGCGTAAAAAAAGGCCCCTCTAATTGGGCAGGTGTTTGGGTCCCGCAGTTAGGCGTGAGAGGTGCTTGGGCATGAGATTTTCGACTGGTCAAAACAGCGGCTGAGCCAAGCCCAAAGTAAAGTGTGTACTTTGCGAAATCTTGCAGTGCGCGTCGACGTTGTGATGGCGAGAAATGCATTGTGTGATCTGCCGGGTGAATTAAATGTCTATGAGTCATACCTGTGAATAAAAATTTTTTTTACTAAAACCGGACTGCGAGTCGGGTATTAAAAAAAATGTGTTTTGATAATTCTTTAGGGATATGATGAAGTGTAGTTTTATTTTCCATAGGAAATTGTCATGAACAACCGTTTTCTTTCTATTACCATGGTTTTATTGCTTGGTTTTTCCAGTCTGACGGCTGAAGCAGCCAGACGCATGGGCTCCGGAAAATCCATGGGACAACAATCCAACAATGTGTCTCAAACCCAAGGTACCAAGCCCGCACAAAACGCAACCCCTGCTTCTCCTGCCAACTCCGCCGCTGCTGCACCACAAAGACGCCCTTGGGGCGCCATGCTAGGCGGTCTCGCAGCAGGCCTAGGTCTGGCATGGCTAGCCAGTTCATTGGGATTTGGTGAAGAGTTTGGACAAATCATCATGTTCGGTCTCATCGCCATGGCGATCATGATGGCCGTCGGCTACTTCATGCGTCGCAAAGCAGCAGCCAACATGGGTTCACCCAACGGGTCACTTGCCTACCAAGGCGCCTCAACCTCTTATCCCGCCCAACAACCCACAACCATGTTCAAGGCGCAGCCAAACACCCAAGCCCTCCATACCAGCAGCATGATTGGTTCTGCTGTTTCTGGCTTTCAGCCCAATTGGTCTATACCTGCCGGATTTGATGTCGATGGATTTTTGGCTCAAGCCAAAGCAAACTTCGTGACCATGCAAGACGCCTGGGATCGCTCGGACACTTCCAGCCTGCGCCAAATGATGACAGACAGTATGTTGAATGAAATCAAAGCTCAAATCGCCGAGCGTGATGCAGCAAGCTCAGTCGGTCAGATGTCTATGACTGAAGTGGTTTCACTGGAGGCCAAGTTATTGGGTATTGAAGAATCCCAAGACGGTTATTTGGCCAGCATTGAATTCACTGGAATGATTCGCGAAGAGCCCAACGCCCTCCCCGAATCATTCAAAGAAATCTGGAACATGTCCCGCAGTAAGCATGACAACAGTGGTTGGCTTTTGGCTGGTATCCAAGGTTTCTGACTCTGACAACCTTACTGTTCAACATTCAAGGGTCAGGTTTGGTTCGACATGACCATCCTTTCCCTGCATTGCGCAATGCCCGTCGTGACCGCAATTACGGTTCAAAAAACAATACCTTTATCCCTCGCTAAGCCATGGCTGTAGGAATGCGAACCAGCCTCCAATGAAGTAAATCACAACGCTGGCCGCATAAACGTTACTTGCGGTTTTGCGCGTCTTTAAACAAGCGTCGCGCAATGCAGAATCTGTTGGGCATGGCGCGGTCCGGCTACGCCACTGCAATACGCCGCTGCCCATCATCAACAAGCCCGCGAAACCAAACAGTTGCTCTTTGTGCTCACTCAGCCAGACCATCTGTGGAAATATGGACACGAGGGACGAAAGTGCAGCCCCTGCCCCAAGAGTCACAAGGAGAGCAGGAATCGCGCAGCAAACTAAAGTGCTTGAGCTTGCGAACAGGCTAGCCAAAGAAGACCACAGGCCACTTTGGGATTCAGTCATGCCGTCAGGACTCATTTGCGACTCTTTAATTCAGCCTTGATCTCGGCAATCGATTTCAGCACTGTCTCAATCTTGACCACGTCGTAGCCAGCGTCAACAATCTCTGCGGAGATAGCTTTAGCGTCCAGCACTTGGCCCTCCTTTGCTTCAACTGCAACAGTTTTCTTTTTTAGGTCGACGAAGACCTCCTTGGTTGCACCCATCTTCAGCAGACTTTTTTCGATACCTTGCGCACAGAAAGAGCAAACCATTCCGTTAACAGTGAATTTCATACTGGTAGCGGCCATGGATGAAATTGCAGTTATGCCCATTGCTAAGGCGATGACAATTTTCTTCATCGGGATACTCCTCTTCAAAAAATATACATAAAGTTCATCCTAGCTTGGGATGCGTTGTTCACCCCAAGCTCAACAAAATAGCGGTTATGAATCAACCGTAGCATGGGCGTGACTTCGGTCTTATCGGTGAGCCCTCGCATGCGCCTGACCTCTAAGATAAACCATGGCTGCGTTTGGTCGTAGTCCACCTCGTAAAAAGAGAATCCGGCTCGCGCCGAAGCAAAGTCGTGGTTGAGGCCTTGGGCTCTGTAGAGCCTGGATGTAGCCGAAACATAGATGCGAGTAGTTTCGTAATCGACTTGTATGCCCGGCGAGGCCATTGTCTTAGAGCCAGAAAAATCATTGCCTGTGATATTCCCAATGCCGCCGATGAACCAGATGTTGGCCTGCGCCTCAGGCATGTTCCAACGTCGTACCAGTCTCGTGTAGATGGCTTCCGTGAATTGGCGCGTCTTGGTTCCGTCTTCTGAGCGCATGACCAGTGCTGAAGCTCCTGGGGCGTCTCGTGCAGTGAGAGCGTAGTTAACCAAAACCTCCTGCCAGTTTGGACTTATGTCGCCCATAGTCATCCAGCTTTCCTTAAACCCCATCGGCCCACACAGAGCCGAAAGTGAGGCTAAAGAGCCGATCACACCCCAAATAATTTTGACTAATTGCCGTCTCATCGGTCAGCCACTATTGACTAATTTGCCAATTGCATACTTGTGACAACAAAGGCGCCGTCTAATTTTTCAATAACAAACTTGACTCTATCGCCTGCTTTGAATGTCTCCAATAAAGAGGTATCGCGAATTTGAAAAACCATGGTCATGCCAGGCATGTCCAAACTTTTAATATCGCCGTGTTTGATCGTCATCTTTTTACTGTCACGATTGACTTTTTTGATCTCGCCATCGGCCATGTGGCCAGCGGATGCAGCAGACACAGCATCAGCAGGCGAGTGGTGTTTGTCTTGGGCATAGGCCGCTGTAATGCAAAAAGCAGAAAAAACCAGCATGCGCTTTAAATTTTTTCTAATGGATAGAGCTGTCATGATGAATGTAAATGTCATGAGGTTTTCTTTCTTAAGGGTTGTGGAGAAAAAGTCAATGACCAGAGTGGCCAGAGGGTTTGCGTATTTGCACTTCTATATCCTTTTTGGATGGTGTTGCCAACGGCATGGACTCCCCGCTCTCAGCTTTAAATCGTGCAGGCTCAGGCATTGAACCTGTCCACTCAAAGGCCACGCTGCCAGGGGGATGTTTGTACCAATCTGGATTTTCATAATTTCCCGGTTTTTGATCTTTGCGCACCTTCAGCACGGAGAACATGCCGCCCATTTCAACGCCCCCGAACGGGCCTTGACCTGTCATCATGGGCACCGTGTTGTCAGGAAGCGGCATCTCCATTTCAGCCATATCTGCCATACCACGTTCTCCCATCACCATGTAGTCGGGGATGAGGTTGCTGATTTTTTTGGCAACACCCCGATGGTCTACGCCAATCATGGTGGGCACGTTGTGCCCCATGGCATTCATGGTGTGATGGCTTTTATGGCAGTGAAATGCCCAGTCCCCTTCTTCATCGGCCACAAACTCAATTTGACGCATTTGTCCAACTGCCACATCGGTGGTGACTTCATGCCAGCGTGTCCCTATGGGCGTTGGACCGCCGTCCGTACCCGTGACCTGAAATTCATGCCCATGCAAGTGGATTGGATGATTGGTCATGGTGAGATTGCCGAATCGAATGCGCACCTTGTCGTTCAAGCGCACATTCAAACTGTCAATACCAGGAAAGATACGGCTGTTCCATGTCCATAAATTGAAGTCCAGCATGGTCATGATTTTCGGGGTGTAACTACCCGGGTCAACGTCGTAGGCGTTGAGCAGAAAACAAAAATCACGCTGAACCTCATCAATGAGAGGATTCTTTTCTTTGGGGTGGGTGACCCAAAATCCCATCATACCCATAGCCATTTGTGTCATTTCGTCGGCATGCGGGTGGTACATGAAAGTTCCGGGTCGTCGCGCTACAAATTCATAGACAAAGGTTTTTCCAGGATTGATGCCGGGCTGGTTAAGCCCTGTGACACCATCCATACCATTGGGCAGTCGCTGACCATGCCAATGCACACTGGTGTGCTCAGGAAGTTTGTTGGTGACAAAAATACGGACACGGTCCCCTTCAACCACCTCAATAGTCGGTCCTGGGCTTTGACCGTTATAGCCCCAAAGATGGGCTTTCATGCCGGGGGCCATTTCACGCACCACAGGCTCAGCCACCAAATGAAACTCTTTGACGCCCTGGTTCATGCGCCAAGGCAGTGTCCAGCCATTGAGGGTGACCACTGGGTTGTAAGGTCGACCAGTGCTGGGTATCAATGGCGGCATCGTATCGGGCTGCGTTTGGATGACGGGCTCTGGCAGAGCGGCCATGGCCACACGGCTCACCGCAGCCGCTGCGATCGCACCGCCAGCAACGCCCGCAGTTTTAAAAAAATCTCGTCTTGAATTCATGTCTATCCCCAATCAGTGGCCAGCGGCCGTATTGCTTGTTGTGTTGCTGATCGCTGCTACCCCAATAGAAGTTGGTCGGCCAATGAGCGTGGCTTGCAAAGCTGCGTCAGCTAACCAGAACTGTTGCTCTGCTTCGATAGCCGAGATAACTGCGCCAATCTGGTCGCGTGAATCAGCCAGTAATTCAAAAACGCCAATGAGCATGCCGTTGTATCGAAGGACGTTCTCTTCTGAAATCACCTTTCGAAGTGGAATTACTTCTTCTTTGTAGTGCATAGAGATGTCATAAGCAGTTCGGTAGGCTGCATAGTTTTCACGCAAAGAAGATCCAGCTGAACGAATCGTTGCTTCGAGCTGATTGGCTGCGGCCAAGGTTTGTGCGTTCATGGCATCTCGCTGCATATCGCCCCAATCGAAGATGGGTAATTTCACGCCAACCTCATACCCACGACTTGAACTGTGGTCAGGTACGTTGCTACGTATCACCGACAGTTCGATATCCGTCAGGCTTGTCACCCTATTTAAACCCTGCGCTTTGGCAGCAGCATTCAACGCTGCTTTAGCTTGTTGAATATCCAGCCGCTCTTGGCTTAGTTGTTTAGACACGTTCTCGGGAGTCATGGGTTGCTTTGGAAGGTCAGGTAACCGCTCAGGAAGGACAAGTTGTTTAGCTTGATCTTCATCTAAGCCCAGCAATCTGACTAATTCCTCTTTTCGTAATAAAGCTAATTGCTTAGCTGTTGCCAGTTGCGTCGCAGCATCTGCATAAAAAGCTTGATGCCGTGCGCGGGTCAGTTTGTTGAAGTTGCCGACCGACTCCATGCGTCTGGCCAGTTCAGCACTCGCCTCTGCGCTGGCTAGCACTTGATCTGCGTATTTGTAAGACTGCGCCGCAGCAACTGCTCGCACCCACGATTGGCGTACTTGAGTGACTTGATCCACAACCTCGGCGGTCATGCGGATCTGAGCTTGTTCAACTTGGAAGTTTGCAATAGCCGATCGTTGAGGCAGCGTGATCAGATCCAGCAAACCAAACGTGAAGAAACGGGTCAACTCGGTCTCACTGCCCGTCACCACACTTTCGAAAGCGAATGTAGGATTTGAAATACGACCTGATTGAGCAGCTCCTGCTGCCTGCGACCAGTGTTTCGCCAGCAAGGCTTGGAACGCAGGACTGTTTGCCAGCAGCAACTGGACGGCTTCTTTTTGTCCTACAGGTTTGGCTAAAAGCTGATTTGTTGCAGCAAGACGCTTACCACGATCTTCCTTGTTCTTTGCAAAATTCAGCTCGTTCTGCGTGAAGCCATTGGCGTCTTGGTTCACCCTACCTAAACCTTGGTTCAAGTCATAACTGGCACAGCCTGACAATCCAATAACCGCTGTGACCACCACCAATATTTTGATCTTTCGGAATCTGAAGTTCATCGATGAGCTCCATGAGATGGATTGGCAGAGGAAGGCTCAGTGTTCGGGTCCTGTGCTATTTCTTTTGCGTACTCGCGCCACCCACCAATGTCTTTCACGGTGTCATTGGCCTGCTTCCAAGCTTCAATATCGGAAGCGGAGTAACGTTGGTAATTTTTAAAAGACGACTGATAGACCAATTCGACAGGCTTTTCAGCGGTGGGGATGTCAGGATTTATTTCAGACTGCGCCCAAGCACTTCTCAAATAAAGGCAGGCAAGCAAAACTACAAAGACCGGTTGATAGGACTTGGGATATTTGCGATACATACATTCCTCGTTCACCAGAGATTAAACGTCATGTGATGACTAGACATCACAAGAAAAAAATGCAATCAAGGCAACCGTCAGACTGCTTGATTGCTTAGGCGAGGAAGGAACGCGGAGGTCGTTCTATATTGAGAGAGGAAATCGCCCCTAAGAGGACATTGCTAGTTGCAACAAGGGAACTAGCTTCTAGATTAAAAACCAGGATGAATGGTGCTGGCAACAAGGCAGCGACAAAACAGCATTGAGCGCAAGTGCTGCATTTGTGGTTCACACTTTTAGCAACCTCTGCTTTGGATACTTGATGATCCAAAGATTTGTTTTGATCATGATGGTGATCAGCTGCTTGGTGGTGTGAATGATCGGCAGTGTGTTGAATGACTGTAGAAACCGAGCCAATACCGTGACAGAACATTTGATTGGCTACGGCCATGCCTTGCAATGGAATTGCAAACACTAGCAGAAACACCAATAAATGTCTGAAAATTTTCACGTGGGCAAGTTTAACCAGATTTCAAATTTTCTAAAAATTCCCCAATGTCAAATGGGGCAAACTGTTGATAGTTTGAGGGGCTCTTGGAATTTAGCTGGGGCAGGTGGCTGAAATCCCCTATCAACATTTAAATTATTTTTTGAAGATTTGATGCACATTTCATAACAAGGACTGAGACTGATTGGTCACAAACCGAATGACTTATAGCTACTCGAGGGTCTGGGCCAGGCTGAAATTCGTTAGCCACCCTATCAATCACAGGAACGTTTACCTGGTCATGTGAAATAAAGGCTGGCTACAGTTCAGGCAAAGCCAAAACCCGCTGAATACAAGGATACGTAACGGCACGGTGGCGGTCATAAAAAAAACATGACGTACCGTAAAAATATCGACTAGCGTGCTGTGTGAGCTTCAAAAGACACTTTTAACGCACGGCTCAAGTATCATCCGGCCCCATGAACATTATCATTTTAGGCGCTGGCCGTGTGGGAGAAAGCGTTGCTGAAAGCCTAGTTTCAGAACAAAACGATATCACCGTTATCGACCAGGATCCGATACGGCTCAAACTGCTCGAAGAGCGCTTGGAGCTGCGTGGCGTCGTGGGCAACGGCATTCAGCCATCGGTGCTTCGTGAAGCCGGGGCCCAAGACGCTGAAATGGTCATTGCCTGCGCCGCGGCCGATGAGTCAAACTTGGTCTTCTGCAAGATAGCCCACGACGTTTTCAACGTGCCCACTACCATCGCCCGCCTACGCTCACCCGAGTTCAACGAGGGCGATGCTCTGTTGAGCAAGTCGGGTTTTGCCGTTGACCATGTCATCTGTCCTGAAGAGTCTGTGATGCGCTACATAGAACAGCTCATACAGTACCCTGAGGCCTTGCAAGTGCTTGAATTTGCCGATGGCCGTGTCAGCTTGATCGTGGTGCGAGCTGCTGTCGACAGCCTTCTGGTGAACCACACCATTGCCGAGTTTAAAGAACGATTGCCGGATGCCGAGATGCGCGTGGTGGCCCTGTACCGGCAAGATACTCAGGTGGACGCATTGCCAGAGACCCGCATCCTGCCGGGCGACGAGGTGTTTGTGTTGGCCGACACCCAAAAAATCACCTTCGTGTTGGCCGGCATTCACAAAACTGACCAGCCCGTCAAGCGCTTGATGCTGGCCGGTGGCGGCAAGGTGGGCTTGCGTTTGGCGCGCATTTTGGCTGACCATTACGATGTGAAGTTGATCGAACGCGATAAAAATCGCTGCACGTATCTGGCCAGCCAGTTGCCCTCCAGCACCTTGGTTCTGAATGGTGACGGTGCGGATGAAGACCTGCTGTATGAAGAAAATGTGGGCGAGATGGATTTGTTTTTGGCGCTGACCAGCCATGACGAAGACAACATCATGTCCGCCATGCTGGCTAAACGCATGGGTGCGCGGCGCGTCATGGCCCTTATCAACCGCCGTGCCTATGCTGACATGATGCAAGGCGGCACGATTGACATTGCCATATCACCTGCCCAAACCGTGATTGGCGAGTTGTTAGCGCACCTTCGCCGGGGCGATGTGGTGGCGGTGCACAGTCTGCGCCGTGGCGCAGCCGAGGCGCTGGAGGGCATTGCGCGTGGTGACTTCAAGACATCAAAATTGGTCGGGCGCCGTGTAGAACAAATCAAAATGCCCCAAGGCGTGAGTATGGGCGCTATCGTGCGTGGCCAGGGCAATAAATCCGAGGTGTTGATGCCTCACCACGACACCCTGATTGAGGTAGATGATCACATTGTCTTTTTCATCCCCAATAAACGTGATGTGCGTGCGGTGGAAAAACTTTTTCAGGTCAGCGCGACCTTTTTTGGCTGATGTTCACTTTCTTCGCACCCGTGCTGTCCTTGATGGCACGCATCTTGATCGCGTTCTCAGTGACATTTTTGGTGCCTGGCATTTGGGCCTGGTTCGAAGACCACCAAGATTTGCAATTGATTTGGTTGGCTGGTTTTGGCGTGACGGCTGCCAGCGGCGTGGTGCTGGCAGCCATCACACAGCGCCACCAGCGCGAACTGTTGGCTAAAGACGGCTTCTTACTGGTCAACCTGGTGTGGTTGGTGCTGCCGGCTTACTCGGCCTTACCTCTCATGTTTTTGGTACCAGAGATCACTTGGTTCAAGGCCTACTTTGAGGCCATGAGCGCACTAACTGCCACGGGTGCAACGGCTTTGACAGGGCTTGATCATTTGCCACTTTCGGTCAATATTTGGCGCTGCTTTTTGCAGCTGATCGGGGGGTTGGGCATCATGCTGTTGGTGGTGGCGGTGTTGCCCATGTTGGGATTGGGCGGTATGCAACTGTATAAAACCGAAATGCCCGGCCCTATGAAAGACACCAAGTTCACCCCCCGCATTGCAGAAACGGCGCGGGGTTTGTGGGGCGTGTACTTCTTGTTTTCCGGCGCGTGTCTTTTGGCTTACCGCTGGGCTGGCATGAGCTGGGCCGATGCCTTCATGCACATGTGCACCACCATGGGCTTAGGAGGGTTTTCTTCCTATGACGCCAGTTTTGGGCATTTCAACTCGCCCATGATCGAGTGGGTGGCCATCGTTTTCATGACCTTGGCGGGGATCAGTTTTGTGCGCTACTTTGTTGTGCTGCGAAGCCGCTCCATCCTGCCCATCAGTAACGATGGCGAGATCCGCACATACCTAGGCGTCTTGTTGGCCTCCACCTTGTTGCTGATGGCCTTACTGCTGGTCCATGGTGTTTATGAAGACGGGCTTGAAGCCATGCGCATCAGTGCTTTCCATGTGGTGTCTTTGGCTACCACCACCGGATATGCAGCCACCGATTACGCGCAGTGGCCGGTATTTGCCCCGATTTTGTTGATGTTCTTGGGCTGCTTTGCGGCATGTGCGGGTTCAACGGGTGGCGGCATCAAGATGGTGCGCATGGTCTTGCTTGTCAAGCAAGCCCAGCGCGAGTTGGTGCGCATCATCCACCCTCGTGTTGTCAATCCGGTTGCGCTGGGCGGTACCGTTATTCCTATTTCGGTCATGACGGCAGTGCTGGGCTTCATGCTCATTTATGGCGGTGCCACCATGGGTCTAAGCATGCTGCTTCTGCTCAGCGGTCTGGATACTGTGACCGCATTTTCAGCCGTTATTGCCACCATCAATAACATCGGCCCAGGGTTAGGTGAGGTAGGACCCTCGGGCAATTACGGCGGACTGAGCCCCTTTCAGCTGAGTATTCTGAGTTTTGCCATGTTGCTAGGCCGGCTGGAGTTGCTGTCAGTGTTGGTTTTGTTCAGCTCACACTTCTGGCGCAAATAAAATGGTTTTTTCTCTTCGAACAAGAAGAGCTCATGCCTGTTCACAAATGATTTCAAGCGCTTTTCGAGAACCTACGAAAAAAACCGAGTTAAAAGCGGTTCTTTTTCCTTTCAACTTGGCAATCAATCCGCCTGACCAAGTGACTTTCTCTGCAGATTCATTTCTGAAAAAATGTCCTGATGGTGTCGTCACAATTTCTGCGTCGACAAACAAGCTGTTTCAATTTGTATACACGTATGTCTGTGCTGCCTACCGACTGGCTAAGCTGTATAAAGCCTTCATGCCAAACGCTGTATCAACATGACTTTGCAAATGAATGCAAGCGCGGTGGGAAATAGTCCACGTCATACTGATGCTAAAGCTCCCGTCGCATTGGTCATTGGCAGTGGTTTTGGTGGCTTAGCGGCAGCCATTCGCCTCAGCGCCAAAGGCTGGCGTGTTCAAGTACTTGAAAAAATGAATACGCCCGGCGGCCGAGCCCGCGTTTTTCGAAAAGATGGCTACACCTTTGACGCGGGCCCGACAATCATCACCGTACCCTTTTTACTCGAGGAACTGTGGGCTTTGGCAGGCCGCCGCATGGCGGACGATATTGAGCTGCGGCAACTCGATCCCTTCTACAGAGTTCGATTTGCGGACGGCGATCATTTCGATTACAGCGGTGACCCCGTGAAAATGCGTAATGAAATCCTGCGTATGGATCCCGATGCGGGGCGCGGGTATGACGCTTTTTTGAAAGAAGCAGATATCTGCTTTGAATTGGGCTTTGAAAACTTAGGTGCGCATGCATTTGACAGCATAAGCGACATGCTGATGGCCTTGCCTTCCATGTCCAGAATGAAGGGTTGGCGAACCCTTTATGCGTTGGTTGCCAAACACATCAAGCATCCCAAGTTGCAACAAGTTCTGAGCCTGCAGTCGCTGTTGATTGGCGGCAATCCATTTTCGGTCACCTGTGTGTATTCACTCATCAACGCACTTGAAAGACGTTATGGTGTGCACTGGGCCATGGGCGGCACTGGTGTGTTGGTGAACGGCTTGGTGAGCCTGATTGAAGAGATGGGCGGCAGCGTCAAAACCAACGCACAAGTTCAACGTATCGACATCAAAAATGGAAAGGCATGTGGGGTGACCCTTTTATCGGGTGAAACAATTTATGCCGATGTGGTTATATCCAATGCCGACACCGCATGGACCTACAAATACCTTATTGATCCTCAGCACCGAAAAGTATGGAACAACGCCAAGATAGAACGCGGCAGATATTCCATGAGTTTGTTTGTTTGGTATTTTGGAACCAACAAGCATTTTGACGACGTGCCCCATCACATGATGCTGCTTGGCCCCAGATACAAAGGTTTGATGGAAGATATTTTCAACAACCACCTTCTGGCTGAAGATTTCTGTCTCTACTTGCACCGTCCAACGGCTTCCGATTCAAGCATGGCTCCTGCTGGGTGCGATAGTTTTTATGTACTCGCTCCTGTACCTCACCTGGACAGTGGCACTGATTGGAAAGTTCAAGCAGAGCCTTACCGCGCCGCTATAGCCAAAGCTTTAGAAGAAACAGTTCTTCCACATTTGCAGGACCATCTGACCGTCTCATTCATGACGACTCCGCAAGATTTTCAAGATGATCTCCTTTCATACAAGGGCGCTGCATTTGGTCTTGAACCGCTGCTGTTGCAAAGTGCTTGGTTTCGACCCCATAACCGCAGTGAAGACATTGAAAATTTGTTCATGGTGGGTGCCAGTACTCATCCAGGTGCTGGTATACCGGGGGTCTTGATGTCCGCCAAAGCCCTGGAAACTGTCATTCCCGATGCAGTCCGCTTTAAACCATCCACTCCATGACGAGCACCCTTTTGGTATTGAATCAGACTTGGGCTGTTACGCAGCGACTTTTGCTTGAGCAATGGCGGCAAAAGAGAGGGCTGGTTTTCTGGGCTCTGTTCCCGGCGACCATGATGCTGCTTTTTGGTTGGGTTTATGCCAACAACATCAGCATGCGAGCTGGCTTAGATGCAGCTGCTGCAGGGATATTGGTAGGCGCAGCCCTGTTTTTCAGTTGCTTGGGCGGTACGGTTGCCATCATTGCAGCAGAGCGTGAACGAGGCACCCTCTCTCGCTTGCAAACCACACCTCTGCGCCCCGTCGCATATTTTTTCGGGGTAGTGCTGTCTCAACTGCTGCTGGCGTTGATGCAAGTGGTCATGCTCTATAGCATTGCTTTTTTGATGGGCGCCCGATACCACGGTAGTTTGTTGTTGGGTGGCTTGGTCTTGCTACTTTGCGTGTTTTCCTATGTGGGTATGGGATTTTTTCTGGGTGTGCGATTTGCCAGACGAAGCGAAGAAGTGGTGGTTGCCTTGTCTGCCATTGGTGTTCCTATCTTGGTGCTCGGCGGTACTTTCTTTCCGCTTGAAATCATGCCGCAAGCCATGCAAAACCTTGCTCAAATCAACCCAATACTGCACATGAATCAGGCCTTCAAAGGTGTTGCAGCCTATGGTAAAAACTTTGTCGATATTCTCTTTGAATTGATATTTCTTTTGGTGTTTTGTGGTCTGTGCCTGACTTTAGGCTTAGGTTCATATCAGCAACTGCTTGACTCGGACAAAAACCGATGACAACCGCACTGGAAATTAACGAGATCCACAAGGCGTTTGGCAAACACAAGGTCCTTGACGGGTTTAGTCTTCGGTTGGAGCGCGGTGAAATTTTAGGACTGCTTGGCCCCAATGGCTGTGGCAAATCAACTGTTTTGAACATCATTTGCCGATTGCTGTTGCCAGACGTTGGACAGATCAGTCTGATGGGCCAACCGCTCAATCGAATGCATAACAAAGATCGTTCGCTGGTTGGATTTTGTACTCAACGTTGCGCGCTTTATCCCGATTTATTTCCCGCTGAGAATCTGCATTTTTTTGGACGGATTCACGGTCTTTCGGCCCACGAGTGTCAGCAACGTGTTGCTGAGCTGATGCACACTTTTTCACTGAATACCTTCGCAAGGACACGCGTTGGACAGCTTTCGGGTGGTTGGCAACAAAGGTTGCACTTGGCTGTGGCTTTGATTCACCAACCTGCCCTGTTGGTGCTAGATGAACCCACAGCAGCTGTTGACGTTGAAGCACGCTCGGGGCTTTGGCGACTGATAGAGAATTTGCGTGATCATGGGATGACAATTTTGTTGACCAGCCATCATCTTGCAGAAGCTGAGAGGCTTTGCAACAAAGTGGCCCTGATGCGCAACGGCAAAGTGGTGGCCACTGGTAGCGTGGCTGACTTGCTTGTTCGCATGCCAGGTCAGGCGGTGGCCATGGTTCAGTCCGAAGACCCCGAAACCATCACCCTGCGTGCGATGCTGCGGGGATGGACTGTTAGAAAGCAAGCGGGGCAAATCAAGCTCTTTCTGCCGCAAAACTTGGACCTGCGTGACATCATGGAGGCGCTGGACGGCGCCAAACTGACATCACTGAGCGTTCAGCCTGTCAGCTTGGATGATGCTTATATGGAGTTCATTGGTGAAGATTCGTTGATCCAAATTTAAAGACAAAAAATCGCAGATTTTGGCTTTTGCCTATCAGTGTGTGAATATATGAGTGAATAGGCTCTCA
>SXGQ01479718.1_pt1 | contig 23636 bp, 24 predicted proteins | sample 3178371 | NCBI WGS metagenome assembly SXGQ01 (sample SAMN11356859, study PRJNA531348) | freshwater metagenome | isolation source: freshwater sample F1-20 | place: China: Fuxian Lake, Yuxi | collected 2017-12-25 | reverse complement strand
GATGAAATTCCCGTACCTCGTGTTCTGAACATCGAATCCATTTCGTCGAAGAAAACGATCACAGGCCAGCCTTCTTCGCTTTTTTCACGTGCGCGCTGAAACACCAGTCTGATTTGACGCTCGGTTTCGCCCACGTATTTGTTCAGCAATTCTGGTCCTTTGATGTTGATGAAATAACTCTTTGCTTTCTCACCACCATTGGCCGACGAAACTTTTTTGGCAAGACTGTTTGCCACAGCTTTGGCAATAAGAGTTTTACCGCAACCTGGAGGACCATAGAGAAGAATTCCCTTTGGGGCGGGCAGTTGATGTTCTGCAAATAGTTCGCCGTATAGAAATGGCAATTCGACAGCATCTGCAATCTGTTCAATTTGCGAGTCAAGGCCACCGATATCTGCGTAGCTAATATCAGGCACTTCTTCGAGCAATAAATGCTCAACTTCGGGCTGACTGAGACGCTCTAGCAGCAGGTTCGACTTTGGGTCCATACGAAGTAGATCTCCGCTTCTTAGAAGTGTCCCCCGAATCGAGTCAGCTAGTTCGCAGACACGTTCATCATCGCCTCTGCCAGTCACTACTGCTCGCACACCATCTTCGAGCACCTCTTTGAGATGAACAACTTCGCCGATCACCTCAGGTGTCCGTACTTTGACGACATTGAAGCTTTCGTTTAGAACAACTTCGGCGCCACGTTCGAGATTTTCTAAATCAATTTCGGGATGAACAGTCACGCGCATTTTGCGGCCGCTCGTCAAAATATCAACGGTCGAATCTTCATTTTTACCGACTATCACCCCATAGCAACTTGGTGGTTGAGTCAGTTTTTCAACTTCGTCGCGTAGCGATGCAATGTGCTCACGTGATTCGCGCAACGTATAAGAAAGCTTCTCATTTTGGGCAACGGTATGCGCTAGTTGACCTTTAATTTCGAGAAGTTTTTCTTCAAGTTGTCGCGCGCGTTCGCGAGCAATATCTGGACTCGCATCTGCCTCTCGTGCCATCGTGAAATCCGCCTTTCAACTGACAAGGCATACCGTATAGGTCAAACAATGGTTTCAGAAAACCGTAGATGTACCTGAACCGCACTTGTTGCCGTGTAGCCTATTTTCATTGCACTGGTAATTATCTATTTTCGAGGAGACCCTGAGTTATGAAAGTTTGGATTGATCAAGATCTCTGCACAGGTGACGGACTTTGCGAAGAAATCGCACCCGATGTCTTCACACTTCTCGACGACGGTTTGGCCTATGTCAAAGAGGGTTCGACAATCTATGCAACAGCCAAAGGCAACGCTCAGGGCGCAGCTGGTGTGGCAAACTTCTCTGATGCCCAACTTGATGCAGTTGTCGAATCAGCCGAAGAATGCCCGGGTGAGTGCATCTTTATTGAGCCGTAAGTTTTAGTTTCCGACAAATCTCGCGCTTGTCAAAAAACCCGTGTGGGCAACCATGCGGTGGTCTGGGCGAACTGAAGTGCCCTCGATATGCCAAGTTCGGTGAAGCACCTCGAGCGTTCGATGATCCATCCATCCTTCGCCAAGTGTTTCTCGAGTTTTAACGGCTTGCGTGATACTTGGTGAATACGCGACAAAGATTGCACCTTTTCTGAGAGACTTCTCGGCATGAGGCACAACCTGCCACGGCTCGGGCAGATCGAGCACCATTCGATCAAAGCCAACTTCCTCGATCCCGGCGTAAGCATCTTTAATTGCAACCCGATACCGAGTCAATGATTCGGCGCCGAGAAATTCGCGAACATTAGTTTGCGCGCGATTCGCAAAATCTTCTCGAATTTCGTAGCCATCGATTATTGCTCCGTATCGCAACATCGTCATTGACAGCGCACCAGAACCCAAACCAGATTCAAAAACTTTCGCACCTGGATAAATATCAGCCATCATGCAAATCGGAGCCAAATCCTTCGGGTAAATAACTTGAGCTCCACGTGGCATCTGAATCACGAAATCTTCGAGCGTTGGACGCAGCAGAATGAATTCAGCGCCCTTAGTCGAACGCAGAACGGCTCCCTCTTGGGTGCCGATGACGTCGCTGTGACTTAGAAATCCTGAGTGAGTGTGAAATTCACCATCAATTTTAAGAGTGAACAAGTATCTGCGTTTTTTTGCATCGATTAGTAAGACTTTTTCTCCATAAGCAAACATCAAGCGTCCGAACTATTCAGCAGACTCAGAATTTGACCTTGGCTTGGTTTTCTTGCCGCTTTTGCGGCCAAGCAAAAATGACGAGAACATGGCGAGCGAAGATGCACCACCGATCAAAGCTTTCAGTTGAGTCGATTTGCTGCTCACTGAATCTTTTATGTCATCTTGAAATTGCTCAAGATTGGCAATTAGCTCGTCGCGAGAAATCTTGTCTTCTTTGCTCATGATTTCTCTAATGTGCCCTTACGAATTTTTGAAACTGTAAGAATCAGAACTAGAACACAAACGATTAGAGCGGCTAAATAGTGAACCCAAGACCATGAAGTAGAACCGTCTAAAAACACGGTTTGAGCCAGACGTAATACGCCGATTGCGCCAAGCACAATGCCAATACTTATAAACAGGGCTGCCATAAGTCCAAAAGCAATCCATCGACCGGCGCCTCGAATTGGCTTAAGTGTCTCTCGTTTGACATAACTAAACAACATCTCGAAAACGTCAGATCCCGATCTCGCACCAGAACTGGTTTTCGAGTTGGCGTCGATTTTGAAACCCGTCACACCAATATTCTACGAGCAATTTGATGCCTCTCAGCCTTTGCAAATCGGCGAGAGTTGAGTGACCTACGGAGCCTCTGATGCCTTCAGTGGCAATAGCTTCGTGACATCAAGTCGCTCATTGCCGAACGATAAAGCAGTTGCCAAGTTATTCCAAATAGGTCGGTAGTAGTTAACTGTTGACACTCCGCTTCCGTTCATAACCAAAGCGAATACGGTGCTTCGCCCATCATCAAGTGGAAACATTCCCGAGAGCGATTTGACTCCGTTAAGAGTTCCTGTTTTTGCGCGCATAGTTCCCGAGCCTGGACCCGACAAAAACACATCACGCAAAGTTCCGGTCTTGCCTGCTGTTGCGAGAGCCGATGTGACTAAACCATTTTGGCCATCTCGTTCGAGCAGTTGTGACAAGAGATTGCAAGTGAGATAGTTGGCTCGGTCAAGCCCTGAACCGTCGAGCAACGCAACCCCCTCTCCTGGCAGACCCCATTCGGCAATTTTCGAAGCGATCACATTTAAGCCATCAATACGCGTCGCTGCACCTCGCCCAACTCGACCAATTTCTTTCACAAGCAGCTCAGCAGTGTTGTTGTCGCTATTGGTCAACAACTCAGTGACTATTTCTCTCATGGCAACTGATTCGAGACTTGCGATAAGCGGTATATCGGTTGAGGCCGTGCCGACTTCTGGTGCATCACGTACGGTGATTCCGCGAGATGCCAAAAGATTTGTAAATTCAATGGCGGCGGCAAGCGCAGGATTAGCCGGCTTGATCGGTGACCCTGATACGGCGCCATCATTGATCATGAGTGCCCCAAGTGGTCCTGCTTCAACACTTCGAATGCCATCACCCCAACTCGGAACGTAGCGTTCACTGTCATAGAGCGACTCGTCGCCTACAACCGATCCCTCAACGGTTGTCACGCCCAGTGCGACGAGCGCGTCGATCAACTTCTCGATATCTGTTGGAGTAATAGTCGGGTATTTCTCTGTTAGTGGATACAAACGCGTCGTTAACAACGGGTCTCCGCCGCCGACTAACCAGAGATCACCACGAACAACCGAGCCTGCAACAATGCCAAGCATTTTGGTGAGATACGTCCGTTCGGGTCCAAGAACATCCAACGCAACCGCAGCAGTTAACAATTTAATGTTGCTCCCCGGAATCAACGCCTTGGTCGGATTGACATCAACGATGGTCTTTGAGTCAGTAACAACTTTTAAACACGAGTCTGGTGGCAATGCGGCGATTACTTGAGCGAGTTTTGCGTTTACACGACCAGCTGAATTCAGTTCGACAAGTGTCTGGGGCACGCGACGCGCCGACAAAATTGGTGTGACTGGTGAATCGGGCAATTCACGCTGAATCGCAAGTGGTCGCACTTCATCGCCCGCTGCTAGTGCGACTTGCCAAATAGAGAGCAGAGGTATAGCACCGCAAAGGGTGAAAATAAACATAGAGACGATCAAACGCCTAGTCGGTAGGCGGTCTGCCATTTTGTTAATTCGACTAAAGACTCCGGCAAAAAATTGACTATCCATATCTATTTTGCTATTCCTCGCCACTTCGCGTATCTATAAACGTCAGACAAGGCGCGTGCGGCACGCTGACCACTTGCGTAACACAATCGACCGGTTTCTTGCACTGCGACGACACCCGGATTCTTCGGGTCAGCAATGGCGAGCTCTGTTGCTACAAGGATGGGTTTCATAGTTTCTACGGATAACTCGGCAGCAGCCTTGGCGTACATAGTGTCTTGGCGCTCGTGATAATTGACTATGCGCTCGAGTTCGTGATTGGGAAAGAACTGACCTTCGCGCATCATTCGCGCTTGGTTCGACTGAATACCGATTCCAAGAAAGATTATTGCGTCCACTGCATCATTATTCGCGACTAGTCGTATGATCTCGATAACAGTTTCACGTGTTTCTCCGCCGGCGCAATCAATCGGATTGTTCTTGCTCCATCGCTGCGGCAACAACTTTGAGATTTCCGATTCGAGATCATGCGGCAACTTAATCAGATCGAGTTCACCCTCTGCGTGCATCGTGTCGGATGTAACTACGCCCCATCCCCCAATTGTGGTCAGCACAATGGTCTTGTTACCCCTTGGCAAAGGTTGGGTTGCAAATGTCGCTGCAACATCAAAAGCACGTTCTACATCGTCGACGCGCGTCGCACCAGTGCTAAAACAAACCGAATCGAAAATTTTGTCGTTGCTTGCCAATGCGCCTGTATGACTCGAAGCTGCTCGGGCGCCACTGGTTGTGGTTCCGCCTTTCACAACTACAAGCGGCTTAACTTTGCACAGATTTCGCATTGATTCTGCAAGAAATTGACCATCTGCAACTCCCTCAATGTAAGCAAGTGCAACATTTGTTTCTCTATCACGCGAGAAATATTCGAAGAATTCGGGCACTCCAACCATCGCAGCATTTCCTGCTGAAACTGCTCGAGCTACGCCCACACCTGTTTGTCTCGCATAGTTCATGAAACTTGAAACAAAATTGCCGCTTTGGCTAACTAGTGAAATCGTGCCTTTCGGTGGATATGGTCCGACGATCTGAGCGCAAAGATTCTGGGGTGTGCTAATTAATCCTTGACCATTTGGTCCGACTAGTAAAATTTTCAATTCTTCAGCGAGCTTGGTTAACTCGACCTGGGCTTGACGTCCTTGCGCATCTGAATCTGCGTAACCAGCCGAAGTAACGTATGCAGCTTTGATGCCCTTTTTTGCACATGCGCGAAGTATGTCTGCATTTGTTGAAGCCGGGGTACAAATAAACGCCAGATCGACACAGCCATCGGGCAAAGAATCAACCGAGTCACAGCAATCAATGTCAAGAACTCTTGCGCGCTCTAAGTGGGTGGCAAAAGTCTTGCCCAGGTATCCATTGGTCAAAATGTTGTGTAACGAAACAAAACCAAACTTGCCAGGATGAGTAGATGCCCCCACCACGACAACACCTCTCGGCGCAAATAGAGCTTCATAATGCTCAATGCTGTGACGGGCTGTATTTTTACTACTAAGCCCAGCCTGAGTTGAACTGGCATTTATTGTTTTCGAGTCGTGCATCTCGACGAGTGCATCAACAGCCACGACAGAGCCATTTGACCTGACAATGATCGGGTTTACGTCGATTGATTTGACATCTTGGTTTTCACTTTGCGCCAGCGACAACGAAACTAAGAATTTCGCTAACTGTTCTCGATCTACTGCCCGTTCTCCCCTGAACTCATCGAGAAATGCTTGATTCTTAATTCGATTGATGAGATCAAGTGCCGAATTCGCATCGAGTGGTGCCGGAGCAAAGGCAGTGTCACTCAACACCTCGGCAAATACCCCACCTAGGCCGAGCATTACAAAGTTGCCGAATTGTTCATCTTGAATGACGCCTGCTATCAACTCGCGGCGACCAGACTCCATTTGGGCAACCAAAAAAGACGCTTTCCCATCTTCAGGTCTCACTTCACTCAACAACATCGATGTCGCTTCTTTTGCCTCGGTTGAGTCGCGAATGTTCAACTTGACTAGTCCGCGTTCTGTCTTATGGCTAATCGCATCAGCACAAATTTTTATTGCTACGGGATATCCGATCCGATTAGCTGCCTCAACGGCATCACCAACCGAAAAAGCCTCGATCTCTGTTGCGAATGCAAGCCCATATTTTGATAGAAACTGTTTCGATTTAACTTCCGAGAGCATGAGTTGCTTCATTTCAGGCACGTTGCAACAGTAGTGTGAAAGTCTTATGCAGTTGAATAACACAGTCAAATGATGGTGCGCTGATGCAGATAATTTCAGCACTCTTTGTCGAGAACTTTGCTCTTCGTCAGGCACCAGGTCCAAGTACCCGAATCGATCTAACAGGCGCATTTTTTTCAATCGCTGCGCCGTCACCCGTTCCCGTGACGATTGACCCCCATTTAGTTGTTTTGATTTATTGTCCACCGGCAGAAGCCGGAAATTCGGTTCTAGAAGTTATTTTTCGGTCGGGACCGACAGACGACGCCGAACAACTCGCCCGCAATGTGAGCCCGTTCACTGTTGAACCTGGCAAATTCACTTACCGTTTAGTTCGAGGCGAACTATTGATTTCCCAATATTCGCAAATATTTGCCCACTGTCGTGTCGGAACAGGTCAATGGCATCTGGTTCCGTTGGCTATCTTGCCGCCAGTTGAAGACGCACCAAATCGGGGCTAAGTCTGGCAACCAACTAGTTTTATCGCAGTGGTTATGAAACTTTCTGCCCAACAAGATCGTGATGCTGTCAATCTGATTCGCGGCCTCGCTATGGATGCACCCCTAGCAGCAAAGAGTGGTCATCAAGGCACTGCTATGGCTCTTGCCCCACTTGGTCATGTTTTGTACAGCCGAGTCATGCGCCATGATCCTAAAAACCCTAAGTGGAAGAATCGTGATCGATTTATTCTCAGCAACGGGCACGCATCGATTCTGCAATATGCACTTTTGTTTCTGAATGGCTACGGCGTCGAGCTTGACGATCTCAAGAGTTTTCGGCAGTTTGGGTCTGCTACACCAGGACACCCAGAAGTTGGCCACACATCAGGTGTCGAAGTTACAACTGGTCCACTGGGGCAAGGTTTCGCCAACGCGGTAGGTATGGCTATCGCTGAGCGCAACTTACGAGCCCGCTTCGGAGCATCTGCGTGCGACCACAATACTTTTGTGTTTGTTGGCGACGGCTGCCTAATGGAAGGAATCAGTCATGAGGCAGCCTCGTTGGCGGGACATCTCAAACTTGATCGTCTTGTTTGTATCTTCGATGACAATGCGATCACTATCGACGGCTCAACATCGCTGACCTGTTCCGATGACGTCGCCAAACGATTCTCGTCATACGGCTGGAATGTTATGCAACTCGGAGAAATAGCCGAAGACCTAGATGCGCTTGAAGAGTCACTAGTTACAGCGCGCACAAATCGGGGCGCTCCCACGCTCTGCATCCTCAAGTCCCACATTGGTACGCCTTCACCTGATTTCACTGACTCGCATGAAGCGCATGGAAACCCCTTTACTGCAGCTCATGTATCGGCAACGAAAAAAGTGATGGGTATCCCAGACGAACCTTTTTGGGCTCCTGATGAATTAGTTGATGCATGCCGTTCTTTCGCCGCAGCTCGCGGACATGCCCTGACAACAGAATATGCGACCGACCTAGCCGAATTGCCAGATCAATACCTATGGGACGCTGCTTGGAATACTCCCAACTCGTCGTCATTCAATTCGCTGCTACCAGAATTCGACAAAACTGCCACTTTCGCAACACGACAAGTTATTCAAAAAGTATTTGATGCATCGCTGCCCGCTTTGCCTGGCTTGATCAGTGGTTCGGCAGATCTCACGGGCAACACAGGCACAAAACTTTCAAAGCAAGTCGCTCAGAGCGAAGCCGCACCCGATGGTCGGCAAATCTATTTCGGCATTCGTGAACATGCAATGGGTGCTGCCGTTGTTGGCATGGCATTGCATGGAGGGGTTTTACCCGTGTGCGGCACCTTCTTTGTCTTCGCCGACTACATGCGACCAGCGATCCGCCTCGCAGCGCTTTCAAAAGCAAAGTGCGTGTTCATTTTTTCTCACGACTCAGTTGGTGTTGGCGAAGACGGCCCAACGCATCAACCCGTTGAGCAACTGGCATCGCTGAGAGCAATTCCTGACTTGCAGGTCATTCGCCCGGCCGACCCCAACGAAACAGTTGCAGCGTGGTGTGCAGCCGTAGACCACGACGGGCCGACTGCAATTATTTTGTCAAGACAAAATGTTCTCAGTGTTACTGACGGCTCTGCCGTTATCACCGGAGCCGGAGTCGTCGGTGAGCGATTGACCAAGCCAGATGTGGTTCTCGTTGCGACTGGAAGCGAAGTTGGTTTGTGCACCCAGGCTGCCGAACTATTAGCGACGACGGGCATCAAGGCCCAAGTTGTATCTATGCCAAGCTGGGATCGCTACGAGCGAAGCGACAAATCGCAAAACAACTTTGTTTTTCCACAAGGCGTGCCAGTAATTTCGGTCGAGGCAGGGGTAACCCTCGGCTGGCATAAATATGCCGATCACACGATTGGTATCGATCGTTTCGGTGCGAGCGCTCCAGGTGCAATTGCCCTAAAAGAGCTTGGCATCAGTGTCGAAGCAATCGTTAACCAAGTCAGGTCTCTCTAAATGACTGACCGCCTTAAATCTTTGTTCGCCGAGTTTGGGCAAAGTCCTTGGTTAGACAACTTAAAACGTAGTTTCATTACTTCGGGTCAGCTGAGTGCGACTCGTGACAGCGGCATACGTGGTCTTACTTCGAACCCGACTATTTTTCAAAAGGCGATTCAAGGATCAGATGATTATTCGCACCAATTCGCTCAACTGACCAGACAGAAATTCTCGCCTATCGACACATATTGGCAGTTGGTGCTTAAAGACATTCACGGCGCTCTTGATGTTTTCGAACCATTGCATCAAGAATCCAATGGCCTCGACGGTTATGTAAGTGTTGAAGTAGATCCCGCGCTCGCCCATGACTGCGTAGCAACACTCGAAAATGCACGCCAATTAGATCAAAAGGTTTCGCGACCAAATGTCATGATCAAGATTCCGGCGACTTCAGAATGCATCCCAGCAATAGAGACAATGATTAGCGAAGGACGAAACGTCAATGTGACGTTGATTTTTAGTCTCGAGCGATATCAAGAAGTGATGAATGCATATATTCGTGGCCTAGAAGTATTGTCCCGAACTAATCCCGAAAAAGTCCGCAAGGTTTGTAGTGTTGCCAGCTTTTTCATCTCACGAGTTGACACCGAAATTGACCGACTGTTGACCAGCAACGAAGATTCGCGGGCAAAAACGTTACTCGGGACTGCAGCAATAAATCAGGCGAAGATTGCCTACGAAATGTTCCAACAAACTTTCTCGGGAGCCTCATGGAACAAACTTGAAAAACTTGGCGCGAAAGTCCAACGGCCACTTTGGGCATCCACCTCAACCAAGAACCCGAACTACCCCGACACCCTCTATGTCGACAGTCTGATTGGCGAGAACACGGTTAATACTTTGCCTGATGCCACGGTAGATGCCTTCAGCAGTCACGGCACTCTTAAAGAGACGATAACTCAAGACCTAGATCGTGCTCACGAAGAATGGTTGAAACTTGGGTCAGTCGGTATCAATGTTTCTGATGTAGCAGCAAAACTTGAGCGCGAAGGTGTGGCTTCTTTTCAAAAAAGCTTTGACGAACTAATTTCAGTTTTGACACAAAAGGCTGCCGAACTTTCGTAATGCCCGCGCAAGAAATTGACTCGCTTGTCGATGATCTTTTAGACAAGTCAGAAATCAAACTAAATCGTCGATTGATAGCAGACCTAGTCAAAGAGTCACTTCAGCTTGGAAACGACGCAACAAGCACTTTGAACTTAAAAATCGCCAGTGCTGCCATTGCCGAAATGCGCGAGGCCTTTGCCATGTTTGCACCATTTTCTGAGCGTAAAAAGGTAACAATTTTCGGATCAGCACGAACAACAAAAGATGATCCTGTTTATAAACAAACTCAAGCAGTCGCCGCAAAGCTTGCAAGCAATGGATGGATGGTCGTGACTGGCGCTGGCCCCGGAATCATGGAAGCAGGAATGTCGGGCGCTGGTCGTGAGATGTCGATTGGGGTAAGTATTCGATTGCCGTTCGAAACATCGGCGAACGAAGTGATTGCGGGCGACCAAAAATACGTTGCGATGCGCTACTTCTTTACGCGCAAATTGATGTTGGTTAAAGAATCACAAGCCTTCATTTGTGTTCCTGGTGGATTCGGCACTCTCGACGAAATGTTCGAACTACTCACTTTGTCACAAACCGGCAAGGGTAACCCCGTGCCAATTGTGGTTTTAGATCTTCCAAACGATCCGTTTTGGGTTGACCTTGACTCCTTCATTAAAAAGACGCTTCTTCCACGAAAGTTGGTATCAGAGCAAGATCTAGCTCTCTACCGTATTTGCTCAAGCGTCGATGATGCAGTGTCTGAAATCGACAACTTCTATTCTGTTTACAATTCGATGCGGTTTGTCGGCAAGCGATTGGTGCTGCGATTAAATCGTGAAATTAGCGATGACCACCTATCGAGACTCAATAACGATTTCCGTGATATCTGTTTCAATTCGACAATAGAAAGAATCGCGGCCACTAAGGCAGAAATTGATGACAGTGACCTTCTTGGCAATCCAAGACTTGCTTTCCAATTCGCTCGCAGAGATTTCGGAAGACTACGTCAACTAATTGACGCGGTTAATGCGATCGACGGTGTTTAACTACGCGAAAGAAGATTAATGGCCTTCTCAACCGCTCTTCGCGCCTGAGTGAGCGTCCGCTCTGCTTCTGGTCGCTTCGATTCTCCTGCTGAGTGAGCCTCTTTTAAAACCGACAAAGCGCGATCAGCGAGTTGGTCTGAAATCAATTTCAGCTGGCCGATAATTTGTTCTGAATTTTCGAAGTTTTTGTGCATAGCCCTACAAGTATGCCATTAGCCTGCTCCGAGATGTCACAGCCTGAAGAACTTCATGAATGGATAAGTTTTGCCGATCCCGACCTCGAACAGACTTGGTTGATTGACGCAACATTTCTAAGATCCAATTGGACATGCATCTACGGCAATGGTTGTCAAGGTGTTCTTGACGATGCCGCACCTGAGCTTCATCAAGGTTGCTGCAGTCACGGGGCCCACTTCATCGATAAAGAAGACCTGGCGTCAGTAAAAAAATCTGTCAAGCGACTCACTTCTGAGCATTGGCAAAATTATGATCGTGGCAAAAACAATAAGTGGCTCGGAAAAGAAAAAGACGGAAGTGACGTCACAACGACGTACAAAGGCGCATGTATCTTTCACAATCGCCCCGACTTTGAGGGCGGTATGGGATGCGCTTTTCATGTCGCCGCCTCGGCTGCCAAAGAACGCCCAATGGACTGGAAACCCGATGTTTGCTGGCAGGTTCCACTAAGACTCGAGCAACATGAAGAAGATGAAGACCATATTTTGTCAATCGTTCGAGAATGGAAACGTCGCGATTGGGGTGGCGGCGGTCACGATTTTCATTGGTGGTGCACCGATGACTCATCGGCCTTCGTTGGTTCGCGCCCTGTCTACAAATATCTTAAAGACGAGCTAATTGAACTTTGCGGTGACGAAATTTACGAAATTATTGTTAAACAGCTGCAAAAACCCCGAACAACTTTTCTACCCCACCCTCAAGTGAGAAAAAAAGCTAAGACTTAATTCTTCGAAGCTTTGTTTGACTTGCGACGGTCTTCAACGCTCAAATAGCGCTTACGAATTCTGATGTTCGTTGGGGTCACTTCAACAAGCTCATCATCGCCGATCCATTGAATTCCTGATTCAAGCGTGTGTGTTATTGGAGTCGCAAGTTTTGGTCCGTCGTCATGACTGTGCGTTCGAATATTTGTCAACTCTTTTGCCCGCACTGCATTGACAACCATTTCGTCTTCACGTGAGTTCTCACCCACAACCATGCCTTCATACACTTCAACACCAGGCGCAACAAACAAGGTTCCGCGAAGTTGCAAATTATCTAACGCGTACGCAGTTGTTGAGCCTTTTCGATCTGACACCATTGCACCGCCCAACCGGTGTGGCAACTCTCCGGCCCATGGGGTGTAACCATTAAGACTTTGGTGAAGCAGTGCTGTACCTCGTGTGACTGTCAAGAGCAGTGATCGGAATCCGATCAAACCGCGCGACGGCGCTTGAAAACTTACAATTGTGCGACCGCTGTCGCCCTGCTCAAGATTGACAACTCGTCCTTTGCGTGGCGCAAGCGCTTGGGTTACCGCACCAACATATTCATCTGGCACATCGATTGTGCCTGCCTCGAGCGGTTCATGTTTCTTGCCGTCAATTTCTTTAGTGATTACTTCGGGACGGCTTACTTGAAGTTCATAACCTTCACGACGCATGTTCTCGATTAATACCGCAAGTTGAAGCTCGCCTCGACCCGCAACCTCAATTACATCTGGACTATCAGTCGTGTTAACACGAATTGACACGTTGCCCAAGACCTCTTTGAAGAGACGCTCACTTAAATGTCGACTAGTTAAAAACGTGCCATCGCGGCCAGCGAATGGAGATGTGTTAACACCAAAGCTCATTTTCAAAACAGGCTCATCGACTTCGAGTCGGGGCAATGCGGGCGCATTTTCAATTGCTGCAATTGTGTCGCCTACCTCTACTTCGTCAATGCCAGCCAAAATAAACAAATCTCCAGCCGCTACCTGTGTAACTTCTTCACGACCGATACCACGAAACGCAAATAACGTGGAGATCTTTCGCTTCAGAAACGGTGCCGGATTTTCTGGCGTTGGATGCTGCCAAACGCAAATCGTGTCACCTTTTTTCATTACACCAGCTTCAACCCGGCCGATTGCTAAACGGCCTAAATAGTCAGAAGCATCAAGGTTTGCGACAAGTGCCTGCAACGGCTGAGACGAATCGCCTGTTGGAGCAGGAATAGTGTCAAGAACTGCATCTAATAGCGGAACTAAGTCGGCATTTTCTGCCGGCATGCCAATGCCTTTCATCGAACGTCCATCTCTCGCAACCGCAGAAATTACCGGAAAACTGAGGTGGTGATCATGATGAGCAAGGTCCAAAAACAACTGCTCAACTTCATGCAGAACTTCTTCTGGTCGTGCGTCGGCGCGATCAACTTTGTTTAATACAACAACAACTGGCAAATCTTTTGCCAATGCCTTCGAGAGCACGTAGCGTGTTTGCGGCAATGGTCCTTCGGCGGCATCGACCAAGAGCAAAATGCCATCAACAAGTGCAAGGGCTCGCTCAACTTCACCTCCGAAGTCAGCGTGTCCGGGTGTGTCAACGAGGTTGATCTTTGTGCCACGCCATTCAATCTCGGCAGCTTTAGCCAAAATTGTGATTCCTCGCTCACGCTCTTGATCATTCGAGTCCATTACTCGATCTACGACAGCCTGGTGAGCGGCGAAAGTTCCGCCACTTTTTAAAAGGGCGTCCAACAAAGTTGTCTTGCCGTGGTCAACGTGCGCTACCAGCGCAATATTTCGAATGTTATTAATTGGGGGCTCTCAGTTCGTATCAGGAATTATCTTCGTCAGAATCATCGGCAATTTCGTCGCCGTTTTCATCAAACCGCACTCCATAACGTTCTGCAATGGCCGCGTATTCGTCTTCTTGAGTTTTCGACTTACTTTCTCTGGCAACTCCGAGATCTTCCGCAGACGGACCTGACTGTTTCAGGCGACGTGCTTCTTCAAATCGACGATGACGACCCTTTTTCACGGTAGGGCTCCAAATTTCTCTGGGGCGATTACCGGTTTTGGTCACCGCCTAGTGGATAGACATTGGGAGAAATCATAGCAACGTAGCTCATTGAAAGGGCGGATTTATGACTGAAACTGTCTCGTCTATGCGATGGCTGAACTAATCAGCTTGAGATGTCCGTCACGGTCGACACTTAGACCCACCTCTCCGTTCAAAATTCGCATTAAATCGTCGCCAACAAGAGTGGCTCTCCAACCCTGTCGCAACCTGGCATTTGGAGATTGACGAAGAAAAGCGGTGATATCACTTCTTGTAGCCAGAAGGGTTGCGTCAATCTTGTGTTTCCGTGCCAACTCGCCCACCCAAGCAGTGATGAGTGTTAAAGCGGGTCGAACAAATTTGTCAACGTCGTCATTGTCGATGCTTGGCAGTGCTACCGAAATTTTGGCGCCGTCACGCACTGCCGTCATGATCTCTCTGCAATATTCAGCGGAGAGATGGCGGTCGTCAACACCGCGTGTATTCGCTAATTCTTCCACGCTCTTTGGTACGCGCTGCGAAATACCAAGTAGTGCCATATCAGACATAACTCGTCTAGGTGGCAAATCACTGCGCATTGCTCTTTCTTCGCGCCATTTAGCAAGGGCTTTTGCGACCCCTCGTGCAGGTCCTTTCAATGCTCTGGCCTCTTTAAGCTTCAACCAGGCATCAGAGGGATCTTGTGGCCCTGTTGGTCGAGTTGCAAGTTCGGCGCACGCTGCACTAACCCAATCAAGTCGACCTAATTCGTTTAACTGTCTTGTCAAATCGTCGTGTAAATCAAAAAGGTGAACAACATCGTCTGCAGCGTACGCGCATTGTTGATCTGTCAATGGACGACGCAACCAATCAGTAAGTCTGTCGCCTTTTGATAGAGAAATTTTCTTGACTGCCTGCACCAGTGTTGCAAGTGACGGTGTTGAATAGCCAACAAATCCGGCGGCAACTTGACAGTCAAAAATATTTCTTGGCGCTTCAAGTGAAGCGTGCCGCAATACCTCAAGGTCTTGCTGCGCCGCGTGAAAAACTGCCAAAATATCACTCGCGAACAAGCGGCCCAGCCGTCGCGGGTCAACTGCGAGTGGGTCAATCAGAGCAGTCTGAGCCCCCCAACGAATCTGCACCAATGCAAGCTTCGGGTAGTAAGTTTTCTCACGATGAAATTCGGTGTCGATCGCATACCGAGAACTAGTCAAAACACTGTCAATTACATCATCGAGTGTTTTCTCTGAGTCGACCCACTCGAAACTCACTCGGGATTACCGCCTAAAACAATTTCATTTCCAGCATTTATCCACCCCAGAGTGCCTCCAGCAATATTCACAACGTCACTCAAGCCGTTATCGACGCAGAATTCGCATGCTTGCATGCTGCGGCCACCACTGCGACAAATCATATAAATGGACGAGCCAGGTAATTCGGATATTCGACTTGAGAACTCGCTTAACGGAATATTTATCGCACCAGCAACATGACCCGACTCGTACTCATCAACTTCGCGGACATCGACTAAATAGATGCCCTGGTTATGGAGCGGCATGAATTCAGCAATTGAAATCTCTGAAATGCTCATCTGAATATCTTATGTCTCAGTTGGTTTAAGGCTGATGTTTAAGTTGATTTGGCTCATTGACGTTTAGCAAAATTTCCCTTGAAACGTCTACAAACTCAAACTTCAATTTCTCAACGATTCGGTGAATGGCACGCTCACCCGATCGAAACTCGTTTTCAATCGCGTCGTAAGTTGAGCGTCGCCATGTGCTACTCAGCCACTGGGGAGTATCTGTACGCGCAACCAACACTTCGACACCAGGTGCAAGGCTGCTCAACCTGCGACACGTATCTTCGTCAATAAAGGGCACATCACAAGGCAGTGTCATAAGAAATTCGGTTTGGCAAGTCTGCAATGCAGTTAGCAACGCGCCAAGTGGACCTGATTCTGGATAAATATCTTCGTGAAAGTCAACGCCCCATCGACGAGCATCCTCGCTGTCTCCACCGATCAAGCAGATATTCATAAAGCCTGTTCGCTTTAATGTCTCGATGATCAGCAAACCAAATTCATTGTCATTAATTGTCGCTTTTATCTTCGGACTGCCAAAGCGACTACTTTTGCCGCCGGCGTAAATCGCAACGCTTGTGTCGGTACCAAAACTCATCGCAACAAATGGTTTGCTTCCCCGCTTGGGTCGCATTGAATCAAAAATTGTTCACATCTAACGGCTTCCGAAGTCTCGCCAATTATCCGTGCGTGCTTGGCTAGTCCGGCCAGGCATCGCAAAAATCCACGATTTGATTCAAATCGCCAACGTACGAAACCCGAGCCGCGCCACGAGTTGGCGCGCAAACTATCCAAACCTCGGTGATAACCGACTCGATATGCCATGTATGCATCTATCCCCGAAGTACTTAAATCTCCGATAGAAGCCCAACCGGCTAAAAACGTTGGATATTTGGCAACCACAGCGCAGACTGCATCGCGCCGTTTACTTAAGTCAACCCCGAGCGCGAGATTCAACGACTGAATCGCTTCCGGGTCGAAGTTTGGCAGCTGCGTTTCAGGCGGCCCGCCAGCAGAAAGATTTACTGGTTGGTTAGTCATACTCCTGCCACACTAGATGCATGGACTTGTTTACACTCGACTCTGAAAGCGCAAAGAACCTTGGGCTCGGCACGATTGCATTCAGCGTAATCGGGCTGCTTTTGGTGCTTAAGTTCGTTAAGTCGTTGGTTTCTAAGATCTTGCTCCTGGCAGTATTCGGCGTGTTGGCATATTTCTCATTCACGCAACGAGATGCGCTGTCGATTTGTATAGCAAAATTTGAAATTGCCGCTCCAAACGAACTTTCGTCAACTTCGTGCAGTTTTTTCGGACAAGATATTTCACTGGAGAGCATTTCAAAATGACCAAACGACAAATCGAGAGCATTCTCAGCCAACTTGACTCCTCTCCGACGCCACGTCACTTGGTTGACTATTTGGCAAGCAAACTTCTCGAAGCAAAATTTGTTGACTACTCAGTCAAAAGACAGAAAAATAGTCAGTCGGGTTTCATAGTAAAAGCGGGGTCGCTCATTGCGTGGCGAAATGGGCGTCAGACTGATAAATCTGGCTTTCGAATAGTCGGAGCACACACCGATTCACCATGTTTGCGCATCAAACCCCACCCTGATGATCGAAGGTTCGGTTTCAACACTTTGCAAATCGAGATTTACGGCAGTCCACTTCTAAATAGTTGGCTCGACCGTGATTTAGGCGTGGCGGGACATGTTGTTCTGAGGTCGGGCAAAACAAAACTATTTCGATCCGACGGCCCAGTCGCACGAATTTCACAGTTGGCTATTCACCTAGATCGCGAAGTTAACGAGCGAGGTCTAGTTCTTGACAAGCAGCTGCATTTGAATCCAGCTTGGTCGTGTGATCCAAAGGCGCCCAGTTTTTTGAATTGGGTTGCTCAGCAGACGAAAACTACTACTCGCGAAATAGTACAGATTGATGCGCAGCTTTTTGATACGCATAAAGCATCAATTCTCGGATCCGACTCGTCTTTGCTGGCTAGCAGTCGTTTAGACAACCAAGCTTCGTGTTGGGCCGCGATCTCTGCTCTTCTCGAATCTTCGGCAGGTGCAGCCACTCAGGTCGTCGCACTCTTTGATCACGAAGAGGTTGGTTCAGCAAGCGCAACCGGAGCCGCAGGCCCATTTCTCGAACACTCTCTCGAGCAAATTGCGGCTGAGCAAGGTATCTCACGAATCGGGTTTCTCGAGGCACTTTCAAATTCGTCGTGCATATCTGCCGACAACGCCCACGCTGTGCACCACAACTACCCAGATCGCCACGACCTATCGCACGGACCAATTATCAATGAAGGCCCTGCGTTGAAATTAAATTCAAATCAGCGCTATGCGACCTCTTCAACATCTGCCGCAATGTTCATTGCTGCTTGTTCAAAAGCAAAAGTCAAACATCAAGTATTTGTCTCGCGCAATAACATGCCCTGCGGCTCGACTATCGGCCCAATAACGGCGACGCGACTAGGTATCGACACAGTAGACGTGGGCATACCTCAACTCTCAATGCATTCGATTAGAGAAGTTTGTGGCGTCAGTGACATAGTTTCTCTAAATCTTGCGCTCAAGGTTTACTTCAAATAGTTTGTCCAACTTTTAGTTTGGCTTGATCAAACACAACTTGAAGTGCTCTGCTTAATTCAGCTGTCATATCTGTGGTCGCGGTGCGCGGCAATCGACCAGCATCCGAACTTGGTGGAAAAATGGCTTTACCAACTACAACCGAACACTTTCTAGGAAGAATCTTCTTTGATCCTTTCGGCATTACTCCCTCGGTGCCGCCAAAACCAACTGGAACAATCGGAACACCAGCTTTGATCGCCAAGTACGCCGCACCGTCAAATAAGGGGTGAATCTTCGGTCCAGATTGACGGGTGCCTTCCGGAAACATCACCAACGGTTCGCCAAGCGACAAGACCGCGAGGCAACGCTTTAATGCTTCTAAATCGGCCGTGCCACGAGTAACAGGAAACCCTCCGAGCGCTGACAAAACAGCACCTATCGGCTTGATCTTCCAAAGTGAATCTTTACCCATGAAGCGAAGTCGTTGATTTGTAACCACGCTGACGATCGGAGTATCAACATTCGACCGGTGAATGGGCGCGAGAATATACGCACCCGATTGCGGAAGATTCTCACGACCGTAAACTCGCAACCGAAAGTAGATTCGACAAAATAATTTGATTAGCGATCGAATCAGCCAGTAAAAAACTCGACTTGAAAAACCCTTCCCCACTAAAAACGTTTGTACTTGTGTCATTGCGATGCTTTTTGATCATCTCGTTTTTTCGCCAACAGTTGTTCAATCTGATTAACTACTTCATCAACAGATATGTCACTCGTGTCTATCGTGACAGAGTCAGAAGTCTTCATCAGAGGGCTATCAGAACGTGAAGAGTCGCGTTCATCGCGTTCGGCAATTTCCGTAGCGATTCGCTCAACGTCACCCCCAGATTGTTCAACGCGTCTTTTTGCTCGCACCATTGGAGATGCTGTCAAGTAAACCTTCAGTATTGCCTCTGGAAATACAACTGAACCGATATCTCGACCCTCAACTACACCCCCACCATGATCACCAACCCACTTTCGCTGACGATTGCGAAGTTCGGTTCTAACTAGTGAATTAGTCGCCACAACACTCACAGCACGAGTTACTTCTTGACCTCGAATTTCTGCAGTTGCGTCGAGACCGTCGATACTTATCGATTCATCAGCTATTTGCATCTGGCAATCTGATGCAATTTTTGCGATTGCAGCCTCATCTGAAAGTTCTATCTTGCGATTCATAGCCGCGAAAGTGACGGCACGATACATCGCGCCCGTGTCGAGGTAACGAAGTTTGATCCGCTTTGCGAGCGCCTTGGCAATAGTCGACTTTCCTGCGCCTGCAGGCCCATCTATTGCGACAACAATCATCGCAGGGCTACTTGCATTCACGAAATCTACCAACTCGTGTCTTGAGCGCGACCCTCGTCGTAACCTGATGCGCTTTGTACACCGACCACAGCACGATCATGAAATTCGCGGATAGTTGAAGCGCCCGCATATGTACACGATGAACGAACACCCGCAATGATCTGATCGATTATGTCCTCAACACTCGGTCGCTGAGTATCCAAATACATTCTTGACGAACTAATGCCCTCTTCGAACAATTCTTTCCGAGCTCGTTCGAAGGCGCTTTCAGATCGAGTGCGATTTCGAACGGCACGATTCGATGCCATGCCAAAACTCTCTTTATAAAGCCGACCGTTTGTGTCTCTCAAAGTGTCAGCAGCCGACTCGTAAGTGCCAGCCAACAATGAACCGAACATAACGTTTGCAGCTCCGGCTGCTAAACCGAGGGCCACATCGCGTGGGTACCGAACCCCACCATCAGCCCAAACGTGTTTGCCTAAATCAGCGGCAACTCTCGCGCACTCTAGAACAGCTGAAAATTGTGGCCGCCCAACGCCTGTCATCATTCGGGTCGTGCACATCGCACCTGGGCCGACACCAACTTTGACAATGTCGGCACCTGCATTGATGATGTCTCGAGTACCTTCAATCGTGACGACGTTGCCTGCCACGACTTTTGTATCGCCGACTACCTTTTTGACATCAGAAACTGCGTCAAGCATTCGTACCTGGTGGCCGTGTGCAGTGTCAACAACAATCACATCTACACCCATCATTTTCAATTTTTTCGCCCGCTCTGCAGGATCAGCGTTCACGCCGACTGCCGCTGCGATCAATAAACGATTCTGAGTGTCAATAGCTGGTGAATAAATCGTGCTGCGAAGAGCACCGTTTCGAGTGATTACACCGACGAGACGTTCTTTCTTGTCAATTACCGGAGCCACTGAGAGCCTTGCTTCGGTTAAATGCTCGAACATCTCTTGAGGCGACATTGATTCACTCAATGTAAACATTTCGGTGCTCATCACATTGCGAATCTGTGTGAACCGGTCGAAACCGACAGCGTCGTGTTCAGTGAAAATACCTGCTGGTCGCCCATCATCATCGACGACAATCACAGCCCCGTGACTTCGCTTATAGATCAGACTCAATGCCTCGCCAACCGTGCCATCTACTTTCATGGTGATTGGCGTGTCGATAACTTTGTGACGAGATTTAACGAATTGGACAACAGTCTCGACAACATCAAGCGGAATATCCTGTGGCAAGACAACTACTCCACCACGACGGGCAACAGTTTCTGCCATACGACGACCAGCAATGGCAGTCATATTTGATACAACCAACGGAATTGTCGTCCCGATCCCGTCCGGCGTGGTCAAGTCGACACTCAATCGCGACTTAACATCCGAAAGACTCGGCACCATGAATACGTCGCTATAAGTCAGGTCAAACGCTGGCGAGTCATTCAAAAATCGCATCAGTAGTCCTCCGAGTGGGGCTTTTTTGAAGCCTCCATAGGCTACGCCCTGTGGATATAAATGGTGCGAATCCCCCTTTGCTCATGGTTCACGGCTGGGGCGGTTCGCATCAAGAAACTTGGCAAAACACGGGTATCGAGCAACTTGTTAATGACGCAGGCACGACCGTTATAGGAGTTGACCTTCTCGGGCACGGAACATCTGAAAAGTCTCACGACCCGAATAGTTACGCAGATATTTCAGCACCAATTCGAAAAGCGATCGGTGCCCGCACAACCGGTGTTGATGCAATTGGGTTTTCTCTCGGTGCGATCGCTTTGCTCGATGCCGCGATGCACAATCCCAAATACTTTCGCAAGTTGATGCTCGTTGGTGTAGGCAACGGTCTTCTTGAACCTCATAAGTCTGACGAAACTGATCGAATAATTTCTGGCATTGACGGCACTGCATCAGCAGAAGATGTTTTGGCACGACAATTTGGCAATTACGCAAAAAAATCAAATAACGATCCTCTGGCTCTTCGTGCCGCATTGTTGCGCCCCAGAAAAGAGCCGTTTAGTGAAGCCGAACTAAAGAGCATTGATGCTGAGATCGTGCTCGCGGTTGGCGATCGTGATTTTGTCTTGCCTGCAGATCGACTCGCAAAGGCATTCAATCGATGCCAATTTGTAAGCCTGAAGAATTGCGATCATTTTGCGTCAACCGAAAACTTCACATTCATCGACACGCTTTTGGGATTCTTCTGTGAGTCTCAATAAATCAAACATTTTAAACGGTGCCGATTCGTCGTCAATAGATATCGCTGTTCGTGCGCTACAACGAGACCTGCTGGTGGCAATTCCAACTGAAACGGTTTACGGTCTCGCCGCGCGCGCATCCAGTCCGAGTGCTGTAAAAAAAATTTTTGTTGTCAAAGGTCGTCCCATTGGGCATCCTCTGATTTTGCATGTTGCAAAGAAGCAAGACCTGTCTTTGTGGTCGCAAGAACTTTCAAACAATGCTCGTTTACTCGCAGAAAAATATTGGCCAGGACCGCTAACGATAATTGTTAAACGCAACGACAAGGTTTGTGACGAAATAACTGGCGGTCGCGACACTGTAGCGATACGTTGTCCTAATCATCCGGTTGCGACTGAACTGCTGATTCGTTTAACCGATGCCATCGTCGCTCCATCGGCGAATCATTTTGGAAAAGTTAGTCCGACTTCTGCAAGCCACGTTGCTGAAGACTTCGGCGATGAGATCAGTGTTATTTTGGATGGTGGCGAATGTTCAATCGGCGTTGAATCGACGATTATTGATTGCACCACAGAACCGCCACAGATTCTTAGGGCTGGTGCGATATCCGCTGACCAAATCAAAAGAGAATGCAACATCACAATCGCATCAGCAACTGGTGATTCGCGTGCATCAGGAATGCTTGACAAACACTACGCACCCAACTGCACAGTCGAGTTGGTAGACGATCGAAAAGATGCCGACGTTCGCTTGAATCAATTAAACGGCGACGGTCGATCTTCTGAAATCATTGACTTCGGAGACGATCTCGAAATGTTCGCACACGAACTTTATGCACGCCTCCGAGATGCCGACAAACGTTTGATTGATGTGGTCATCACTGTAAAACCGCCAATGATAGGCATCGGAATTGCCATCAATGAAAGGCTTGAAAAAGCTGCTAATTCGAACCGAAGTCGCGAGTAACCAACTGTTTTAGCGTTGGTATGCCACTCGCATATCCATAGGCTTGAAAGTCCAAACCCATGGGTGACAATATGTCGCCCAACTCCTAGGGGGAGAAAATAAATGAAGAAAAACACAGTACGTCGTTTCGGCGCGCTTGTTGTAGGTCTCAGCCTTTTGGCTGGCGCTTGCGGTAGCGATGACGATGCGGCAACAGAAGAAGCTGTTACGGAAGAGACAACGGCAGAAGTCGTTGACGCAGCCGGCAGTGAATTGTCAGGCATGAAGGGAACAACTCCACTTGTTGAGTTGACACCTGAGTTCAAAGATGCAGTTAACGCATTCTGGACTGGCAAAGGCAACGAAGCACTCACAGACTTCAACTACACAGCTGAATCATTCGATGCAGTTTTGTTGATTGCTCTTGCAGCAGAAGCAGCAGGCACAGACGGCAGCGAACTTGCTGACCAAATTGTTGCTGTTTCAAAAGAAGGCACAAAGTGCTCACCAGCAACCTGGGCAGATTGCATCGCAACTGTCAAGGCCAAAGGCGATGTCGACTTTGATGGCTTCTCAGGACCAAACACTATGAACGGAAACGGCGAGCCTCTTGAGGCTTCGTACGGCATCCTTCAATTTGGTGCTGGCAACCGTCTTGATGACTCGTTGACCACTTACCAACTTGCAAATGCTCCAGAATCTGCAGTTTTGCCACTTTCAAAGACCGGTGTTGCTCGCAAGGGTGACGGCGTTCTCAAAATTGGTGGTCTGCTTCCAGAAACTGGCAACCTTGCATTCCTTGGTGCACCAATGATCGCCGGTGTTGAATACGCAATTGACGTACTCAACGCAAACGGCGGCGTACTTGGCAAGCCAGTTGAATACAGCGCCGGAGACTCTGGTGACACTTCAACAGACACAGCCAGCGTGACGGT
>SXGQ01080499.1_pt1 | contig 23643 bp, 56 predicted proteins | sample 3178371 | NCBI WGS metagenome assembly SXGQ01 (sample SAMN11356859, study PRJNA531348) | freshwater metagenome | isolation source: freshwater sample F1-20 | place: China: Fuxian Lake, Yuxi | collected 2017-12-25 | reverse complement strand
TAGTTATTGTATAGATAACAATAAAGTTGCCTATACTTATAATTATTATGATAATTTAGATTTCATTTCAAAATAATAATTATGTATTAAATTATGGATATGATAAGTGTAGTATATACAAAACTATTGATTTTATTCAGATATATTTACACCATAGTGAATATTCTAGATATAAAAAAGTATGTGAATATGATTGTAAATTTGATTTAGATAAAGTTAATCCAAGTAATGGGTTTATTAATATGGTAGGAAATAAGCTTTTGGGTTTAAAAGTATTTATTTAAAATGCTATAAGATGCTTTATTTACCGCATACCTACTATATGCGGTATGTATGGTCATTTAATGGTTAAAATGATGATATATGTATTGTCATATATGGTCATTTATTATGATTAATAGTATTATATAGTAGTTATATAGTTAATATTAGTTAATGTTAGTTCATATTAGTTCATTTTGCCAGGCAATTTCCGTGCCAACGCCACTATCTCCCACCTTTTCCCACTATCCCTTGGCATACTATTTGCTTACTGCAAACCTTATACCAATTACTTTCTTACCATATGTTACACTATATGACGTTATGTTATATTATTAGTAGAATCATATAGTTAGTGTAACTTTTTATCATAACTAGATCATTTTGTATTACGTTTGGCATGATTGTTGCTAAAAGCAATCTACATACCATATATAGTATGGCTAAGGGCATTCCACCTATCCACTTGATAGGTTTACCTATCCACTAACAGCCTATATCCTATATGTGCAGCAAGCAAAGCTGCCGAAAGGAACCACCATGGACCACAAGGTCAAGCTTCTCGACAGTCAGGGCAACGAGCTTCAGGCGTTCGCCTCCCTCAAGGAGGCGTGGGACGAGACCACGGCCCGCAACGTGGGCCGCTACGACGGGGTTCGCCCCGTGGATGGCGTCTACAACGGGCGCGAGGTCAAGGCCGGCACCTACATCAAGGAGGAGGACGAGCGCCTATCCTTCCTGGTCTTCATGACCTGACAAGGCGCAGGTTGGTTGCAAGGAAAGGCTAGAGCCTTTCCTTGCAACCCGTTTGTACTTATCATTGGCATACTCTTTGCAATAAGCAATCAACGGGCCAAAGCCAACACGCCTTATACATGAGGAGGCGTTCCGCCTATCCACTAACAGTATCTCCGCTATCGGTGAGCCCACCAACGAGGCTCGAAAGGACCACCACCATGAGCGACCTGATCGTTTCGCGCCTGATTCAGACCTACCAGAAGCCCGTCGAGGTCAAGCCCGTCCTTCCCGCGCCAAAGGCGCCAAAGGCAAAGACGCTTGCTTCCCCTCCGCCCGAGCCAAAGGCAAAGCCCACGGAAAAGCTCGTGCTGTCGAGCGCGTTCCCCACGGCGGGAACGTACACGGCGGAAAAGTTCCTGGCCCTCATTCGAGGGATCGTGACGGAGCCCGCGATCTACAGGGTCAGCAAAACGGCCGCATCTTCGGCAATGCCCGATCCTTCTGTCGTGCCCAATCCCAAGCACGCCAACATCGCAGCCCCCGAAAGGGGCGCGGGTCGCCTTGCCCTGATTCACGCAATCGCGGGCTATGTGGGGTTCGACCCTAACATCGACCTTGCGATTCAGGATCGCGAGGCACGGGCCAAGGCATTCCGCGAGATTCGCGGAATCAAGGTGGCCCCGGCCACAACGGTCGCAGGGTACCGATCGGTCACTCCCGGCCAGTGCAAGCCCGACGCAAAGCGTAAGGCGGATCTTCTCGCTCGTGAGAAGATGGCAGCCGAAGACTTGATCGAAGCGGTCAAGTCAGGGGCCGAGGTAAAGGTCCAAGAGTGTCGCGACCTTCTCGCGGTTCTCCAGCACGAGATTCGCAATCTCGCCTGAAAAGTTCAGGGAATGATGGGGCGCCGGTCAGCGCCCCTATTCCTGTTTCTGTTGAGCCGGAAGGTGCCTGTGGTGGCGCACCTTCCGGCTCAACTTTTTTCTTTTTCGTCCTGGCATAAAGTTTGCAATAAGCAAACGACATACCAAAGGAAACGCTCCAATAAAGAATGGACAGACATTCCGCCTATCCACTAACGGTACATATCCTCATGGTGTCGAGAGGATGACGAGATGAAAAAGTTCAAACTTCATTGGCTCGATGGTAAAACCGAGGTTGTCAGTGGCACGAACATTGCCGACGCTTGCCGTCGTGCAGGAATTGGCAATGGTGCGCTAAGGGCGCTCGATTACTGGGAGAAACTCTAACCCCTATCCACTAACGGTCACGACACTGAATACATAACGGAGGATGTCATGGCGAAAAAGGGACAGAAGACCAAGGTTTGCACGCTTGCGGCGTGCGTGTGTTCCAGGTGTGGCCAGCGTGCCAACGCACAACCCGGAACGGGTCACTTCTTTTGCTCGGGGATGAGCGCCGAGTATCTGGCGAATCTTCACCCCTCGATGCGGGGGAAGATCACGAATCCCAAGCGGAAGGGATCGTGGGTCGTGGTGACGGTGGAGCAGGCGATCTCCGCGTAACAAAAGATCCTAAACATGATCTCAAACTGTTTTGGGTGAGAGGACGGATCTGTCCCACTATCCTGAGCAAGATATAAAACTGCTCAAAGTTTACCAGCCGAGAGTAGGGTGGGAGATACGCTAAAGATGGTGTAGAAGCAGCAGAAAGCTTCTCTTACTCCATCGCCGTATTTCCGATAACATCGCGAATCTTGGTGGACCCTTCCGGTGGAGTCCAAGGTATCCATATCGTGAGGTATGGAATACATAGAAGCCGGAAGGGTCCAGGTAATTTTTCTTACTTCGGAAAGTGGCATGAGCTTTGCAATAAGCACTTGCCATACCAAGGAGGCATGAAGTACCTATCCACTAACACAATAACCTATTGAAGCTCAGGAGGTTACCATGGATCGTCATTCGAAGATGCAGGCATTCCTTGAGATCATGAATCGGGTTCGCGATCAGTACGAGGAGGGACTGATCACTGACGAGGAGGCGGTGAATGCGATCATCGATCGTGCTTATGGCCAGTGGCTTGCCATCCGTGAGGAGGAGCACGGTTATCTAAAGTACATGGCTTGTTGAAGCCCAAAGTGGAGGGGAAGCAATTCCCCTTTGCCCATAGCCAAGCTATGGCATAGCTTTTGCATTATACAGCTTGCGTGCCAAGCATAAGCAACCTATCCACTAACAGGTCACCATCAATATGGTGAAAGGGTAAACACATGACATTAGGCGATGCAATCCAAAGTCGTAAGACTGGCGCGATGACAGAGGCCGAATGGCTGGATTATGCTCATGCCTGGCAACAGGCTAATGGGGCGAAGGTTGGTACCAAAGTGTGTCATTGTCCCTCATGTGAGGCGATCGAATGGGATCTAACCAAAGACGATAGGTAGCTTATGCACGCTGAATTGCTAAAGTTCGCAGCACATTACGGTGTGCCGCTTTCGGATCGATCATGCTATCGATCCTTCATGTGGGACGGTAAAACTCTGGCAACCCATCGTCAAACGGAAACGTGGGATGATGTTGGCGACAAGCCAACTGCAATTTCCGATCCGATCCCAATCGACGACTTCACAATGGCCCATGAGATTGCCCATTGGGTAGTCGCAGACCCGGTAGAGCGAGAGTTCCCGGAATGGGCGTCTGCAATTGGGATCGTAGATGGTTACGCCAACGGCGGATTGTCTCTCGATCAATTCAAGACGTGGGAGCAATTCTCGATGGCATTCGATGGCCCTCTCTCAAAAGAGGAGCAGAATCATAGGGAGTTGTGCGCCGATTTTTTGGCGGTGTCTTGGTGCGACCGCCTCGGAATTCCAGTCAAGGACGAATGGCGCCCCATCAACAAGGTGATCGATTCTCTCGCTAAGGAGTCTGCCGGGGGATATTCCATCGAGAACGGGTGGAAAGCTCTCATTTGGTTACGAGAGCACGGTTTCGAGGTATAACCTCGAAACCAAACGTGGTATGACTTTTGCAGTAAGCAATGCGTGTGCCACGAAAAAACTCCCTTCACAAAAGGCCCTTGGCCCTATCCACGAGAGGTGCGAAGCACCTATCCACTAACGGACTACACACTCAAGGTGTAACCGACGAAAAGAAAACAATCATGTATCCGGCATCTGTTCGTATCTCGTCCCTCTACCATGCGCCATACCATGTGGCGAATGCAGAAAGGGTAATCAGTCTGGTAGATCCAGACATGGTAATTCCGCACGTCCCTCCTACTACGCCACATCTAGTGAAGCGAGTAAGAGATGTTCCCTGGAATATCGGGAGCTATGCTCCGACAATCGACCTTGTGCGAGAAGTCCTTGACTTCGCAGGGACTAAGGATAAGATCCTAATCCATTGTCATGCGGGAATGTCCCGATCCGTTTCATCGGCCATTGGGATCATGATTCAGCGTGGCGCAACGATCGCACAAGCGATCGAAGCAATCGAGACCTACGAGAAAGACGTAGGCTATTCTACAGCGCCTAACATGCTAATCCTAGAGTACGCCGACAGCATTCTTGGAATGCATGGTCTTCTCTATGAAGCGGTTGATGAATACTTCTATGGAGCCTATCCACTAACGGTTTTTACCGGAAAGTTGTAAGGAGAAACGAAACATGGACAAGCACACAATCGATCAGATCAAAGGATTGCTTCTTTCTTCCGACGAGGCCGTGGAAACGGCCATCCTTGCCCTGTATACAAGGCAGACGGAAGATGAGCAATCGTATTCGACCACGCGGCATTCGAACGGTCGTGGCTTCACCGCGTTCGATGCAAAGACGGGCAGTTACTTCGCCCGTTGGATTCTTTCTGGGCGGCATCTGGATGGGCGCTTTCTCGCAAAGGCGAGAGCCATGACGATGAAGTATGCCAAGCAGCTTGCCGAAGTTGCCGAGGCGAATTATTCGATTCACATTCCCGAAGACCACTTCGTGGATACGAGTCGTGACTGCACTCCGCCCGTTTTCACGGAGTGCCCGTAAAACTGGTACTGTTTGTACCACAAGGCGCCTACATTGCGGTGTCCAAGACCACGATAATAGCGCCTTAGTGACCGAGGAATACCAGGGGCCAAACTATAGCCCGGAATTGGGAACGTCCGTGGGAGGTAGACCTTGGGGCCAAAGGTTGAACCGCAAGGTTCCTTTTGGCCCCGCTTTTTCTCTAAGTGTTTAGTGGCATACTCTTTGCTTATTGCATTGTTCGTGCCTCTCCACGAGAGGCGCAAAGCGCCTATCCACTAACGGCTATAACGATAAGTGTATCGGAGGTCAACATGAATTGGTTGGATCTGTTTGGTGAGGATTACCGTGCAATCGATCGCTACCGTGAAGCCGAAAGGCGGTACGGTCCTTGCGAGGATTCGCAAGAGGTAACAGCGCCTTATATCGGGATCTGTCCCGATGATTCCTACGAGGAGGAACCTTCTCCTCTCGACTTTGGTAAGAACGAGAATGGTCCGCGTGACCGCTCACCTCACATCAGTGAGATGAGTGACTTCTCTTATCCTTGGAAGTAAGGCGCTTTGCGCCTATCCTTCGGCCCTATCTACTAACGGCATGCACTCTAGTTGCATCGGAGGCAACATGGAATACATCGTCAAGTACAGCAGTCTCGATGGCGCTTCGAAAGAGGCGCGATTCGATAAAATCGAGACAGCCCAAAGTGTTTTTCACATGATCGTAGCAATCTCTACCAAAGGTAAGGTCGAGCTTTTCGACCGCTTTGGTTTGGTCAAGGTGACCTTTCCAGGCAAAAGGGGTTAATTATGAGCACCGCATTTGTGATCAAGATCAAGCGTAAGCGCCCTCGTAATCCCTACATCGTTTCCGAGATGATGGGTGAGGCTCAAAGGTCTTCGACCTTCAAGGATCGGCGTGATCGCCGGTCCAAGGATCGGAAGAATTCCTGGCAAAAGGACCTGGAGGATAACGGCTAATGGAAAAGGATAGGCGCCAGCAGACGCAAGAGGCTATCAACGGAAAGATCCGTAACATCCTCTCGCAATACGAGGATTGCCTTATCAATGATAAGGAGTGTCTCGACTATATTCGACAGCTTGTCGTTGCTCGCCAAAACGAGCTTCGTCTGAGCTACGGAGAGAAGATCCAGAAGGAAAGTTGATGGCCATGAGATACGGATGGTTCTCCGCAAAAGCAGCCTCTAGTTTTGGGGCCAATGTCTATAGACGGCCAGATGGGTCTGAAGTAATTATCACAGTTGTATGTGATTCCAACACCGATTCAGGGTGTAAGTGGGATGACATAATTTGTGTAGGGGAAGTGACCGATTGGATCCGTCGGGCAAGTAGTGCGGCAATAACGCACCTTCCCCTACACAGATCTTTCTGGTCATCATCCTCAAGCAAAAAGCCTATGGCTCTCAAAGAGCCTAAGTACAAGGCTGATTGCCCATGTGGTATCAAAGCAGCAGTATGCGTCTATCATAAAGACGCAACCATTGATATGGTGTAATGGTATAGCTTTTGCTATAAGCAAACTATGGGCCGACTCTATGAGAGGTCGCAAAACGACCTATCCACTAACACCCTAATAAGGAGTCATATGGAAATCAATTCTCCCTCCCTGTGTCGTGGTCGAACTACCCGCAAGATGATTGAGGATCAAGTGCGCCTCAATCAGATCAGGCTGATCATCCGATTCTCGGATGGTAGTCTTGAGGTTGATACCTATTGTATGCCTTTTGCGGCTAATCAAGCCGAAGCGATGGCAGGGGCCATCGCTTATGCTCTACAGCAGAACGGATTGGTCAACTTCTGTTGAGGTTGCAAAGGGGGTATACCCCCTTTGCAACCCGCCCACACTTACCTACCTCTAATATTATACAAGGTATATAAGGCCGCAAAGCGGCCTTTCAATTTATAGGTTTGGCATGGTCTTTGCTATATGCAGGCCTCATGCCAACGTCAAAAGTCGTTCCTGGCTCGATTCTGCAAGAGCGTTGGCCCGTTTGGCATGACCTTTGCAATATGCGGGCTTCATGCCAAAGTAAGAGTATATGGTCACATATTGTCATATATGGCCACATATTGTCATATAGTGCAATGTATGGTCATTCGCAATTTGCGAATCGCGAATCATGTTTGGCATATATATTGCTTTATGCAAAGCCCATGCCTTTACGCGCGCGATACCCTAGTATGGCCCCGTCCCCTTTTCCTATCCACTAACGGTATGATCCCTAGCGGCATGAGACGACACGGAACACGCAAACAGGCATGGTGCATCGCACCTACCACGGATGGCCGTTCGGCCCTATCCACTAACGGCGTGCCAAGTTGTTTCGGGTCGGATGACACGCTCGTAAGATAAAGGCGCAAAGCGCCTTTCCACGAGAGGCGCGCAAAGCGCCTATCCACTAACGGTGCATCATGTCATCTTCGGAAGCGGCGCAAGTCATGGTGACGAGTGACGCAAGGGACATTAGCGAAAGGAGAATCATTATGATCAAGTGGCTTGTTATTGCTGTTGCCCTAGTCGGGGCTTTCGTTCTGACCAAGGCATATCTTCCCCAGGTTTGGGGTGGACACTTCACGGTACTCAATACCCAAGTGCCTTACGCTTACCTTGTGCTCGCTGGATTCGTAATCCTCGCCGGGTCACGTCTCAAGTAAAGGGCCTTCGGCCCTATCCACTAACGGTCGCACTACACGGTGCAAGAGGTCACAATGGACACTGAGAACACTAAGAAGCGCAACATGAGCCCAAAGGGCTTTCTCCATAAGACTACTACCAAGGCCGCGAATAGTGCGGAGGGCTTCCTTGCCGCCCATCGGGAGTGGCTACTCTCGGGAGAGATTGGTGTTCTCACACGGCCCATCTTCTCGCATCTTGCAGCCGGTACGATTCTTCCGACCCCTGCTCTTGAGCAGATCAAAGAAGTTGTGTTCAACTTTATGATCGCATCGGAAGTCGCCAAAGGCGAAGATGCTATGCTCAAGAGGGCGGAAGCGGAAGCGCCTGCAAACTGGACGGCTACCCTTTACGATCGGAACGGAAACATCTGTACTCGAAAGAATGACGAGGGAAAGATCCTCGATATTCAGGAGGGCTTCGATCTCTCGCAAGAGGCGGATCGTTGGATGGATCGGAAACTCTTTGAGGGTCCGCCCGATTCTTTCGGAGTGATTCAGCACGCCACCATGACGAATAAGCATGGTGAACCTTTGAGCGTAGTTGTCATGCGTGGCGATGCAATCGCCCGTGTGCTCAAGCAGCCAAAGGGTGCAGCTTGCCATAAGGCAAAGAAGACTACCCCGCGCCTTGGATTCGGTGTCAAGGCTTCGCAAGATTCGTGCCACTTTTCGAGAGGCTAAACGGCCCCGCCTATCCACTCTTTAGGTTGCGAAGCAACCTATCCACTCTTTAGGTTGCGAAGCAACCTATCCACTCTTTAGGTTGCGAAGCAACCTATCCACTAACGGCATGACTCGACGGTATGTACGATGCGGCCTATGTTGCCGCGACTTTAGATTGACCTAAGCATTGTCTCTAAACTGCTTTAGACTTATATGCGCTATTAGGGACGCATGCAATCTCTCTAATAAACTTACGGATAATGCCACATGGTGTGGCAACCTATCCACTAACGCTACGCAACGTCACGATGCGGCAATCAAGCCGCGAAAGGTTCACTACAATGGCCAATCTGGCTGTCACGGTTGTCACGGGTAACGATGGTTCGATTGACGTGGGGGCGACCCTCGCGGCATTCAAGGATGCACTCGAAGTGTATCAGGTTGAGTACGAGATGGAGGGTGAGGCAATCGCCAATGCCGTCCATGCGCAGTTCGATAAGTACCCCGGTGCTTCTCAGAACATGCCTGCTCTCGTGCATGGTGCGCTCCAGATTCTCGGCGTGACTCCGGCCACGTTCGGTGTCATGGAGGAGAAGGTCCACTCTTGGATTCAGGAGAATTCGGATCGTGTCGAGAAGCACGATCGTAAGACGAAGGCTCTGATTCAGGAGGCGGAGCCCGAGCGGACGCGAATGTTCGGTATCCGAAAGGGTCGGAACGGTGGCGTGGTGCGTTGGGCCGATCAGCCGCTCAAGGCGTGATCGAATATCCTGAGCAAGATATAAAAAGGCTCAAAGTTTGATTCAAGATCGTGAGAGCTTAGACTATGATCTAAGCCACCGAGTGAGTTATATCATAGATTCGGAATGGTTGATCAAAACCGTTGACAAGGGCTCATTATCCCTTCCGGGCAATCATCATCCACCATGATACACATGGTTCCATGTAATACATGGCGATCTTGAATCGAAAGTTTTTCTATACAGGGATATTGCTCCCATACATTATGCCGGGTTATTGGATCGGTCTACGGTCCCGTATGGAATCTGGTTGAACGGATTATCCTACCATAATGTCAAGAACTGTTCCAATTGTGAGAATGTGAGCAAGGTCATATTCTTTCTGTATAGAAAAAGTCCGCCTGTATTATTGTTGACGTAATATGGGGCCGTTATACGGTTTCCGGGGATCAACGGCTACGCTCACATAGCTTGATATTGTGGGCACTATGACCTTTTCGACTAAACAGAAAGTCTCCAAAGGAGAAATATGGTATGTGCAGGTAAGGTCATGGTCTAGAACATGGCCGATTCGCTCCTTCCGTGGCGCAAGCCTAAGAAGGCTTGCTTCAAGCATTCGCATAGCCTTTGGCAATGGTAGTGCAATTCTATCAAAGGTCTCTGCTTTTACTCTAACCATTAGGATATATAAACATGGATGAGGATGAGGAGTATTACGAGGATTACGAATGCGATGACTATGATTCGGATCTGGACTTTGCAGATCCGGGAGGTCGTAGTGCATTGCGTGCGGCTTCTGCATCAAATCCTAGAAACCTACCTTGTCCTACTTGTAAGTCACCAAACAGGTTGACTCCAAAGGACAAGGCACTTGGGTATCAGTGCGATGCTTGCGCTGATAGGGATGAGGGTTACGGCCCCTAACTCATAGATAAGAGTGCAGTTTCATCTTTCTAATATAAAGAATGGAGGCCCTTATATATGTGTTGACCTAACTAATTAGTTTTTCTAATCTCTAAAATTTTTTTTTTGTTACTTTCTTGACACTCAAGTCCGATAATAGGAGCTAAACTCTTAGTGAGAAGAGTTCGGGTGAGTGGGCGAATGAGTGAAGCTCCGTCCGGTTCAAATCCGGCAAAGTAATAGTTCCTACGCATTTTATAGCGCGTGCCGACCATTCAAAAATTGTTTAGGAATCAAGCTCTCGAAGCCCCATGAAATAGTTGGGAGATTACCTAGTTCACGGAATGGTAATGGAACAAGTCCAGTTGAAATGGCTATACTGGACACTATATCTGAATTGTATGTGGACTATCCCACAACTTCGGACGTATATCGTCCGATACTGCAATTCAATAAGCTAGCTAAAGATAGTTTTAGCTGGCCCAATCGTGTAAGGCGAAACCTGCTCGCAAGAGCTTTACTTGGTCTAGGTGTGAAGCCCCTGCTGATGAGCCTCGATTGTGTCTACGAGACGCAAGGTCTATGTGGATTAGCTACCCATAATGCCTTGTCACACAATGTGGATTACCACCGTCTGTAGGTGTGAGTAACACTGGTTTTTCAAGAATTTGGAATTTTACACATGGTAATGTGTAATAGGGTTCGATTACCCTACTTGGAACTGAGTATAAACATAAGGAATGACTTGACATTCCACCATTCCCCCAAAAGGGCTGAGTTATAAGTCGGAGTAAATGCCGGTTGGTAACTACTATAAAAGTTAGTTTATACTCTATCTTTCATCCGTCCGTTCAAAGCCAACACGCAATACTTCGTTTATAGAATATGAGTCGCTTTGACAACTCGGGTGAAAGATTTTAGTCACAAATAGGTGCTCCCTAAAACTGCCATGAAAGGCTGCGGATTTCATGTGGTACGGTTTATGGTATTGTCCATTTTATAGGTGGCATATTTGTGACTAAAATTTTTTTCTATTTACTAAAGGTAAAAGCAATGTACACAGATACGCTAATGAGCCTTCTCAAGTTTAGAAATGCTTTTGCCAAGCTCAACGCTTGTCCTGATTGGTTTCTTTCAAACCTGAATGACGTGCTTGAATGCACCGGCTTGAAGCTGGTGCGGCGATAAAGTTTGTCGCTTTTTTTCGAGCGGGCGGTTGGCACGGTCGTTGCAGAGTGCATGGCGTGTGCCAAGCCCTACCACGGGCACCTATCCACTAACGGCCTATAACCTACTTGCAGAACGGGGCGATACAATGAACGCAATTCAATTGAAAGACACTGAATTCTGGTGTAATGAATGTAGTTCATGCAAGGTCCATTCTGATAAGCCAGAAACGGGAAAGTTCTTTTCCCAATTCGGCCACGTATATGATTGCTTGGCACAAGCCCCATCAGATAACTATGATGAGGTAATCTTTGCTTTGTGCAAAGATTGTTGTGAAAGTTTCAAACTTCCTACGTAAAGGAGAGCTTCATGCTTTGTCCCAATGTTCAGTACGAAATGATCAAGAAAATTGCGGACAAGTTTCCCGAGACTTTTGGTCTTAGGGCTTTCCCAGGAAAGGTCTTTTGTATCTCTACCTCCGATTCTTATGTTGATCATGAGAATCAGGTTGTCCTATATACTGCCGTCAAGAACGGCGATAATTGGGGAGCTTTCGCTAAAGGTAGCGAAGCAGAATTGCGGGCACAGATTGTGCCAAATAAACTATAGGAATAAGTTATGAGTCTCTTTCATTATACAGATCCAAGTCCAGACGTTCGTAAGCATTACGAAGATATTACCCTTCTTAGTCTCATCCAGACAATGGGTAAAATCGGCGCAATGCAAACCTTCGGTAAGTTGCAAGATCTGAATCCAATGTCCCTAAAGGATAGAGTAAACGATCTGACAACGAATACCAGATTGGTGGGAGGAGTGATTCTACGAAAGTCAGGAAACGATTTCCTTCTGGAATCGGCAGATCGAATCATTACGGTAACACCTACTTTTCTCGCTGGTGTCGCGGCAGATTGGTCTTCTCAACTTTTGAAGGCCATTACCGAATTCAAGTAATATTTACTGGTTGGCATAAATCTTGCATAGGCCCCTTATGCCAACGGCGTTCCTATCCACTTGATAGGTTGCTTTGCAACCTATCCACTAACGGTATGTCTCGAAACCTCTAACAAGGACAAATAAAATTATGGATGACATTGTTTCTGCTTCTAAGGATGAAATTGCTTCTGCTACCAAGGATCTGAGTCTTGAGATTCGTATTCTCAAGCGTGAAATCAAGAAGGAGCTGAAGCTTATGAGGCTTGCCGGAAAGGTTGCAAGTCTCAGGTACAAGCTCACCGACATTCGTGAAGCAAGGAAGTGTGGAAATTTCTGCTATTCCAAGCCGCCCAAGATCAAGAAGGTTAGCTACGACGACTGCGCGGTCTAAAATGAAAAATGAGGAAATGTTTCTTGCCATGAGAAATATCTTCTATGGAGGAGAGTTTTCTCATTGGCTTGAAGATCAGCTAATGCCACTTGCTGCGTTGAAAGAATTTATAGAAGCAAAAGATTACTTCTATAAAGCAACTGGTTTTACCCCACCAAATCAAGAAGAGTATATTCAAACCTGATTGAACATCTCCCTCGGTGTAAAACAGAAAGCTCATGCTTGGAGCGAAAATTCATATAGGTTCGATTCCTATAATGAGCCCTGATTCTTGGACTTACATATAACAGGCGTATAGCAAATAGACATACAAGCTATCACTATGTATGCGGAACTATACATGCTTTGATAGAAGCAAGAGAGTTAGCCTTCTCCAAGTTCCAAGAATCTCTAATTTACAAAGGGAAGTTTTATGCGAATTTTCATTCTTGACGATGACAATGAGAGACATGCTACCTTTGCAAAGAATTTGCAAGGGCATGATGTTTTTCACGCCCGCACTCATGATGAAGGATTGGCAATCCTCAATAATGAGGAGAGATTTGATCTTTTCTTTCTTGACCATGATCTAAATGATTTTCATATTGAGGGCAACAGATCTGTTGGTCCAAGTTCGTCAATGTATGATTCGGGCGAAAAGGAATTGACCGGAGCAGACTTTGCTTGGCAAGTTGCTCGTGTCCTTCCCATCGACAAACGACCGGATCATGTAATTATCCATTCTTGGAATCCTGATGGGGCCAAGAATATTCAAGTGATTCTTAGAAATAATGACATCTCTTGTCATTATATTCCATTTTCAGTTGACTTGGGAAAAAACATCTAAAGGACTCCCTTATGGCTAAGGTCACAGTTGTTTCAAAGGTAATTGGTCGATATGAAGATTGCCGAGTTGTTGCCAAATGTGTCTTTAGCGATCCTGCTGATGCAAAAGCATACTGCACTAGAAAGCAATATGAGGCCGATTTGGATGTTGGTAAAATGGATGCTATTGAATCCATTATGGATGATTGGAAAAAGAATCATCCTAGTCCAGTAACTGACTTCAATTCTCAGATTGAAACCGATTATATGTCTTATAATCAGTGGATCACAGATAAAAAGACAGAAGAAGAACGTCTTTGTAAGATTGTCGGAATTGACAATCTTTGGGATAGGGATGTTCGATATGTTTCCTCTCTTGTGGAGATGGATTCAGATCCATATTCTGATGAGGTGGATAGTGAAAATCACTGTGACAGCTGATCATATCGCAAAAGGCGAACGAGGTTGTATCTGTAAATGTCCTATTGCTCTGGCAATGAAGTCCCTCGGATATAAAAATCCATGGGTAGAGTGCAATAAAATCTATTGGGACGTAGGTTGGAATTCCTATAAGAAGGAAATGCCTCCTTCTGCAAAGGAATTTATCAAAGCATTTGACATCGGATTACCGGTAGAACCATTTGAATTTGAATTTGAACTTTGAAAGGAGAGAGCTATGTACGATAAGGAATTTCAGGATCTTCTGAAAAGTCTGTATAAGACCATTCAGGATAAGCAGGATAGTGGCGAGTATACCTTTGATCAGGCGCAGGTATTGCGCAATCAAGTGAATCAGACCATTCAATCTGTTGATGGTTCTTGGGATTCAAGTGGTTCCTGTTATGAGGATGCTTGGGAGCCATCCCAAGTGTGCTGGTAAACATGAATCTAGGTGAGCTATCAAAGCCCCGAAAGCTTTGGAAAGTTGTTGGTAAACAGATGGTTGTTGAGACAATGACCACTGTTGCCCTTGATCTCAAATCCGAATATCTGGCCGAATATGTTCTTGGACTAGCTGTTAGATCGGGTAAATTCCATTCTTTGAGAGTTGAATCATACGATCAGGAACTTCCTTCTCTATAGAATTACGATATGCAGTTTTCTGACTATTTTCTAATTGCTCTTTGCATTACTGCTGGAGTAATTGTGATAAGGAGGCTATAAGATCATGAATGATAAAGTTCGGTATCTGTATAGTGTTGAAGGCTATCAACTGAAGAATAAGAATTCTCTTGAATCTCAAGAGATTCTTGCAAAGTCTTTGGAAAGTAGGGCCGAAGCAATGGCAATTTTGATTGCAGCTGCTACATCAGGCAAATGGAATAATCTAGAAATTCATTCGAGGACTATCCTATGAAATCGGAAGATTCAATCGTAGAAGTTTTCTTTGAAAGAGAGAATCCATACGAGCGATGGTTACTTTTTCCTGATACTAGGAATTATATCAAAGGATACAGAGTTTCTAGATATACTTGGGACGAACTTAGTTCCCCGGTGTGGGATGAACACTATATGTTCTTTACCACGCTAGATCAAGCATATACTGCTTGTCTTACTCAAAATCTAACAGAAGGTCGAGAAGCTTTCTAAAAACTTCTTCGCAAGAAGCGTGAACCTATAACTACGATACTGTTATAGTCTGACATCGGAATAATCTAATCCGGCGGGATAACGATCTATCAGATTATGTTATGTAGAAAGATTATCTATTTGCGAAAGTTTTACATAACACTTTTGGCTAAGAAAAGGTTTGACCTAATTTGCTCCGGGCATTAGGTTTTTGGGTTCGATTCCCTTCTTGGCCTCTCCTGCTAATCGAAATAGGGATATTTCGATCTAAGTCTATAGGTAGCTACGCGGTAAGGTAGCGGACTTGATCTAGTGATCATAAATCAAGTTGTCTTGATCCAGTTAGAACTACTGGCATAGATAGCGGGCCAATTTTAGTTCCCACGAAAAGTAAGTGACAATCTACTCTTATAAGAGCTAGAGTGACTCTCTAGTCATGTCTTATGGGAAGTGGCAAGGGCGCCTATATCTCGTCAATATAAGGTAGGTGGTGCAACTCCATCCTAATCCCAATAAAGGTTAGCGCCGGAACTAATGTCTTTCAAAGTTTGTTACTAAAGTGTCTAGTGCTCATTTATGGCTTCGCCAGCTATGTGATTCAAGTAACCACACTTGATGAAGGGTAAAGTTTTGAGAAAATGACTTGATCTTTTCCTGCTTTATCAAAATAGGTATCGGGGAGCAAACTCCGAGCTTTTGTAACAAATTATTTTGTGGAGTATAGAATGTATTCTTCTGAATCTGAAGATATTCTTGCAGAAGCCTTTAGTTTTCAAAACTCTAGGACAACTGTATCTTCTCCTGCAAAGTTTTTCCCGTTTCGATATAGATCTCTTTGCTATGATGTTTGTGCATACCTAAACCATAATTCTAGCTCCTGTAGGGCGTGCTTTTGGAATGAAGGTTATCATAGAGAGGCATTGCGCAGGGGATATAATTTTCTTGCTCCAAAGCGGAACATTCATGTAGATAAGATACTACTTCCGCCTGAAATTAGAAGCCTGGATCTAACGAATCTGATTCGTGTTAAGTGTATTGACACATCTAATTTCCCAGAATTGTCTGCTGAAAAAGATTACTATAATCATTGGCGAGACAATGATTATTGTTGGATCTTTTCTGAAAAAGAATTTTTGGGAGCATTCTATCCAAAAAGGTTTGAAGGAGTAGGACATTTCAAATGAAGTTTGTTATTGACAGAAATAAGTGGTTGCGAGGCGAGGGTGCCCCTAGAAGTTTCCTTCTAAGGTCTGATGACCAAAAGATGTGTTGTCTGGGAATTTTTCTGAAAGCTCTTGGAGCTACAGATGAGAGTTTGTGCAATACGCAAACTCCAGCAGACATGCCTTGTAACAGATCTGTAATTCCAGATTGGATGTTCCGAGCGAATACGCTTTTGCATGAGCATCCACAAAATGCAGAAGAATTGTATCGTCTAATGGAAACCAATGACGATCTGAATCTTTCAGATTATGAAAGGGAACTTGCGATCGAGCAATTCTTTGTTTCCAAGGGAATTGACGTTGAATTCGTAGAATAAGACACATGAAATTTACCATTGATCGAAATAAGTGGCTTCGAGGAGAAGGATTTTCTTCCTCTAATAAAGGAAGAAGTTGTCTCCTTCGTTCCTCCGATAGAAAAATGTGCTGTCTAGGCATTTTTCTAAAGTCCCTTGGTGCATCTGACGAAAGCTTGCTTGATATGGCTACTCCAGCAGATGTTGATCCTAGTAATTCAGTTGTTCCTGATTGGCTGTTGTGTGATGAACCACAAATCTATCTTGATTGTCCCCGTGAAGTCTATGATTTGATGGAATCAAATGATGATGATCAGCTATCTGAAGATGAGCGCGAATATAGGGTGGAAAAGTTCTTTGCCTCCAAGGGCATTGAAGTGGAATTCGTAGAATAAAGATATATGAAATTCATTATTGATAGAAATAAGTGGCTTCGAGGAGAAGGTTCTACCGCAAGTTGCCTTCTTCGCCCAGAAGATGGAAAAATGTGTTGTCTAGGACTCTTTCTAAAGTCTCTAGGCTCATCTGATGAAAGTCTAAAAGATCTATCTACTCCGGCAGACATTGACCCTACTAATTCGGTAGTGCCTGAATGGCTAGTTTGCCATAGCCCATATAGACCAAATGGCATAGGATGTCCAGCGGATGTTTCCAGTATCATGGATGCAAATGACAATATGGATCTATCCGAAGATTATAGGGAACATCTGGTGGAAAAATTCTTCGCCAGCAAAGGCATTGAGGTAGTCTTTCAGGACAATGAGTGACACGCTAACAATTACACTAGCGATGCTATCTGTGGCGGCTTTTGCTAATAGCATTAGTATAATGCTAATTACATTAAGGCGATAAACATGATTTCTAACGAAGAAGATGTTATTCTATCTCTAAATAAAATTAGAGATTGTGCTATTGCCATAAGCGATAAAGCAATATTTTCTGTAGGCGGATATAACGAAGATCGTTATATTATTCCAGCAGATTGTATGGTAGAGCTACGTCAAGCTCTAATGGATCATCTTCAGAAAAGACACCAACTCAGAGGATAAAATGATTCTAATTGGTTCTCGTGCTCTTATGCTTCGTGCGCCACAATTGCTTGTCAAAGCTCCATTGGACTTTGACTTTGTTTGCTCGCAAAGCGAATATGAGACTTGGATCAAAGAGTCTTCTCACAAGGTCAATCCAACCAAAATCTATCCGCTGAATGGTGGAAAGAAGATGGTTGTTGAAGGATCGTCTATCTGTGAGTTTGAAATTATTCAGAAGGGCGAATCTTCTGAACTCTTGGAAGAGATTGTAAAGTCTGACAAGAATAGCATCGAGACTCCATTCGGACTTATTCCTAGTCTTGACATGCTCTTTACTATCAAGACTAGCCATAGGTATCTTAGGAATTCCCCTCACTTCTGGAAGACTCTTATTGGCTGGCATATGATGAAAGATGCTGGCGCAAAGGTTCGACCGGAATATGAGGCTTTTTTGAAGCTTAGGGAAAAAGAGACCTATTGGTATAAGCACCCTTCTCTCAATCAGAAGAAGGATAGTTTCTTTGCTGATGACAACATTACTTATGTTTGGGACCATGATACTATTCATGAGTCTGTTGCGATCTATGATCGTCCTGCTTATACATACTATCTGAAAGATGGTGAGCAGGTTCAATGTGATAAGAATAAGTTCTTTTCCATTGACGAGAAGTATCGTATTGCAGGAGTAATTGAGGAGGCTTGTGTATTGGCGATTGAAAGATCGCTTGTGCCGCATCCGGGCGTTTGGTCGCCCGAATATGCTTGGAAGTTTGCACTTTCTAAGGTATTGTCTAGCATTACCTCGGGCTGGTTTCGCCAGTACGGTTATGAGAATGCTATCGAAATTCTGAAAAAGTATCCGGCGGGGTATTGGGAGAAATTCCAAAAGGATATTGAAAGTGGGCTAGTAAAGCCTTTTACTAAGGCGGCTTACTAGAATGTTTTTTGAAATACTAGTTGTTCCAGATCATTCTAGTTTGCTTGGTAAAAGAGCTATCTATCAAGATATTGATCGATCCAGTTTTGTAAAAATAATTGGAACTCGCTCTCATTGTGCGATTATTCAGTATAATGATTCTTCCCTTCAAAAGTGTTTATGGAATAATCTTCTTGTAGAACTAAATACTGTATAACCATTTTTTGTTAGGGGATATGGTGAAATCGGCAGCCACGACAGACTCAAAATCTGTTTCCAGAAATGGAGTCTCGGTTCAAGTCCGAGTATCCCCACAAGCCTCTTGATCCAAACTATAGAACGATAACACTTGAATCGCTGTAACGATAAAAGAATAATCGTTCGCCTTTACAGAGGAAAGAGTATAAGATATAGATGGTCAAGGTTTGGGACCTTGGTAGCTGCTATATTGAACTGCTCGGATCAATGCTTTCTTTTTATAGGAAAACTATATGTTTCACGAGATTCGTTTGGCAACTGAAGTTGCTACAAGACGCAATGATGTTCGCAACTTCAATATTGGTTGCGCTATTCGTAGAAATGATGGTGTTTTGATTTCATCGGCAAATGGCCCATGTAATAATCGTATGCCATCTGCTCATGCAGAAGCTAGAGCTTGTAGAAAGGCAACGCCAGATAGTATTGCCTATGTTGTTCGCGTAATGAAGAATGGTAAACTTGGCTTGGCAAAGCCCTGTGTTTATTGCCAAATTCGTTTGAGAGCATCTGGTGTTAGGACAGTTTTTTATTCATCGCATGATGGCGAAATAATCAGAATGGATATATGAATAAAACTAAATGCCCTAAAAATATTGACGGCTGTTACACATATGGTCTGTGTGACTTCTGTTGGAATGAAGAAGAGAAAAAATTAAAGATGAAGCCTTGTTTCTCTTGTGAACAAAGGCCACAAGTATATATCACTGGATTATGTGAGGAATGTAATTCACAAGCCTCGTTTTCAACTTAAAAAGGAAAATATTATGTCTAAAGAGTTTTACCGAATTCATGCTCCCGTTGACGGTCACGCTAGAACCAGAAAGTTTCCTGGTATCAAAGGCGTTCGACCAGATCGAAAGACGCGAAAGATTCAAGACGCTATTTCTCGCAATGAGAGTTACATGAAACTTTCTCTTTCAGAGAAGATGGAACGAAACCCAAAGAAGTTTTCGGATAATTCCTAAAGGAAAGGATCATAAATATGAGAGATATTGAGTCTGAATTGAAAAGTGCGAAAGAAACTGTTGCGAAGGCCACCGAAAAGGTAGCAGAACTTGAAAGTCTTCTTTCTAAGAAAGATGATGGTACTCGTGCTGTTGTAGTTTGTACTACAAAGGGCGGCGTTTTCTTTGGGTATGCAAAGGATACTACCGGAGATAGCATTTTTCTTAAGAATGCGCGTAATGCGTATTATTGGAAGTGTACTGGTGGAGTTTTGGAACTCGGAAACAAGGGCCCGCAGCCTGGAAGTAAAATTGGTGAACGTGCCGATATTACTTTGAATGGAATTAGTGCGGTCATTGAATGTACAGAAAAGGCTGTATCTGCTTGGGAGATGGCAAAATGGGGCTAATTCGAGGAGATAAATCCTTACTCAGTAAGGATGGCTATGGCGATGGCGATGGCGATGGCTTTGGCTATGGCGATGGCGATGGCTATGGCAATGGCCATGGCTATGGCCATGGCTATGGCTTTGGCAATGGCTATGGCAATGACGGCTAATGTATAGAATTTTTCAAGGAAAGTCTGAAATTACTTTTCCATACTTCGTGGATGCCTGGCTCCATATTTACTTGGAGAGTAAATGTTTTGGAGTTATTTATGGTCCTGACGGTGTTTGGACTGTAAATCCTCCGTTCGCTAACTAAATACTCCCAATAGGATATTGAATCACATGAAATATGAAATAATCTTCTCCAAAGGAGAAGGAGAGATTCTTACAGAAGATTGGCTTATCTACCATGATACCCGACATAGTAAAACGGGCTTTAGAGCAGATCGCTATCTTCTAGATTATGCCACCTTTGAGACAAATTGGGATAAACACCATATGTTCTATCCAACCTTAGATGAGGCTTACGCTGCTTTTAGATCTGGTGATCTAGAAAAAGGTAGAGGTAGTTTTTAACTACCACAATAGTAAGTAACTTACGGCTATATACTGCTTTGGTAAGCATATATCTGCTCAAGACAGATGAGTAGTAGGTTCGACCCCTACATATGGCCCTGTAAAAACAAAACGTGCGACTCTATAAGTCATAACGGATGTTGGGGTTTAGAATCCTTATCCACCATGATAGTAGGTATGTCCCATTGGAACCCAAGGTAGGTTTTGTTTTTACTTATTCTAATAATAGAATTATAATGTCAAATATTTTAGATTTCAAAGAACCAACTATATTCGCCATTTTACTAGGAAAACATTCTTATTCAATTTCTCCTGAAAATGAAACGGCATGGTGTCGAGTATGTTTGGTTTATGGATTATTGCTAGGCGCTTTATTTAGCATATTAACTATGTTAGTACTTACCAACTAATGGATATAAAATCGATCATGCCTGATCATGAAATGATGTGGTGGATAATGATTATATTTTTATTTAGCCTCATGCTTGGCATGATTCTTGCAAGTGGGCTACCTATGCCCTATCCACTAACGTCATCTCCACTTCCATTGGAGCGAATGAATAATGGATTCTAAGATCAAGTCTATTGCTGACTTCAAAAAGCAATATGGATATAAAGGCGCAAGTTGGATTATCCGAGAATCTATCAATAGCGTAATTCCCCTTTCTGTTGAGAAGGTAAAGCTTTTACAGGAATTGGCAGATGATCTAGAATCTGCTCTATCAGATGGTATTGTAGACGATAAAAGACATCCAGAAGGATGGTAGACAGGAAGTATTCCATATGAATAATATCCCTACAGATTGTTGTAAGGTGGTTGGTTATCAACCAAAGCTACAATATTGTCATAGGCCAGCCCAATATTGGTATGACCATAATGGGGATATTTGTTCATATTGTGAAGACCACAATTATCAATGTGGACCTAGATGTTGTGAGATTTGTTTGTCATCTGACAACAATCGTGATATTGATGATTGGTATGTGCTTGATAAGCCTGTAAATGATTTTACTTTTGTAAAAAAGCACGGATTATCATTGCCGGAATTCAAAAATAGTTTTTCAACAAAATACCATGCATGTTATGCATGTGTAACCAGAATGGTAAATAAAAATGACATTTGATGAGTTTATGCATAAGATGCAAGAGGCTTTTCCAGGAGCCACGGTCGATGAAGATAATTATGGTCAATTGATTATCTATACCGACTTGATGACAGACGCTGATGATAATGTAATTCCATTCGTCGAACAGGATGACGAATCTTTTCTTGAAGATAATGATGAGTCTGCCTAATGGAATGGAATCAATGGGAAAAGCTCTATCCTGCTGATGAAATTGACTTTGTAGATCCTCGTAAATATGAGGAAGGCCCATTCGCTTCTCAAAGCGAAGCTGAATCTTTAAAAGATAAGCTTGAAGAAAAATATGAAATGGGAGGACTACAAGTGGTCAAATGTGGTAATGAGTATTTTATCATTAGGAATTAAAAATGAATATTGAGCTTGACATGCACAATTCTGATATGTGGCATGACTGGCAAAAGGCTTCATCTTTTAATTTCAAAAAGGATGATATATTTATTTTAGGTATTGATAGACAATCATCCAGTGATATTTATAAAGTTGAAAATGTAAAGCCCATTTATCGTGGCGAAATAGAACTTTCTAAATATGATTCTAATGATCAGTCGTGGGAATATGCCCATTGTTGGCCTTTACGTAGTGAAGTATTTTGGATTAGACCATTAAAGTATAATTCAAACATTCATGATTTTTGTATCTGCAAAAGATGTAACGCCCTAAATAAATGGGCAGCGCCGAACCAAAAGGATGGTTCATATATTTGTTTTGAATGCAGATAAATGAAAAAGATTACAGTAACTAAAAAGCACATAAAGAATGGTCGTAGGTATCATCCATATGATTGTCCAATAGCTCTAGCTCTAAAAGACGCCGGGTTCCGCACTTCATGCGTGTATTTACACGAGATTATTACTTCTAGTCATGAACATGAAGCATGTTGGCAGTATACATTCAAAAATTGCTCCACATCTAAAGGAGTAAAAAAGTTTATCAAGGCCTTTGATTCTGGCAAACGAAATCTCAAGCCATTTTCGTTTTTTCTAAAAGTTAAGGAATAATATGAACACTACTAACATTCTTCTTCGTCATAATCTCGTTGAAATTACTCCTTTTCCTCACGCTACTTATGAGGGAAAGAATAGTGAAGCGATTGCTACGATTCTTATGAATCTGGCATACTATGGATATGCTCTTCAGGTTGATACCTATAAGACATTGACCAAGCTTTCTGCAAATGATCTTGCTGATTGGTGGATCACTCTCGAAGTTGAGTTGAAGTCAGTTACTGGAACTGATCGTAAAATGGGGGATTTTGTGGTCTATAAGAACTTCCCTGCCGAAGTTCTTTCTAAGTCTGAAATTGATTATTGGGTTCCACAGATCCTAATGTATTGGGGTTTCCCCAATGATATGTTTACCGAGCCTGTTGAACTTCGTGAAAAGATGAATGAGAAGGCCAAGGCAATTGTTCTTAGATCTGCTAAGAGTGATTCGCTCAAAAATATCTTCAATGCTTATTTGAAGTCTTCCGTTGCATGGAAGGACCATGAGCTTGCCGATGTTCTTTTCTTGGCCGAAAGTATGCCGGTCAATCTGGCGAAGCTTTCATTCAAGGAGAATATGGTAAAGCTTGCTGCTGCCATGATGGCAAGTGATCGAAAGATCCATATCTCTACTGCAACTGATGTTCTTCGTTTGGCTGCTGGATTGAGCGATGGTGATGTTTCACTTCGCACAAAGTTCAAGCTCAAGTCTTTCAAGAAGTCTGAGCGCCGTTTCCTTCTTTCTCTTTTGGAGGAATGTGATCATCTCAATGATGATATGGCAAGGCGACCTGAACTTTTCAAGAGGCTTATCCATACTCTCCATCCCGGTGATTGGCAAAAGAAGTTTCCTCTTGTGAATAAGGCGATGGATAATCTCTATAAGGGAAAACTTTGTACTTTCAATGCGAAGATCGAGAACCTTCTTATGGCGAAGGATGAGTCTTGTCTTGAGTATCTTGTAAATCGTCCTGGCGATTTCCGTAGACGCTTGTGTAAGACCATTGATGTCTTTGGTAAGAAGGCCGTTGAGGCTTTCTGTC
>SXGQ01467352.1_pt1 | contig 23644 bp, 36 predicted proteins | sample 3178371 | NCBI WGS metagenome assembly SXGQ01 (sample SAMN11356859, study PRJNA531348) | freshwater metagenome | isolation source: freshwater sample F1-20 | place: China: Fuxian Lake, Yuxi | collected 2017-12-25 | reverse complement strand
CGCTGCGCCTTCATAGTCGGTGCGGTTGTTCTTTATTCTTATCGAAGAACGCTGGTAATTCCCGACTCCAGTGTTGAACGCAAAACTGACCACAGCGTCGAAGCTTGACTGACGGCCAATAAGATTAGGAGACATTCTAAGAACACCGCGTTCAAAACGGACGAGATCATCCTCAAAAAGGCGATCAATCTCCTCCTGCGTCCAAGTGCGATTATCTTGGGCTGCGAGCGGGTAGTCCTTGCGAAGGATGCCGGTATAACCATCTTTTCTTATTACAGGTAAATTGATTTGATCTTGATACAAAACATGACCATAACCAATGGTCCAGATGTGGGCAGGGCATAAGTAAGGCTTAAGACTCTTACCCTCAAACCTGTGCATCAAGTCAATGCCTGCCTGCCCTGTTTTCACTTTTTCTGCCAACTACGCGAGCCAAACCAAAAGCCAATAATGCCGCCAAGCATTGCCATTTCATCGTCAGAAAAGATAATCGCACTGACCCGGATCAAATCATCAATGTTCTGTACTAGGTGAGGATGCTGCCAGACGTAATACGCAAGCACAGCGTTGATGGCAATGAGTTCTAGGATCAGCAAGTACGTGACGTTAGGACGCACTGTACCAATGTAATTCACCACCCACTTGCTAGACTTCTCGATGATCTGCTTGTCGTGATCTAGTGCTGCAACTGTCATTTGCGCGTCAGTTTGCATGGCGATCTGGTCGGTACGGATCTCTTCCACACGCTGTTGGGCTAAGAACCCTTCCTTGGCTAAGGCTAGTTCGCGCTCTGACTGCATCCTTGCAAGCTCAAGCTCATGGGCTTGGTCGGCTTTGTTCTGGAAGTAATCAAGCAGTTTAGGTAAGCCAGAGATCAGTAGCCCACCCAAGGTAGAAAGGAGTGATAGCATTATCTTTTCCCCAGCTTTTCACGCTCTTCAAGCAGCCTGACTTTGACTTGAAGTTCGTTGATGTGTTGCATGAGTTGCTCTTTCTGCAAAGCACGTCTCTCGGCACTGATAGGCGAGTCAGTCGGCACACCTTCTTTGGTAATCAGCGCTGGCATTGAGCCTTCAATCTTGGTCAGACGGGTGGAGAAGTCAGCAACCTGCCCAAGCAGCCACGCAAGCGAAGCAACAATGACAGGTATAACCGCTTTAAGTACGTCTGACCAATTCATCACTCATCAACCTTAGCTTCCAGGTCCACTTTCACTTGGGGTGAGGCTTGCTCTTGGATTGCTTGGACAATCTGAAACACTTCGCCATAAGGACGGGTGCCTAAGTATTGCAAGATGCCGTTGATCAGTGAGAGTTTTAAGGTGATGTCTTGATCGTTCATGCTTGGCTCCAAGGCAGGGGTGGTTGAATGATTACAGGGTTAATCTGAAGGTCGATATTGCTTTGCACCGCTGCTTCAGCACTGGCTTTGTCCACGCCATTGGCCCATATCCAATTCAACACTTCTTGCTGTGTCAGGTTGGCGTAAGGGATAAAGCTAGCAGGGTCAGCCGGTGGTAGTGTGCAAGTGGAATAAACCGAGGCTGAGTAAGTCTTGCCATTGTCTACTTGCTCACCGTTACATGACCAACCCACTGTGATAACGGCTTCAGGTGGCGTGGCTGATGTGGTGGTTGTTTGCATCCATTGAACTTGCCAAACTGGGGTCATGTTAGTTTCCTTCTAAAGCGGAGACTTTAGCCTCCAGGGTTTCAATACGGGCCATAGCTTCTTGGAGGGCTTTGATAGCGGCAAAGGTAATGTCTTTGGTGTAAACCGTTTTTAGCGGTACGCCATCTTCCGGAGTTTTGCCAAAACCATCAGCATCCACCCATACTGGCTCAACAGACTCAACCTGCTGGGCAATGACACCGACGTTAATATCATCGTGCGTCTGGTCGTTGTACTTGTAGGTGACGATCTCCAGCGCAGCAATCTTATTCCAGTACGAAGGCGCAGGCGTAATGTCCTTCTTGGTTCGTGCGTCGGAAAGGTCTACGTTATTGGATTGATAGTTGGCAATGCCGCCGTTAGATCGAACAGTCATCCTGTCGACTGTGCTGTCTACGCACCTGAAAAACTCTTGTCCTGTTGAGTTTGGACTTGCGCCTGAATAATTAACAACAACACCATAAGCGGTTGCGTTGCTATTTATAAACCGAACAACATAATCAGCCACTGACTTACTTGCAACTAAAACAGCGTTTGCAACTGTACTCGTAGTCCCCACCAGTAAATTACCGCTGGAGTCGATACGGGCCGCATCAGCAGGTGCGCTACCACTTACTTGGAAAGCGTCTGTGCTTCCTGCGGTTCCTGCTCCTTTTACACGGAAATCCCCCCCGCTGGTGATACGGGCGCGTTCTGCGTTGTTGGTGACAAAAACTGTCGGATGGTTTGTCTGCGTACCTACAAAACCGCCCGTACTATCAACGCCCAAATGTGCCCCGATAGTGGCGTCACTATTCTCGGCTCGGAAAATGCCGCCGTTGGTAGTCGAGCCGCCGCGAACCTGAGCAACTTTGAACGATCCACCGTAGCCGTAAGGACTAGTGACGTTCAGGAGCAGGTTGGCAGACGCATCCAGCGTCATCGCCTGCGTGAAGGTAATCGCGTTGCCTGCTGTGCCGGAGGGGGCGGTGCGCCAAACAAACTCACCCCCCGATGCATTTTGATAAAATTGCGTTGCATTTGTTGGAGTAATATATTTCCAACCACTTGGGGAAGCGGTGCTATAAAAAGCGTTTGAAGAAAGATATGTGTCAACAGAACCAGCGGTTAAAGAGCCTGATTGAATTTGTAAAGCAGTTATATTGTTCCACAAACTCGGCGTCACCCCGAGGCCGAGGTTGCCGGAGGTGTCGAGGACTACTCGTGCGGAACCGCCGTTGTAGAAGCGCAGCAGATTTGTTGAATGCTCATAACTGATAGCAGAAGCAGCGTTGTCAGAAACATCGGCAAAGTACAGTTCTGCATAACCAGAATCTGATGAACGCAAACGTGCAGCAACACTGCCACCAGTGTTTGCAAGCTCCAGCTTCGCGCTCGGAGAAGTCGTCCCAATCCCCAGCCCTGTGCTGGTGAGGCGCATTTGTTCGGAGCCGTTGGCTCCAAAAATCAATACACTGCTTGGTTCCCAGTTCCACAAATAAGCCTCGGAACCTGTGGAGTTGATTCGCAGCAATAGACCATCAGTTGAACCAGAGCCGGTGTTGCTTGTAGTGAGTTTGAAGTCAGAATCACCAGAGTTGTTGACCCCGAGAACAGAGCCCGTAAACGTCAGCGCACTACCGCTTGTCGCCACCTTGGAGCCGTTGAGGTACAGGACTCCGTTGGCGGTTCCCGCTGAAAGGGTGGGGTTGCCACCAAGCGTCAATGACGTACCATCAAACGTAAGATTTGACGAACCAGCCAATACACCCGAACTGTTGTATTGAACCTGTGTGTTTGAGCCGCCAGCCGCAGCAGACGATGAGACCTTTACAAAGTCAGAGCCGTTCCAAACGCAAAAAGCTTTCTCACCCGAAATGATGGTAACGCCTGTCGTCGGTCCTGCGCCACGCAAAACAATTGATTGCGTACCACCCGTAGCATTAATAACGACATACGTTTTACTTTGAGCAAGTGCGGTGATGTTTCGTGTTGTTGACCCCGTTGCTGTCCATCTCAAGATAGCGTACTGCGCTGTCGTTGCGCCAATATTTGTCGCTGACGAATCACCCTCCGTCGATGTCAGAGTAACATCTGCATCGGTGCTTAAGACTAGCGTTCCCGCAATCGCAATATCAAGATACTGCGTCAAACCATTGTTGGTCGTGTCGCCCCAAGTACCCGACTCCGTACCCGTGACCGGGAGGGGAAGATCTAAAAGGGTTGTGCGGTTAACAGTCATGATTCACCTCAAGTCGAAATCGGTGTCCAGTTGGGAGTCTGCGCTGTATTGATGTTGCTCCAACTAGGCGTTTGATTGCTGCTAATATTTTGCCAGTTTGCTGTCTGGGAGTCATCAATCTCTTCCCAGAGCTTTCTTCCTTGAATACTGTCAGCACCTGTAGCTGACTCTGTAATGACGGAACCCAATATTGCGCCTGTCGCAACAGCATCAGCCCCCGCCGAGCTTTCTGTAATAGTCGATGCAAACTTAACGGACGCACTATTAACATCCAACCCAGACGCTGATTCTGTGACAGCCCCGTAAAAGGTAACCGTTGTACTAATGGCATCAGCACCTGTCGCTGTTTCCGTAATGCTTGTGGCGTAGGCATTTTGTGCCATCGTTTCATCAGTTGCTGTACCTGATTCTGCAACCACAGATACAAACTGTGCCGCCGAGCTAATAGCATCGGACCCTGTAGCTGATTCTGAAATGCCTGCGGGATACTGCGGTGTTGCGCTGATGGTGTCTGCCCCAGAAGCAGACTCTGAAACAATCGTCCCAAACGTAACAAGACTGGATGTTGCGTCAGTCCCTGTCGCTGATTCTGTAATGCTTGATAAGAACTTAGTAAGTGCTGAGATTGCGTCTGTAGCTGTACTGGTTTCTGATACGGCAGTGTTAAATTGCACAAGCGCGGCAATAGCGTCTGACCCTGTTGCGGATTCTGTAATGCTTGCGGCGAAATTAATGGCTGCGGCTGTTGCATCCGTTCCTGTAGCTGTCTCACTAATGGTTGCATCATATGTTGCAAAGCCACTATTCCCCCAAGTTCCCGACCCCCAATCACCAAACCCCCAGCCTTCGGTAATGGGAGGAGACCCACTACTGCCTGTCGCACCAAGTGCTGCACCACCAAATGCTGAGAAGCCGAACACATTTTTACCTTGTTATCTCGGTCCAAGAGGTTGTTGATTCGTCCCAACTGTACATCTTTCCGTCTTGCGGCATCGCCACAGGAGGTTCCCAAAGGCATGATCCTGCATTTAATATCCAACTTTCGTACGGCTTAGGAGGAATGAAAGCATCGCGTTGTGAATCGTAAGCGTAACCAATGCCTGCATAGTTCTTACGAAACGGTGTTCCACCATTGTTGTGGATGCCGCCAACGGTGTTGTAACTGGTACGCTTGCAAACTTGACCGCGAAATTCGCCGTACCATTGCTCCCAATCAACACCGTCCTCACCTTCGTTTTTCCCGACTATAACTTCAGTGACAATGTTGTTTGCATCTAAGAAGGCGTAATGCGCCATCATGCCTCCAATTTAAGTCCAGTTAAATCCATTTCTTCCCCGACAACACCAACTGGGAAGGTATTAAACGATAGCGAAATCCGAGTGTCATCGCCTTTGACTTCAGGAACCATATGCGTCAGACTTGACGGAAACAGAATCAGCTTGCCTGCTGTGGCTTCAAACCACCAGCTTTCAGAGTTGTACGGGTTCCACTGCTCCGGTGGGAACTTAATCTGCTGCCAGCCATCACGGTAGAAATAAATCCTGTCATCAGCATTAGTCTGCACATAAAACACACCTGAAATGTAGCTATTAGGGTGTGCATGTTTGTGATGGTATTGCCCAGACTCTGAGTAGTTACACCAGCTTTGCGTAACCCTCAGACTTACGTTGTGCTTGGGATTGACTGTGCTTTTGAAGTAATCTGAGACGCTATCTTCTATGAATGAGCGTAGTGACGTAAGCGCAGGGTCACGCAGTACAAAGTTGTTCGTGCTTGTCGTGTTACCCATGTTGGGTCTTGTTGGCAGTTCACGGATGAAGAACAACTCCTCATTGCTCAGAGGTCTGTTAATTTCAGTAAAACCAATCGGAATTGGAAACAAATGTTGAATTTTCAGTTCCATTGGACGTTTCCAGTTCCAGCAGTAATAGTAGTTATTTTGTAACTTCCTGATGTTGATGTACTTAATGTCAATCCACCACCAGGATTTGAAATAGTGTAAGCATTTGGGTATTTCAAAATAACAACACCAGAGCCGCCAGAAGCCCCACTGTATGGCGCAGCAACTCCATTACCGCCTCCACCACCGCCTCCACGATTTGCTGTTCCTGGCGTTGGAGAAACCGCAGGCGTAGTTGATCCTCCAGCTCCACCACCGCCACTACCACCTGCGCCGCCATTGTTTGGGTAAGCACCACCACCGCCGCCTCCTGCGTAAGTAACCGCAGAACCAGAAATTGACGATGATGTGCCTGCACCTCCTGCGCCGCCATCGTTCCCTGCTGCGTTACTTCCTGCACTCGTAGCCCCACCACCACCACCAGCAGATGTTGATCCACCGGAGCCGCCATTTGTACCTTGTGCAGGAGATACGCTTGGTGTATTCCCAGTTCCACCAGCAAAAGTTCCAGTACAGCCTCCGCCTCCACCAGAACCACCATTACTACCAGTACCTGCTACATCAGCACCCCTTCCACCACCAGCAGATGTTATAGTGCTAAATGTAGAAGAGCTTCCATTACCTCCTGCACCGCCGCCAGCGCCTACAGTAGCGGTATAATTTGTAGCTGTACTTAGTGCAGAAAATGTTGCTGTTCTATATCCACCAGCGCCACCGCCGCCGCCACGATTTGCGCCGCCGCCAGCCCCGCCTCCTACAACCAAATATTCAACATCTAATGCAGGAACTGCGTTACTTGCAAACGCCGCTGCAATTGCCGCTGTAAGTGCGCCAGCCATCAGGTTACCCCCGCTCCAGAAACATACCAAGTATCGGTTGCAACCTTCAACATCGTCGCCATACCTTTTGTCGCTACCGTCCTATTACCTGTTGCACCGTTTGCTAACTGAAACGTCACTCCAGCACCAGAAATCGTAAGGTTTCCAGAGTTGTTATTGACTACAAGAATCACTGTCCCTACGTCAATAGCAGTTGTCGAGTTCGTATTTACTGTAAGCGTTGCAGTTGATCCACCTGTGAAGTAAATGTGCTTGCCTGCATCGCTTGCTGCCACGGTCGTGTTCGTGCTTTGTGGCGCACCAATATAACCAACCTTGTTTGTACCATCTACCGTACAACTAGATAGCGTCCCAGAGGATGGTGTACCTAAAGCACCGCTTGGTGCCACGTAATCCGTCCCTGCTGTTGCAGCAGAGATCGCTGTGCCGTTGCCCTTGAGTACGCCTGTAATTGAGGTGGATAGCGTAATTGCAGGGGTCGTGCTTGCGTTTGCAACTGATCCGGCTAGCCCGTTAGCCGAAACAACCGAAACAGTCGTCACTGTACCAGCACCAGCCGGAGAACTAAATGTAAGATTCCCAGACCCGTCAGTGCTTAGAAACTGACCATTCGTACCGTCAACACCTGGAAGTGTAAATGTTGTGCTTGATGACGTATTAGCCGATTGCAGCGTGGTTGTCCCAGTGCCGCTTGCATTACCTTGGACCTTGAGATTACTCATGTGATTTCACCCAAAAATAAGCCACGCTTGACCTGTAGACACCGTGACTGCCTTGCCTGTGTTAATCGTAATTGGCCCCACGGCGCTAGCATTGTTGCCTGTCGGAATGGCGTAGCTGCTTGTTATGGTTTGATTGTTAAGTGCAAACAAAGTGCTCGAAGCAGGAAACGTCACAAAAACATTCTTGGTTCCTGCTGGAAAATTCACCAAACTTCCAGAGTTACTGGAAGACAGTACCGTGTCTCGTGAAAGAGTCGTTCCGCTTGAGGTATAGGTTCCAATCCCAATTTCCCAATTAGAACCTGACGAATCAGCAATCGTATAAAACGTCGTATTGCCGTTTCCTACAGCAGCAAAAGACTGAAACCCACTAACCGCACCAGCAAGGGTTACCGTCCCCGTTCCAGTGGTTGTCGTGGTTTCTTGAACCCGATCTGCAAGAACAAAAGCCATTACGCAGACAAGCTAAAGGTATAAGTCACAAGCACCACGTCACCTGAGACCACCGCACGATCACCGGGGGAATCAAAATCCTTGGCTGAAAACAGTGTCCCTGTTGTACCGCCTTTGGTGTTGTTACTTGTTAAAAACGCTCCACCGACGGTTGTTGTGGCGTTCATGGTGAACTGCGCTTTACTTGCAGAATTAGTCACAACCGAGGGATTAGCATTGGTTGCAGAGGCAAAAGTTGCCGTCGGACGATTTGCTTCACTGTAATTAGTGACTTCGGTCCACCCTGCATGAGAAGACATCGTATCTCCGGCAGCGGGGTTGTTGCTTGACGCTGCGCCATATAACCCAAGATACCAAGTCGTAATCTGCGCCGTACTTGTCAGTGCACTGCCAGCCATGTACTGAAGACCAACATTAACGACAAGATTTTTTGAGTCATCAACCCATTTAAGCTTGCCGTCTTTGTCATAACACTCAATCACAAACCGACCTGTGGCTTTTACTCCCTCAGACGATCCGGGGCTAGTGATTAAACCGCTAGCAGTTGTGTCTGTTGCTTTGGCTTTAAGTTCCATTATGCAATCCTTAAAACAGAATCAGTTGCGCCCATTGGAGGGAAAGTTATTACAAGATTAGATGCAGCTTTATTAATTGTGCTACCAAAACTTAATACACAAACAGCACGGTTACCATTGGTAGAATTGTAAATCAACGCCCCTGCACAGGAAAGCGTTACGTTGGTAAACGTAGCGTCGTCGAAAGACCAATAGCCTGTAGTACCTGAAGAAAGGGGCGTGATGTTTGTGAGGATAATCCCCCCAGCGGAATAATTGGTTCCACTGGCTTCACCCGTGGATGTGTAGACGGTGGTATCTGCACTGAGATTGGCAGTTGCGACGTACAAGGCGAGCTTAAATACATTTCCCGTAGTCCTTGTAAAGTTGTGCAAGCCTTGGGCCACTTCTGCTTTAAAGCTTGTACACATGGTTTGGTAGATTGCCATATCAGGTTACCGCCTGCCTGTACTGCCCCGAACGATAAGCATCCTGACGCTCTAAACCATCTGCCAGACGTTTTGCAAGGGCAACAGCTTCATTATATTTGGCATCGATTCCTGCCATCTGCTCTGGTCCTGCTTTAATAAAGACATAACCTTCTCGCAGTGCACCATACAAAAGAACCGAATCAAAGTTATCACCAAGCCATGTCGTGCCCGCAGTTACAATTGATTCTGGGTAGTAATAGTAGTGCAGCTCTACGGTATAAATAGCGTCAGGTGTTGGGCCGAGAATAAAACTTAACTCGTTACTAATAACGCCGCCCGTTACTGTAGGACCAAAAATAGCGTAGTGCCGTGGACGCCCTGTATTACCTGAACCTGTCGGCACAGGATAAGCCTCACGTATAAAGTTAACATCTTTGTTAAGCAAATAATAATACCGCCCGTTAGCATCAATAACAGCAAGGCTATAAGGCGATAAAAAATCAGGAGGGCATTCAAGGTATCTATTATTTGTTGCCGTAACACCCGTCATATTTTTACGGATTGAAGGGAACTGCATGGAGTTATAAATACGCTGCTCAGCTTGCTGAACAAATGTCGCAAGCTGGTCGTCCGAACTCCAAACCGTACTGGAGTCCGTGAAGTTAATCGTGGGAAAATCGTTCTCGACGTAACCCCTGATCGCCTTCTTTAACTCCGTGTAATTCACGCCATCGGCCCCCGGCACATCACGCCTTTAGTAGCAGCCCCAGCACCGCGCATCTTGATACCGTCAGTCTTAATCGGCTTTTCAAGCTTGTTAGTGTATGCACCAACACTCATAGCCACCGTGTTTGAACTGCTGTGGTTAGGACCAGAGCCGGGGTTCTCTTCGGCCTTAATTTTCTTACCCTTCATAGTATGCGGTTCAGCATACACAGAAGCTGGGCCAACTTCTTTACCGCCTTTTTTCATGCTGTAGCTAGCCATTATTTCATCCCCTGATTACGCGCACGGGCCATATTTCGACCCATTTTTCGCATATCCATACCCGTAGGGCCGCCCTTTTTGAGCTTAGTCAGTGGGGCACCTTTGTGCTTGGCTTTCTCATGCTTGTGCACTGCACCAGCGATCATCTTTTTGTCTTGCGCTAAATCTTTCTTATCCATCATTTACCCCTAAGAAACAGTTACTGAATTAACAGCACCAACACCAACTAAATCATTAGGAGTTAGCGCAGCATCAAACGATCTTGAACCGCCAACAGGATACCAACCCCATTGAATAATTCGACTGCCCATTGTAATCGTACCTAGCTCATCTACGCTAGTATCATCATTCACGGGTTCTATTTGCAAACCATTTAATCCAGCCTGACGGTACGAATTGGAATCAACTCTTGGGTTACGTATAGCTTGTGGGTCATACACCGGATACATACCAAGTTGCAATTGCGGTTGATCTGGTTCCCAACACTCAGGACAGACTAATATATTTACGTTCTTAGTCTTAATAACGAGGGATTTGAGCTGCTTTAATTTAAAACGAAAGTTACATCTATCGCATTGAGCAATTGCATATTTACCAGAGGCAAACTGATTAGGCATCAGAAGCTCCCAGTATTACCTAAATACATCCTGCGGGGTACAAAACGGACAGCAGCTTTTTCACGATCTTCACCAGCAGCAAAATTCCACTGCTCTTCATAAGCAGCTTTTAACAGGGGGATACGTTCTTGCCCCTCTGGAATCTTCATAGCTATGTAATACGCTAACCCTGCTGTAATACAAGGAAGAAACCTAAACGGCATATCTTGAGTTTGAATACCATCACCGGCGTTCTGAATACGTCTCATACGCCAGTAAATTACTTGATAATACGGCGAAGCTAGCGTCCCTTGGTCAGGGACAGGCCAAACTGTAATTTGGGGGTATGCGGTTTGTCCAGGTTCGTACGCACTTGTTGCTGGGTAGGTTGCTCCAGAGTTGCGGCTGATGTAAATCTGTATCGGTCGTGCTTGAGCCAGTTTGTTTGGGATTGTGGCGTAGGTGGAGACACTAATCCTTGTAAGTGTGAGGTCAGCTTGCGTTGAGGCATTACCTGCACCCGTCCTTATAACGTGTTCAAGCAAGTCAATCGTATCGTTAGGTAAGTCGTATGTCGCAGTGCCTTGAGCTAAGTTAACCGTACCCTGCTCAATCGTCCACATATTGATACCACGATTAGCCCACTCAATCGTTAGCAAATTCATCGAACGACGTGCAGTACGCAGGTCATAACCCGAACGCATCTCGCGCCCAGCCCGCTCAAAAGCTTCTTCAGCTATGTCGGTGAACTCAAGATTAAAGTCGGTTGAGCCGCTCGTGGTCATCTAAATCTCGCAGTCTTAGCGGCAATTTTTGCCGGTTGCTTAACAAACTGTTTTCCTGCGCTTTTTCCAGCTCGTTTTGCTTTTGTAGTCGCAGCGTACTCTGAAGGTGAAAGTGACTTAATTGCCGCCTCCGGGAGGTATCGTTCGCCAGTTTTGCTAGACGGTTTACCACTTTTTGTCCGCCACTTCTGGTCGCCCCAATCTTTTAAGCTTTGCTGCGGAGCTTTCAATCTCGGTAACCTCCACCAGCTTCTTTGTACTTCTTAGCTACAAGCTGTGCTTTTCTCGCGGACCATTGCCCTGCGCCTGTGCCATGCGTGGCTGCGGCTTTAACCTGAGACACAATCTTCTTGCGTAGCCCCGGTTTGGTGTAATTACCTGCCGCATTTACTTTGCCACCTTCAGCAAACTGCTCAAAATCAGTATCATCCCGCCTAGCTTTACGCTTGGCAGTCGGCATTTTTGAGGGCGAAATCGCCCCCATCCCGCGAGACGCCATCAATTTAGCAACTCCCACCCTTCATATAGCCGCCTTTTTTCATAGCAGGCATCTTGCCGCCACCCTTCATCTTGATCTGCGTACCCTTGGTTTTACCCTTGGTAGCAACACCATCTTTGCTAGGAGCAGCAGTCTTAACTGCACCCATCTTGCTTGCGGCAACGCCGCCCATGTTCATCTTTTTCATCGTAAATTCCTTTCCAACGGATTGAGGGACATCAACTTTCTTTGCGAACTTGGGATTGTTCGCTACTGCTTGCATGAACTTCTCTTGCTTTGCACTTACCGTAGGCATTACCGCATCATCCCACGAGTCTTACCTTTTTTAGCGATACCATCGCCACGCTTAGAGGCTGAACCTACTTTGCCACCTTTTTTAGCGGTGAACGTCTCGGCTTCTTCCATTTCAAACTCAGCTTTTTTAGGCTTAGGCTTGGGTTTTGGCGCGGGTTTTTTAGGCTTGTTTAGATCCGGCTCATATTTAGACGAATCCATGTCTGGAGGGCTAGGCACATTTCTATTTGTTGACATCTTCATCATCCTTTCTTAGCAAGCGCATCAATCTTTGCTTCAAGTCTTTCAAAGCCTGTATCAAATCGTTCCATAATCTTTTCAAGGTCTTGCCTAACTTCTGCACGAGTAATGTGGTCACGCGCAATCTCTTCTCTCGTTTTATTAAGTAGTATTTGAATACGCTGTTGTTCTTCATGTGAATTTTTCAGCATAAACATAACCAGCCCTACTAAGATTGAAGTGATTAGATTCCAAAGAATAATCGGGTCCATTTAACACTTCCAAGCTCTTAAGGATTTATTGATGCGACTATTAGGGTCATTAGCAGTTTTAGACGAAGTAAGCTTCTTCTTCATCCCTTCCATCCTGCTACAAAATGACTTCTTACGAGCACCACCTTCTGGCTGTGGAGGTTTGAGTCCGGGTTTCCCCGGATTAGCTGCGTTATACGAAGCTCTGCCTTTGGCATTCAAACCACCTTTTGGGTTTTTGCCTTCCTTGCGCTGCCATGCAGGGGACTTAGCCATAAAACACCGTGATTTTCGCAGCGGTTGGTAATGTGACATGCACATCTGTGGTGAACAGAATACCTTCGCCGGGAATCAGGTTTGAAAACGGGTTATTGGTGTTAGCAGGAATATTAAACTGCAAACGGATCGTACCGCTTGCACCACCATCACGCAGAATAATATCCCCGGCAGTGCCCCCGGAGAGGCACTGATAACCCTTAACACGGACCCGGCCTGATACTGCCGTCCCTGTAGCTTCTACATGCGACGCTAGTACGTCGGTTTGCATCCCCATGATGCGCTCCTATTAGGAATCAGCGAAGGGTGTTGCGGGGGAGCCTGTGCAATTAATAACGCCGGTCACCATATACTTCAGTGCCGCAACTGCAACGATCTGAATCCACGAACCAGCTACACCGCCAGTTGTGCCACCGTTGAGGTTGATAAAGTCGTTAGTTGCGCCAGCAGTAAACCCAGCCATCGCGCCCGAAGAGTCAGTGTCTACTGATAGGATTGAACCAACATACTTATCAGTACCGTCTGTAGCAATCTTGAGCGATGAAGTTGCAATTGTCGTTGGCACCCAAATGGTGTAAACCACACCTTCGTTATTAGCCGTATTTGGATCATTACCGGGGCCAGAAGACGCAGCGTTAGCCGAAGTGTTAATTGTGGCAAGCGTGAGGGTTAGATCAGAAGCTAACGTTCCACCAACAGAAATAATTCTGCCGCCGTGCGATACGGGGTTAAGTGTGGTGCTAGAAGTGATTTCTACGATAGTAGACGGGCCTTGCTGATAAATACCGCCCAGCGATCTTACTGGACCGTCAAAGGTACTAATTCCCATGATAATTCCTTATGCACAAGTCGCTTGCTAATCGGTGCATCGTCTGCTGGGACAGTTTAGCAAGCTGGTTTCCCAGATAGCATGTTTATATCAGGTTGTTGAGGGGGCGTCAACAAGCTTATTGGACTTCAATAGGTTTTCCTGCCGAGGGATAACGCGAAGGTTCCAAGGCACATGTAACCCACATACAACTTCTGAGCGAAGTGGAACTATGTGGTCCACCACATACTGCTCTCCAGTTGTTTTAGTCATCGTGATGGCTATCTGATAAAGCTGACGAATTTCTGATTTTTGTTGTTGGGTTAACCATATAGGGGTAGCTAATCTGTGTTTTCTCCGACGAGCTTTAGTATCAGCCCGCACCCACACGGTATTACGTTCTTTCCAAACTTTTTGATATACCCGTTTAACTTCCAACGGGCGGGTGGCCGCAGCTTGTATAACTTGTTCTTTATTAGCTTCGTACCATTTATTTTTGCGGTCTTTAACATCTTCTCGTTTGTTGTATTCCCGGAAGTAGTCTGCGCGTTTTTCAGCCGCCTCTTTCCATTCAACCTTTAAACACTCGACACATGCGCCTTTTGTTTTGCGTGGGGCTATGTGTCCATGCTTGCATGGCTCACCTGTGAAGTAATACTTGGCTCCTGCGTCTTGGGCTTCTTTGCGGGTTTTAGGTAAGTTTGTGGTGTCCATTTATCTCTCCTGTGACTTAGTAACGGGTAATATACCACAGAAGTTTGAAAAAACAAAAAACCCCGCCGAAGCGGGGTTCTCTGCGCTAAGTGCTTGATTTTATTAGGCTCCTGAAGATCCATAGATCCCAAGGGGATCAGAAACACCGAATGAGTATCGCTCTCTCGCTTTATATCTTACATTCCCCGTGTCGAAATCGCCATCCATTGAATTTTGTAACGGTGTCCGTACAAAATGCTTCAGGCCGTTAGGAACATCGGTCGTCAAGAACCAAGCGTTGGTATCGGTCAAGAAGTGATTAACCGTATAACCCTCGGGGATCGAGCCGTTGTTCTTAATGGCGTTGATGTCGTTATTGTTTGTAGCAACACGAAGTTCGGTTTCCAGCAAACGGGTTGCAACGAACATCAAAGCAGGAGGAATGACCAGCTTACGGGGTTTAGCAGCGATCAAAAGCCCACGTTCATCAGTCCACGCAGCGATCTGAATCACTGCATTTTCCAACGAGGTTTCGTTAAGATCCACGCCCGTAGCGGTCGTGTTGCTGTTGACACCACCAGAAACCAGCGGATGCGAAGTTGAGAACAAAGGCTGACCGTCACCGTAAGTTACCGTGGCAGCAAAACCGTTATTCAAAACAGCAGCAGCTTTTACCTGCTTGGTATAAGCCATCGACCGTGCAAGTGCTTTGGTATAACGAGCAGACAAAGAGTCATACAAGTTATCTTCAATCGCTTCTTCAGTGATTGAAAAGCCATAAGCAATGGTCTCGTGCGTATAACGTGCGGTCCAAGCTTCCTGCGCGTTGTCGTAAGCAATTGCTGCGCCTTCGTTTTTGACTGGGGCAGCAGTAAAGCCTGACAGCTTGGTTTCCTCTTCAAACGAGCGTTCGGAAGATTCAGTTTCGTAAATCTCTTTATGCTCTTCGCCATACTTTGCATACTCCAAACCGAACAGGGCGTTCAGGCCGGGGAGCAGCTCTTTCAATAGTTGTGCGCGTGAAATAGCCATTTAAATTTCCCCTTACAGACCGGTTGGGTTGTAGTAGGCATGACCACCCAAGAAGGTAGATCCTGTGATGTTCGGCATATTGAACTTCACAATCGCTTCGGGGTAGTAAACAGTGCCACTAGAAGTGAACGCCGTATCCGGCACCAAATCAACAATACGGATCGGCAAAGAAGCCGTCACATCTGCCGAACTCAACAAAATAGCTTGCTGAGAATCATAGCTAACAGTATTGAGCGTGTTAGCCACAAGTGCGACGTTATTGTTGATGTTAGTGTAGGTTAGGCCAGAAGATGTCGAAACAACCGTCGTGCCAGTAACTACAGCAACTTGGAACAACTGATCTGGATCTTCACAAACATAGGCGGTGATAAAGGTGTTAGCCTTTACCGAAGTACCGCTGATCCATGCCTGTGAGAAAGTCGGTTGGCCGGTTACAGAAGAAACAAACTGACATCCTAGAAAGACGCCAGCAAAGCCTGTTGCAGGTGCAGTCGTTGTCGAAGTCGAAACCGCGATGGTGCCGTCATTAACAAAAATAACGGGGTCACCGAAACCAATGCTAGAAGCACCGGATGCGATACGACGCTGACGAGTTGCTCCGGCAAAGACCTGACCACCGATCAAATTGATCGGCTTCAAGCCATAGGGCTTGTCTACAGTCGGGTAAGCCATTTGGAATTACTCCTTAGATTGTTGATTACCGCGCCCAAATGAAACCGTAGATTTACGCTCTGCGAACAGAGGCATCCGTGGATCATTCTCGCGCATGAAGTTACTGTCAACAGAACGCATTTGCGCATCGGCTTGCTTTTGATAAAAGTCGTTGCGCTGGTCAACCATTTCTGTTGGGGTTTTACACAACATCAATCCACCAACCACAATGTTGTCTTTATAACGCTCATTGTCATTATCTAGATACATTGAAATTTCTGGGTGATCTGCTGCTCTAACAGGCTCCCAACCTTCGCGGAGTTTTGATGACACATTACGTGGATCATTTTGACCCATCGTACTAACACGGACCCAACGAAATTTATACCCAGCTTCAGGATCAGGGTCAGGCAGCAACGTGGGCGGTGCCCAAGTGCGAGGACGCTCAACTTTAGCGCGGGTTTCTGTTTCGCGGTTTGCGCGGGTTTCAGTTTGTTTACTTTCAGCCATTTTGTGTCATACCTTCCGCCACTTTTCGGGCATACAGTTCAAGAGGTATCTTTAACTTCTTAGCTAGTGCAACCTGAGTTTGCGTCAACGTGATTTTTTTGGGGGCAACGTTTCTGCTAGCTGGGGCTACAACATTACTGCTCGTCCGTTTAGGTTTTTCCTCTGATTTCTCTGAAGCATCAGAAAAGTTTTCGGGGAATACCTGACGTAAACGCTTATTCAAGCGGTTGTAATACTCATCACTCCGAGTATCTACGCCTTCTCTGACCAATTTTTGGTGCAGCCCTAGCGCAAAGCTGGTCATCTCCTCATCTTGCCCAAACCACTGATTTTTTTCCTGCCATGCAAGTGCTTTGGGGTCTGAGGGCGCTGGAGCGGATTCAGTATTAATTTGTACATTATTTTGCGGCGTTTGTAAAGTAGGCTCTTCTTTAACAGCAGGAGGCCTATAATTTGATAAACGCTCAACTTTTATTTTAGCCGCAGTTAATGCTTCTTGCGCTGCAACAACCTTATCAGCATCAAACGATTCATAGGCATCTTTATACGCTTTTTTAGCCTGTTCAAGTTCTAAACTTGCTGCATGTTTAGCTTGTTCTACTAGGGCAGTAGTATTTTGCTGTACAGAACCTTTGAGACGTTTATTTTCCTCGATAATTTGCTGAGCAAACTTTAGTGCTTCTTCACGTTCTCGCAAGGCTGCTTCTTTAGCACGACGCTCATCGTGATAACCATGCGTAATCTTTTTGATTCGCTTCTGAACACTTTCATCGTATTTAGTAAGCTCGTCATCAGTTACTTCATTAACAGGCTCTTCAAGGGGTTTGCGGTTTTGGTCTTGCTCAGGTGTGTCATCAACAACTTCAATATCAAATTCAAACCCATCATTACTTTTAGCTTCCTGTTTAGCTTCCGGTTCTTTCTCGTCAGGGAACTTAAATTCAGTTTTATCCATTTGTCACCTCACGCACGTTGAATGCCACGGGGGTCTTCCACCACTGCTTCGACAGAATCATCATTAATAATCCGAAACTCACGGTCGTGAATCTTGATGCGGGTGCCAGTGTTAGCACGGGTAATAATAAAGTCCCCCGGTTTACACCACGGTCCCGTGGGAAAACGATTCTGGTCGGCATAAGCCATATCACCTAGTGCTACGACAAAGAGCACGTTACTTAGTAACTCTTCATATTTGACCGTCGTATCAGCCTTAATAATCCCACTATCAAACTTGTTTTCAATGTTGGGTAAGGTGCAAAGGATCTTATAGCCCCTAACGATTGGTAACTGCTTTGCTCGTTCTTTAACTTCTTCGATTACTGCATCTGCTACTTCAGTCATTTTCAAATTCCTCATAACGTTGCACAAGGTCTTGTACTTCCATCCTTGCACGGCGTAGACCTTGGATTACGCCACACAAATTCTTATATTCAGCAAAGTCTTTACAGCCACCTTCAGCTATAGAATCACTTACTTCTTTTTCACGTTCTTTAAGTCTGTTAAATAAATGGTCAAGCATCTGTTTCTCGTAAGACATATCACCACCAATAGTTAGGACAATTAGCGCTTTTTAACCACGTTTTAGCGGGCATAAAACACCCGCATTGCTTGCAAGTTTTAACTATATTTCGTAACTCAGGGCACACTTTGCACACACCATACCGCGCATCTCTAATGGTTTTATCCACTAAAACGTAGCCTTTTTTCCGCAAATCATCAGGGTCAACGTCTCGTTTTTTCTGCAATGTCGAGTCCATCTTTCACCAATTGTGTTTGTATACGTTCGCGCTCGATATTTAAACGCTCCTGTTGAATCTGTGCATCAATAGCGTCTTTCTGAGATTTACGTTGAACTTCTGCCTGTTTAATCTGCAATTCTTGCTGCTGCATCTGTACCAGCGGATCTTGCGCTTGCTGTTGCTGTTGTTTTTGCGCTGCCTGAGCTTGGTGGATCTGCAACAACTGTTGCGAAGCTTGAGCAATGAACCGTGACATCTCCAACTCAACATCCTCAGGCAGTGGTTTATCTGGTGGCGGCAGCGGGACGCCCACACGCTCTTCAATCTGCTTGCGATACGCAAACCCTAGATGCTCCGCAATGTGCGCCATCATCGCGCCCTGAATAGCTTGCGCCATCGGATTTTGTCCAATTTGAGCAGCGATCATCGGGTCTTGTATAAAGTTCATATGCGCTTGCATATGAGCATCGTGATCCTGATAAATAAATGCTTTTAAGGGTGTGCCTTTTAGGGCATTCATATTCTCACTGATAGGATCTTTAGGTATTTGATCATCAGGTAACGGCACAAGTTTGTCAGCGTTAGGAATGCCTAAAACGTCGAGCATCTGTCTGTGCAGGCGGGGCAAGTCGTAAAGTTGCGGCGCACCTTGGGCTAGCTGCAAGGCAGCTTGATACTGCACCACCCGCTGAGCCATTGTCGAGGCATTGGGGTCAGACACCGGGATAACTTCCACAATGTCATAGTCTTCAGCCTTAACTTGCGGTGTGCCATCTTGTGGCACGTAGCTGTAATCAGGTGAGGTGTATTCCCTGATAATTTCTTTGAGCAGCTTGAACTCTTCTTTCATCGCTGCATGGATGCGAGCCTGTACAGCACCCATTGTTTTTAGCTGTCGCTCTAAGAGAGCAAGCGTGGTGCCCACCGGAGCCTGACTTGACATATCGCTGATCTTCATATCAGCCATACCACTAAGCCGTCGCGCTTCTTCAGTGATTTGGTTTAGTAAGGCAAGGAGAACTTGACTGGGTTCTTTATAAGGCAGCGGCAGTATGTTGTCTTTGATTGCTCCCCCTGGCACATCCACATCACGCCATTCACCCGGAGCAATCGGAGTGTCATCACCCTTGATCCTAAGCCCTCTGGCCTTCAACCCACCGGGAAGATTAGATAGCGAGCCTGCATCCACAAGCTGACGGATCAGCATGGTGCCTGCTGTGGCGTAGCCACCAATAATATGGATTAGCCCAAAGCCATAAGCCCCAAAACCTGGGATGTACATATAGTGTACAAAGTGCTGCCGTGCACGTTTCTGGGGGTCATCTTCTTTGTAATTTCTACGGATGGCTAAGACTTTATTGGTGTTTTTGTCGATGGTTATGACGTAGGGCAGTGGCAAATCTTCTTCGTACCCCGGCAAGTCATACTCGATATGCACCTCACATATCTGATACCGCTCATCTTTGGTTTGCTCAACACCTTCTTTCTGAGCCTTGGCTTTCTCAATATCAGTTTGTGTAGCGTATGGTTCGCCAATGTCAACATCGCGGTAGAACCCACTAACCTGTAACTTCTTAACATCATTTTTAGTCTTACGCATCACATGCGTAAGGCGGTCTGTACGTCTAATGTTTGTTACACCATAAGGGAGGATGATGTCTTCAGCGGGTACATAGAAAGACACCTGACGCTCTAATGACGGATCGTAGTAGACCTTCTTAAATGACGAACCAGCTAGCGCCACACCCCACAAAGCCCGCTCATGCTCTGAGCGATACTCAGGCATCTTGTCAGTTAACTGATAATTCATATCAGCCTGAACCCGTTTACCTGCTTCTTCAATCTTAGGCGTAAACTGACCAATAATGCTTGTTTTTACAGGCCCACTTGCCGGGAATGTCTCCATGATTGATTCACTTTGGAAGCGAATCGCAGCTTCTGTAAGAAGTGTGGAGAACACACCACACGCACCATCCCAAGGCTCAGTCACCTCGTCATAGCGCAAACCCAGCACATCCAAACCTTTTACATAGGTATCGGCCCAATCCTTGCGGCTATTAATATCAGCCTCAATCAATTCCATAATGTCGCCTGCAATTTTTTGCAGGTCTGACTCGCTCATAAATTCGGCAAGGTTGGAATCAAACTCCTCTTCTTCGTTTTTATCTTCGGGCATCAGGTCAATCTCAACCCCGTCAATCCCAATAGAAACACCTTCAGGATTAACGATTTCAATCTCAATAGGCGCTTCGTCCATCGCCAAAGCTTCAATACCTTCAGGTGCGCCGTATAAACTTTTATCAATAGCCATGATCTGTCCTAACTTAAGTAGTAGCCGCGTTTTTGTCCACGAAAGCCACGGAAATAACGAATGTCATCTTGTTCATCGCTTGGCAGCGGTATGAAACCCCCCTGCCGAAACCGCAACAGCGCTTGTGTCATCGTATCCACGTAGTCATCATGCTCTCCAACTGGGAACGCAGCAACCTCTTCAATGACTTCTCTTGCCCAGCGCGTGTCAGGAGCCCAAACTTTACCACTTGCAAACATATCTGCCACAGCATTAACACGCACGTGCTTATCATTACCCCGTGATGGACTAAATTCTTGTATGGGTACACTCATGCGAAACAATTCTTGTATTAACGGAGCGCCTGCGGCTTTCTTTTCAATTAATACAATATCAGGTTCATACTCTTTATACATTTCCAAAGCACGGCGTTTTAAATCAGGAAAATTAAGACGTGCTTTAAATGCGTCAATTAAAATAATATTAGGTGTACTTCCATCTTCATCGTTATACCAAACACCCCACGTTGTACACGCCGTATAATCTGAAGAATTTTTAGTTTCATGCGCCGTATCCCACGACTGAATAATAAATTCACATCGTGGCGGGTCTTCTTTTTCCCACACTTTCCACATATTACGTTGAATAACAGCCGCAGCGTCGCTTGTGGGCTGCTGCATATATTGCGCCTGCCAATAACGAGGGTCCATACCTGCACGTTTTGCTTTTAATTGATCAAGCGCCCATTGCTCAGGCCATAAACTTTTTTCATTATCTTCATTTTCATTTAATATCGCGGGTAATTCAACAATTTCCCACGGGTCTGACTCTGGATTTTTAATTTGATAATCAAGCAATTTACCTGTCAGGTCAATTAAACTCCAACGAGTCATAATAACGATAATAGCGCCCCCCGGCATCAGGCGTTGTAGTGGGCCTGTCTGAAACCACGACCATGCTTGGTCAAATGTCAGGCGTGAATTAGCCTTTATATCTTGTTCAGAATGAGGGTCGTCAATAACAAACAGATCAGCACCACGGCCAGCCAGAGCGCCGCCAACACCGACAGCATAATATTGACCTCCAGCTCCGGTAGACCATTTTCCGGCAGCTTTTTGGTCTTCTGCAAGGGCTGTTTTTGGAAAAATTTCCTGATATTCATCGGCATCTACTAAATTTTTAACGCGCCGCCCAAAATCTTCTGATAAAGACGCCGTATGTGTCCCCATAATAATCTTTTTATCAGGGAACTGCCCTAAAAACCAAGCTGGAAATAAATAAGAACTAAACTCAGACTTTCCCATACGTGGTGCAATATTAATAATTACTCGTTTTTTACGGCCTGCTACCACATCTTCAAATATTTTTGCCAGTTTTCTATGGTGGGCGCCTTCTTTAAAGTTTGGATATACGTGATGCGCAAACGCAAGCAGCGATGTTTTAGATTTTTTGAGTGATTTACGCCTATCAAACTCATCAAGAAGCGTCAGTACCTCTAATTTTTCTTCCGAAGGCATTAACGGCAATACTTTGCGCAGTGCTTCTGCTTCGTGATCACTCAGATTCACTGGTTTTCTCCGTCGCAGTCACTTCAATAGCACCCATATATTTACCAAGCTTAGCTTTGATCTTGGCTTCAATTTCTTCATCCGTTAGCTCTGCCTTCTTAACCTCCACGCGTTCCGTGAATAGCGCTACTTCTGTAACTTTGCCTAGCATCTCCAGCGCTTTCAATCGGTATCTGGGGTCAGGGTGTTCTGTATCTTCCAGTATTTTTGCAACCGCGTAGCCTCTCATTTGCCGAGCCTGTTCAACAAACGCCCAATCATACGCTGTCAACATTCCCACTAACCGCCGCACAGCCTGTGGCGTTGTGTTTGCCATCAAGGTTTGCTTAACTTTTTCTGCTGGAGCTCCAGCAGCCATTGCCGTAAATGCAAGCTGAGCGTTCTTTTTGTTTGCTTTATCTTCTACGTCTTCGTCAGACGCTGCACCAATTGACTCTAAAAAGTCAGCGGTTTTAACTTGCGCATTGAGTATCTGTTGAGGCGTGGCTTTATCCACCAATGTAAACGGTGGTGTGTCGTCAAACATGAGTAGATGTTCAAACATATGAGGGAAAGAGTGGCACCTCTGTTTAATTGGGCGTAGATTAATGTTTTATTGACACTTATGCAACAGGGTAGTATATTTAATGTGTAGCTGTCCATGCTACGTCTCCTTGTGTTGGACATTTCCCAACGTTTATCCCGGCGCCTTGCCGGGATTTTTTTTGTGTGTGCATGTCAAATATTTGACAAAGTGTTGTGGAAATTTTTTAAAATTTTTTGTGGGGGCGTTTTGTTTTGTTAGGGGGGTGTGGGTGAAATTTTTATGATTTTTTGTGGTGTTGGAGACAAATAGTGTCCGTAGCCACGCCGCTGCGTTTGCCACATCTGGGGGGATACGGGGTGAGTGGGGTCGCCAAACGGCAAAAAAGCATAACCCCCTTGGAGTTCCTGGCAACACGTTGTGGTAAACTATAGTCATGGTTGGGAGGTGCTCAGCCATAAGTTGCCACGCCGTTTGCGTGGCTTTTTGTTTTATGCGACGACGAGAGTGCGAGGCTTTTCGCAAGTTCGTTATCGTGTCAAACATCCGCATCACAAGCACACACTCACATATGCGCGTGATGCACTACTAAGTAGACAACATGTCTACGGAAGGAACTAGTATGGAAAACAAAGCAATCAAATCAGCCGCACGTAAAGTATTCAAAGTAGGTGAGTCCTTCGCGGATAGCGTACGCGAGCTCAAGGCAACCATTGGCGATACAGACTTTCACACAGTCTTACACACGATCATCATCGCGTGTGATGAGACTTATTACAAAGGTAGCGGTGAGTTGTATGTCGCCCGCACACGCGGCGCAGACATTGGCTTGGGCATCGCCTACAACCAAGACCACAAAGACTTTGCCATGCGGCAGAAACAAATCAACCGCATCATGAACTCATTGGGCATCACAAAGCCAAGCAACAAACCCAAGACCAAGAAGCGCGTCGACAAGGTCGCGCTCATGCTTGCCAAGATCAAGAAAGATCTTACCCCCGCGCAGATACGCGCACTCAAGGCACAGCTTTAATTTGCCCCAACGCTAAGTAGACATCCCGTCTACTTAGCACCAACATCTTAAGGAGAACTATCATGCTTACGATTAAATTTCTTAGTTTTGGAAAGCTCG
>SXGQ01567345.1_pt1 | contig 23646 bp, 18 predicted proteins | sample 3178371 | NCBI WGS metagenome assembly SXGQ01 (sample SAMN11356859, study PRJNA531348) | freshwater metagenome | isolation source: freshwater sample F1-20 | place: China: Fuxian Lake, Yuxi | collected 2017-12-25 | reverse complement strand
TCTGAAGAAATATTACTAAAGAAAGAAATTTACAAAAATATTATTAATGATATATCTAATAGTGAAGATATTTCATTTTCTAAAGATGATCTTATTCAGATTATTACTATAATATTTCCAGATTTTAGAAGTATTCTAGTAGAGTTGCAAAATTTCAAAGAAACAGGAAAACTTCAAATTGAAAGTTCAAATGTGTCAAATAAGCTGAAAAGTGATGTCTATCAATTATTATATGATAAAAATATTGATTATGAATTTATTTATCACTTTATTAACACTCATTTTGGAAATGAAAAGGTAGACATTCTATTAAAAATACTCGGTAGAGATTTTGTTAACTGGTCTATTTCTGATAAGAGAGAAAATATGGAAAAACTTTTTGAATTAAATTATATAATTTCAGACTACTCAACAAAATTAGAATCAAGCACTGATCCAATCATTCTTGGAATGACTGTAGTTGGTAAATTTAGGGATATTCTATTAGAGTTATAAACTATATAATATATAGTTTATGGCAGAATTTGATTTTAAAGATCACTATATTGGTTACAAAGGACATCCGAGATTCATCATAAATAAAATAGTTGAAGAGGATATAATAAGAGTAATCATTCAAAAATATGAAATGCTTCTTTTTACAAATAAAGGTGAGCTTTTAGGTGATCCAGATTTCGGATGTGATCTACCAAGACTTTTATTTCAAACTAAAGTTTCAGCAGAAGGTGTTAAGAAAATAATATATCAACAGATTCAAAAATATATACCTGAACTATCTACAACAAATTTTCAATTACAAACCTCATTCTTTGAAGATCCAGAAAACTATCAAGATGTTCTCCAAATAGACTTTACATTAGCTGATTATGAAGTTGTTGCTCTAATTTCTTAAAGCTATTATGGATAGTAATAGTGATTTATCGTAAATGCACCAGATGTTGAATTTGTTCCTAAATTAAACGACGATAAATCATCGATAACCCCATCAGTTTCAGCAATACTACCATTAGATAATTTTCTATTCATAATAGAATTATTTGATGCAACAGTATCAACATAATAAGTAGTATACAAAATTCTAGACAACCAAGTAGTGGCACCTGCTCTACCCTGATAATAAACATATCCAAAGTTGCCTAGTTCTTCATTTAGTCCAGTACTAACACTTGCAAAATTTGTATCATACTCAGCTAAATCAGACATCTTTATAATATGATTTCCGTTAGTTGAGAATGTAGCCCAATTGAACTTAGTACCACCTGGAAAAGCAGCTCCAAATGAACCATCACCAAATGACACTGTGGCCGCGGCTGGTAGTGTAACAAGATTTTGTGTTTTTGTATAGACATACCTATATACAGGTGAAAGATTACCAGTAGTTGATAGTGTTACACCGTAATTAATACCAGTAGCAAGTTTTGATTCAATATAATAATTGACTGGAACATAAGCTTGATTATTTGTTGAGTTTATTGGAGCTCTCCAATTAGACTTACCACCAGATGTAACATCTGCACGAATTTCAACAGATACAGTAGCACCTGGTAGTAAATTACCAGACCAATTGAGTTCATTACTAACTACATTTGCTGAACCTATACTTGAAATCACATAAGGATTCTGTAAATATGGAAAATAGCCACTTAGTTCTAATCTAAAGTTATTAGTGGTAAAACTTGAATTGTTTGTTATAACAAATGGAAAACCATGTTGAATTCTTGGAAGTACCAACTGTTTAGAAGAAGATGTGTAAGGCCTATCTGTAGGATTTCCATATTTATCCCTAAATCCACTCTTGAAAGCATAAGACACCATAGTCAAATCTGGAACTTTTGATACATCTGCAAAAATAACTGGTAATGTAGCATCTCTATATTGTTTAGTAGTCAAGTTTGTGAATGCCTCTATTTCTTGAATATCAAGTATGCCCTTAATTTCGAAGTTTTTTCTATCTCTATAAACTGCGCCATATCCATTCTCTGAGGTCACCTCTATTAAAAGATACGGAGTTATGTTTGAGTCTATAGTGAAGTTGAAAGGATTTAGGTTATTTATATGCCTAAATTCTGTTATTTTATCTACTGGTACTAAATCTATCTCTTTCCATTCTGTTATATCTAACCAGTTACTTCCAACACCTTCATCTAAAACTGGAGAAACTATTGACTGAGTAGCACCATCTTGTTGAGTAAATACATAAATAAGTCTATTATACTTCACAATATCTCCAATTTTATAGGCACTGCCCCAAATCCAATCTTCAGCATTTTCAAATTTCCTTGGATTATTGGTTTTATTGTTAGAGACTACAGATTCATAAAGTTTATCATAGTAAACAACTCTTTCGCCAATTTGATAGTTTCTGAAAGCATACCATTCTCTATAGATCTCATAAGTTCTGATATCAATAGTATAGTAATCAGGTAAAAGACTTGATGTTGGCGAACCATCAATGTAGAAATCTAATACACAGTTATAAACAGTTGAACCACTATTGACCGGCAATAGATAAGCCTCATTTAAGTCAAAAATTATAGGTGTAAAGTTTTGTTTTATATTAAAAATCTGCGCATCAAAGGATTGATGAACTACTGTGGTTCCACCGACAAAGTCCGCTCTACCTGTTATGTCAAGTATTTTATGAGTAATCGGTATAATATTCTTATGTAACCAATACTTCAATCCCTGTAATTTTTTCTGTACTTCTTCTAATGTATAATACAAAATGTTATTTCCCTCTTTATCAGTAATTCTAAAAGTCAAATTAAATAGATTTGTATCTTCATAACTTTTATTAGGAAAAGTGTGTTTAATGAAATCATTATCAGTCCATCCCTCTACTGTGTTATCAAATATATCTGGTATTTCAACTTTTTGCAATTTACCATATTTTTCCGAATCGACATCTATATTTCTATAATATTCATAAAGTTCTAAATCATTATAACCAAAGTAGTTAATAGCATTTATTATAGACTTATAACTACCAATATAAGGGTATATCAGATTCTTCATCATCAACATTTCTTTCCTCTTCATGTTTAAATAATTCCAATCTATTCCCTCTTCATTTATATCATATTCTTTGAAAATATAAACATCATCAGAGGAAACTAACTTTCCAACATTTCCAAGTTCTACTTTAAATCTAACATCCTCGATTTCAGTTTGTCCCAAGACATTAAATCTTCCTATTTCTTTATCCCAAACTTTGAATCTACAAGAAAGATATGTGGTCAATCCTGTTTTTGGAAAATTATTAACTATTGTTTTTTCAAATACTAAAGCGTCGACCTCTTTGAAGTAGTCAAATGATATTTCTCTAGCGAAGACTTCTCTAATCTTCAAAAGATATCCATTATTTTCAGAAACATATTGTTTTTTCGTGTTCGTAACATCCTTAATAAAAATTGCTATGTGTTGACCAGGTTTTAATCCTCTTGTGACACCAGATGAATCACTCGTAAAGTAACTAGTAGAGTCTTCTTTTAAAGATATTTTACCATATCTATCCCCAGTAAATTCATCAAAAATTGTCTCAAATGTCAAAACATCATCATTAATAGAATTTGTTGTTATAGTAAAATCAACTTCCTCTTTCTTATAAACCTGCAAAATACTTCTAAGTGCTCCTTCATCAACTGAATTAAATCCTAAAAACAGTTGAATTGGCTCAGGAACAACACTTATGTCTTCGTTGTCATCAATATACTCCAATTTATGTATAATGTAGTCAAAGATTGTCTGCTGAAATTCAGGATTAGAAACCTTCTTAATGTCTCTGTTTGCCGTCTTATTTAATACGACTGTCGGCAATGGCTTCTCACCAGTATATGCTAATACACCGGTTTGTGGCAACTGAGTTCCCGAAAAATCATACATAAAAAATTGAGGTACATTATCTGAGAACCATTTAAAGAATAAACTTACTGTAGGACCACCGTTAAAATTTTCACGAGGTCTTCTAATGTACTCTCTTACATGTAACCATAGATAGTCTCTATCTATATAATTTGGATCAAGTGTGCCGTAGAAATTATCATCACTAGCAGTTGGTGACAAACTTTCTAAATTGAAGAAGCTACCCAAACTCACTTGAACTTCAACTACTTGTTTTGTACTAGGTTGAATTGCCCATACACTTCTTCTATCAGGATTATAAATAATTTCTTTTATTCTACCACCCGCAAAAGGCTCTAGATTTTTAGTCTGACCTGAGACGGTATCGATGGTAATAATTTGAGAGTCAGCAGCTATATACATATCACCATCAAACTGATTTAGTGCCATATTACCATTATCAATAGGGTTCGCAGTATAAATTTCAGAATCATCATCTACAAATATTGATGTAAACTGAACTGTCGTAGAGGAATTCATACTACTATTAAAGTTATTAAACAATAAGCTGTTAAAAGTGCCACTCGGAACTGTAGAAATGTCAATTACAACATCATTATCTATCTTTTTCAAGTTAGTACCATTTTCAAATGCGTAAATTGATTCATTCTCGGGGTCATATGCTATTGAGTTTGTGAATACAGTTATTCCAAATGTAGTGTCAATAGTTCTAGAATTACCATTTATTCTATAAACTGGACCATCAGTAGCGACATACATTTTTGATTCAAAATCATTAAATGCCATTTGATAGCTTAGATATGGGGTCAAACTCAAGGTTGTCAGTGAATTTGAAGCGTCATATATGTAAAGATTCGTAGAGTTTTCAAAAGAAACATACACATCACCATTATCACTATTTAACTCAATAGAGTAAGCATTTGATGCAAATGAGTATGATGAAATTGTCAGATTGATGTAAGGGTCTATTTTATAGAGTGTGTTTTTAGTAAGTGCGTATAGATAGTTAGTAACATTATTAAATACAATATTAATACTATTTGTTAATCCTGGTTCTATATCCTGTATAGTCAATCCATAAACCGAATCGTAAACTCTTATCTTATCTCCTAAAACATATATAGAATTAACAGGTTCTACATAAACTAAATCAACCATTCCATCAACTCCTTCGAAAATATAGGGAGTATAAGTATTAGTAACAATATATTCAATACTAAAGGCGGGGTCAAATGCTTCTTTATCATACATACCCTGTAATAAACTAGGTGCGAAAGATGGCGGACATCCAGTCTGCCCAAAACCAATTGTGAATGCGACAGTTGTAAATGCTGAACTATTACATAAAGAATCTGTTAATCCCCAGAAGGGTCCTTCATAACTTAAATTTATTATATCTGGATTTAAATAAAGAGAATTAAACTCAATATTTTGAAGAGGATAATATGTCTTATTAATACCTATGACTTGACCAGTTGCAAATCCAGAATCCTCTAAAGAAAGACCACTAGCAGTAGCGAGTGTGATTTCATTAGATGTAATTAAAGCTCCAAAATTTCCACTATACTTTTTTATTATTCTATAGTTCTCGATACCAGGTAAAGATGACTTACCAACATTTATATTAAGATTTACCCTCTGCTTTTGTTTCTTAACATTCAACTTTAATGCATTTGCAGCATTTGTAATATAAATACCAAAATCATTAACTGTTTCTGACCAACTCTCTACCCAGTTTGCCAATGTTGTTGGTATGTCAGTATCAAATAACTCCTCATATACTCTACCATTTATGGTCATCGATAAAAACTTACCCATATCATTAAATGATATTATACTATGTTCGATGTAAAAATCAGCAGTACTACCAACAAGTACATTAAATTCTATTGGCACATTTGGGAAATCAGTACTTAACTTGATTGAATTGTAGTAAACTGATGAATAGCCAACAGTTATCAAAGTTGGTAAAATACCCAACTTATTTAAAGCTAAAAAATGTCTAGTCAACCAGTTCCTAAGAGTTCTATCTATAGTTCTCTGCATATCGACTAATCCAGAAGAATATATCCATGCAATTCTCTCACCATAGACCATTTTATTAATCTTTATAATAATTCCAAATTCATCTATATCTGTAAAAACTATATTATATTCCCAATTACTAGAATAATTATAATTAAATTCTTTATTCAATCTTTCGAATGTTTCAATACACTTTTCATAAACATAGACTTTATCACCAATACTATAACTTGGTCCTATCTGGTCATAGTAATAGTTTACAACTGCATAAAGTGACGGATAAATCAAGTCCGCTTTCAATTTGTAATCTTCGTAATATAAATCTATATTAAATAGCTTCAACTCAGATTTGTATCTCTCTGCTGCCATAGCTAACGTCATCTCGGAAGATTGAGTATAAGATTGAGTAAAATAAATATGATCAGTTGTAAGATAAATCTCACCCGCTGCTAATCCCTCGTTTATAATAGTTCCGGTACTTGAAGAAGGAACTATTGGAAGGTAAGTCGGTGGTCCCCAATAAGAAGTTGATATAGACTCACCAGTAGGTGCAATTGAGTCAGTAGCGCTGCCTGACCAAGTATATGATTGAATACATTGATAAATCACATTTTGATAAATTACTTGGCTACCAGTTGCAAAATATGTTAGTGTATTATTACCTTCAAATGTGTTTATACCACCAACTTTATAGAAATGTGGATTTAGATTTGAATTCGGAACTTTAAATTCTATACCCGGCCAGAGAATATCTGGAATAGGGTCTGCGAATTGTAAAGTCTTTCCAGTTGAATCGAACGAAATAGGTCCTCTATAAACTCTTGGCAAATCTGTTCTATTTATTACCTCTATTATCAAACTACTACCAGCTGGTAAATCATTTTTAAATAAATCGTATTCAAAGTGAATTATGTCTGGGACATTCTCATTTTTTATTGTGACCACATCTACATCGTCAAATCTACCTGTTATTCTATAAGTGTCATTTTTTTGAGTATTAACTAAGTTTAGCTTTCTATACTGATAAAGTCTATCATAAAATGTAGGTTCATTCCAAAGTGAAAGTGTGTCCTTTAAAGCAGGTGTTATATAGTTGTAAATACCAATTATATCAACACCAGTGACACTCAGATTATCGTAACTCGATGTAAGACCATATAATCCACTGTAATTGGCTTCAAATACCTCATTGTCCAATTGCGATATTATTAATATAGCATTTTTCTTAGATCCAACAACGCAATAGACTCTATTCAAGTCGGTAAATTCAAAGATTGTTCTATTAAATCTTACAAATGTTCCTAACTTAAATTTAGACTCAATATTTCTACCATAAATCCATTTAGAGTAAAAATTTTTCTCCTGATTTACTGGTTCTATTTTAGTAACTGAGTATGTAGCAACTCCAGAATAAAAATGAAATCCAAACTCATTAAATAACTGAAATCTTCTTAATGATAAATTTGATTGATTTTCGAATTCAAATGCCTTAATCTTCTCAAATAAATATAAAGATTGTGTTTTAAAAGTATCACTTGAGTTTTCTGGAAATAAAATATCACCCTCATATCTATCAACCGATTCATTATAATAAAAGTTTAATGGATTTCCCTCTTTATCAAAGAATATCAAATTTTGCATCTAAATTCAAATAGCATTTTGAATATATATAAAAACTTTAATTCTTGGTGGGGAGTTAATATATAATAAAAATCAAAAAAATTATGAAGTATATAAAAAGGTTCAATAGTGACGAGGTGATATCAGAACATCTTCAGTATCATATTGACAATAATATGTCAATTACAGAGAACATATTTAGGTATGGCTCAGAATCTTACTTCAATTTACTAAAAGAGTCAAGAGAACTTTTTGATAAAGGTTCAATTGAACTTTCAGGTCACGACAAGGAACTATTTGAAGATTCAGATATTGGTAGATTTGAATACTTTGAAGGTGAAATAGTACCACTTGATTTGCCGTTAGAGGTTTTAGAAGATATAAATGAGGCTGAATATCACGGAAGAGAAGTAAAGTTAAACTACCCTACAAGAAGTTCCGGTCCAAAGAAATATAAGGTATATGTTAAAAATCCAAAAACCGGAAAAGTAATATGTGTTAATTTTGGAGATGTTTCTGGAGGATTGACTGCTAAGGTATCAGATCCAAAAGCGAGAAAATCATTTGCAGCTCGTCATCAGTGTCATTTAAAGAAAGACAAAACAAAGCCTGGTTATTGGGCATGTAGAGCCAATAGATATGGACATCTTTGGGGAGGAAAAACATATCCTGGTTACTGGTAAAAATTTATTTATTATGAAAATAAGAAAATTTAACGAATCAAATTCGCAAATAATAGATCCAAAATATTTTGATTTTGTATTTGATGAATTTATTGATAGTGGTGCGTACTCAGATTATGACTTAATTGGAACAGAAGATGCATACTGGGAAATACTTATACCTGAACCGAAAATCTATAAAAATAAATCAAAAGAAGGTTCTACTCTAATTTGGTGTGATATTGAAGAATATGTTAAAAATATAGAAACCGTATTGAACTTCTCAAAAACAATAAAATCCTGTGTAGATAGAATTAAAGATGATTTCCCAGATACTAAAATTGCAATTGATTTTGAAGTAGAAAACAAGAATGGTGAAATAGAAAGATTTTTACATATAATATTCACAGTATGAAATATATTACTAATTATAAAATTTTTGAAAATTCAGAATCCGATGATGCAAAACAAGGATTAGAATTTATACTACTTGACCTAAAAGATATTGGAGTTAATTATTCTATAATTGGAAGAAGCAAGTTTTTAGATAAACCACACGATGATTGGTTTAAAAACACAAGAGTTGAAAGAGGATTCACGTCATATTTTAGTCTAAATGTTTCTACTAATAAAGATCAAATAGAAACTATAATTTCTATAGTAAAAGAGTGTATCAACTACATGACTAATCAAGGGTGGAAGTATCACACAACAATTGATAGAGGAGCTAGAATAGTTGACATAGATATTGATGAAATAGTTAAAATATTTAATTACAATAGAGACATTTCAAAATATTTAGGACAGATACATATACATTTTTGGAAAATATGACTTTACCATTCAAAGAAGAACAAATATCTGAAAATACTTTTATCAGAACATTTTATCAAAATATTGATTCTGGTGAACTCACCTGGCATCGAGATAGAGAAGATAGAATAATTGAATCCTTAAATGAAAATGACTGGAAGATTCAAATCGATAACGAATTACCAATTGATATAATTGGAAAGATATTTATACCAAAAGGTGTTTATCATAGATTGATAAAAGGAAGTGGTGATTTAAAGATTAGATTAGAGAAATTGAATTAGTCATTTTTAACTTTATAATTCTCAATATAAATTCTTATAACTTCACTAAACTCTGAAAGAACTCCTTTCTTGAATTTATCATTTTCATACTGTTGATTCTCAATATATCCTTTAATAAATTCTTCATATTCTAATTGAATTGATATTTGTAGTTCTTCCTCTGTTATTTCCTTTTCTTTCTTTTCTTTTTCAGATTTTACGATATCATCTAAATATTCAACAGAAGCAAAATTACCAGTTTCTAATATAGTCTCTAACTTTCTTCTTAATTTTCTATTACTAATAAGTAAATTATTTGATATAACAAGGTCAATATAGTCTTTAGAATTTTTTAAAGAGTCAATAGTCTCAACATCATCTTCTGTTACAACTTGAACTCTTCTAAAGACAGGAGAATATGTATTTTTTTCAAAATGAATATCACCACTAACCAAATCAAGAACTGTAATTCCCTTCTGGTCACCCATATCATTTCTATCCATTTGATATGGAGATCCAACAAATGTAAAGTTTTTATTAGTCTGTCTAATATGAATATGTCCCGAAAAAACGTGTTTAAATCGATTAAACTCATCGACATCTATCTTATCAGGATTTCTATGAGCAACAGAGTTTAAATGCATCCTACACCCATTTAAATCACTATGGCAGAACAAATAATCACCGGAGTTAGATTGAATTTCCTTAATCATATCTAATCTCTTCTCTATCCAAGGCATTAAGACCAATTTATTACCAAATAATTCTATAGTAGTAGTTTCAGTGTAAACATTTATATTATCTACAAAATTAAAAAGTCTGACCGAATTAACATCATTCGTTCCTTTATTCCAAAGGTCGTGATTACCAACAATTAAGTGAACAGGTAATATTTTAGATATTTCAGTTAGTATCTTTTCTGCCTTGTATGATGCAATTATTGGAATAGATGTTCTATTATCATATAAGTCGCCGCAATGAACTAGAATATCACCTTCATTAGCATTCTCTTTTATATAAGGTATAAAGAAGTTGTAGAAATAGTCTTCCATCATAGATAACCATTTATCTAAATTATTAACATAAACACCAAAATGCCAATCAGTAGTAATAAAAACTTTCATTAAAATAATAATATTTTGAATTTATATTAAAAATTCACTACCTTGTTCAAATAAAAAAACCGATAGATTTCTATCGGTTTTTAATTTTGTTTTATTACTATTAATATCCTTGCACGAATGGTGGTGAAATAGTGAAGTTATTATCAATATACTCATCAACCCAGTAGTCAGCAACAAAGTTAGCTGTGATATTTTGCAAGATACCTTGACCTTCATAAGTCAACGATGGGCTTGTTAAGTTCTTAATCTGAGCGTTTTGGAAAGTTACTCTTCTAAGTACTAAACCTTTCTTATCGTGTTGATTGACTATAATAGTACCAATTGTATCAGCCTTATAATGTAAATAACCATTTTGAGAGTTCCAAACCAAATCATACCAAGCTCTCAAAGTTGTCCAAGTTTCCATAGCACCAGTATCATTTACGTTAACATTGAATGTGATAGCCAAATCATCAACGTGAGTTTCAGCAGGACCAGCATTCAAGAACGCTCTTGTAGTGTACTTCCATCTTTGCTGTGAAGTAGCAATAGTTTTATTTGTCAAGTTTAAGTCAACACTCAAAGCTTGTTGTAAAAGTATATCTTTATCTCTACCTTGAGCTTGTAGAATTGTTGGAAGAACAAATGTTATCTCAAATAGATTCAAATATACTGGCTCTTGTGGCGCGGTACCTGGACCTCCAGGACTACCTGTAACCTGTAATTGTGTAAAATGTGGAAGCGGCATAATCTTTTTTTATTATTTTTTTATTTAATTGTTTTGAACAATTATAAATTATATATTTTAATTTAAAATGTTCCTATTACAATTATTTTTTACTTCTTATTATATATTCAATAAAAAAATCAATTTTTTTCCACTTTGAAAAACCACATATCGAAAATAATTATTTTTTTAAAAACAATCCAGGAGGGGTAAAATAAAACTATATATACTGTAATAAAAAAAAAGAAAAATAGACATGAGTAATAAAAATCAAAATATGTCAGAAGAAGACTTTTTAAGAAAACATCTTGAAGAGCAGAGTAATTTTAACCCTGCAAAAAATATGGCAGAGGATACATCAGCTGGTATTAAACCAACCGATTCTACAAGAACAACAGATTTACAATATTTCAATTTTGATGTTAAGGACCTACCTTGTGGTAAGTTTTACCCTGCAGGTACATTACTAATGGTAAGACCAGCTCAGGTAAAAGAAATACAGGCTTACTCAATGGTTGATGATAATAACTTCTATGATATAGTTGAAAAAATGAATGATATGTTACAATCTTGTATTAGAATAAAGTATCCAAATGGTAATATTGCTAGTTACTTAGATATCAAAGACCAGGATAGATTGTATCTAATATTTTTGATTAGAGAGTTGACTTTTCAACAAGGAAATACTTTGGCTGTAAGTGTGCAAAGTCCATCTGGAGATGTTCAAGTAGAATTGAAGAGAGAGAATTTCAAATTTCATGAAATTGATTCAAAACTTGAAAAATTCTTTAACAAATCTAAGAACTCATACATTTTCAAAACTACAAACAATAAAGAGTTTGAATTGACACCTCCTAATATTGGTATTCAAAAGGCATTTACTGACTATATAATTAAAGAAAATAATGAAAATAGAACACCAAATTTAGCATTTTTGAAAATCATTCCGTTTATGCTGGAAGGTAGAACTTCAATCACCTATGAAGGAATCAAATCCAAGTTACAGGAATTTGAACAAATGGACGATATCTCATTCCAATTCTTGAACGCGGCTGTCGGTAAAATGACATTTGGTATCAAAGAACTTGTAAAAGTGGTTGACGGCCAGGAGGTCCGTGCCGAAATGCAATTTCCCAACGGAGCGTCAGGTGTTTTCGTTATTCATGATGCCTTTGAAGCCTTTATTAAAGAATAAACTACTTCTTCAAAAACATTTCCATGTGAATGAATTTTGTATAGATGAATGGCCTTTCTGGTTATTTGAAGAAAATATTAAAATTGTGAATGAGTTGAATGAAGAAGAGGAAAAACAAAGAAAACAAGACGAAGAGTCTCAACAAAAATCGATGCCAAACTTTAATCCAAATCAATTAATGAGTGGTGTTGGTAACATTGGAAGTAATCTTGGTAATTTACCAAATATGTAATTTGATTAATTAAATAAAAAAAACCACAAGTGTGGTTTTTTTTTATTTAGTAGATTTAAGAATAAATAAAAAAACCCAGAATTAATCTGGGTTTTTTATTATCTTAGTATTTAAGATTATGGGTTTATAAATCCACCCGCTGAAATCGCACCTGTTCTAAGAATTGTGATATTATTCACAATGATACCCATACCTTTTATTGGTTCAACATAAGTATCAAGAACACCGATTTGATTATCAATAATATCTGGTGTGTTATTTTCCTCATCTATCTTATTGAAATAGTTGTAAAGACCATTCTGAGCCACATACTTTTCACAGATTACATCAGCTTGTAATTTAATCTGAGCTCTTATCTCTGCTGTATTAAACTGCCATTGGAAGTCTAACAACATTCTAGAAAGTTCTCTCTCAAGTTCAATCAACACTTCTCTTACGTGAATGTAAGATAATGCTGACTTGTAAAGTACTTGAGCGGTATTCTCAGTCTCGATTACAAATCCTCTATTTCTCTTGAATGTTAATGGATTCATTTGTGCTTGATTCAAGTATTCTAAGTCAGATGGTGTGAATATCTGCTCAAGATCTTGAATTCCGGTAATTCTACCATTATTAACACCAGCCGCGATAGTCCAAGGAACTATATTAGTATTTGTACTATTATGTTTTCTCATGAATGTTAGTCCAACATATGCTGATGGTGGTACATCGATTGGTCTACCAAAATCATCTACTGTTACGTATGGTAGGAAATAACCTACAGAAGTTACACCAGCTCCTTTACCGAAAGAGTAAAGGAATGTTGGATTACTTTCAGGGTCACCACCTTTTGCGACAAACTCAAGTTGTAAAGTTCCATTTCCATCTTTAAATGTTGGGTTTACTGAGTTCTTAAATGTCTTCAAAGATGGCATGTTCAAGATACCAAATGCATCTAATCTATCACCACAGATGTCAACTAACTGTTGTTTTGAATCAGGAGTTAGACCAAGACCAAAAGAGTCAACTAAATATCTGAAGTCAAATGCCTCTTTGTTAGTCAATGCCTTGAATAATGGTGTTCCTTTTGTAACAACATCAAGAATTTGTTGTTGTTTCAATTCAGTACCATCAGGTATAGAAGCCTCTCTAATTCTGAACCCTTTAAGTGATATAGCCTTATATGTAGTAACATAATCATCTATTTTAGTGTATCTATTAGTTTGCTTATCACCATTGAATGTTCTCAACTTGATAGTAGAATCTGTTGCCAATTCAACATAATCAGGATTACCAGTCCAAACCTTCTTAGTTTGTATTCTCGTAAGCTTCTTAGGCATTTGGTCTGATTTCAACAAACTTGGATCATATGACGCTTCAAGATAATCACCAACTTTAACTTCACCATATCTATTTCTCTTAACAAGGACCTTGTTTGGTACAGGAACCCAACCACTTGGATATTCAACCTCAAGAGATTGTTTAAAGTTACTCTTCTGAGATTTCAAGAATAATACGCCATTCGTAGCAATCGGGCTATTGGTGTTAGTTGTATTCAAAGAACTAAGAACAGACTGAGTTGCCAAGTTAGACTTCGTGAATGTGATTGTTAAATCACCAGCGTCATCTAAATAAGGAGCTATATACTTTGGACTTCCGGCAAAAGAATCATCATATCCATAAAGTTTAGATATTGTCAATTCTTCATCAGTAACATCTTCTTTAACTTCATATGCGTAATAACTAACCGAACCAGTGTCAATTGATTTGATAGCGAATCCACTAAATGTTGCCAATAAATATGCAGTTCCTGATGCCAATGTTCCATCACCACTTGCATCAGTAGGAGGTGTAAGACCATTCTCAGTTGCCAATCCTTCATGATACTTAATTGTGAAAGCTCCACTGTTTAAGTTTCCACCAACCAAGAACTGGTATCCTGGAATATCACCGGTTGAATCTTCTTGTAAGTCAAACAACTCGTTGAAATAGTTTTTATTCTGTGTTGTATATGTTCTACCATTTTGAACACCAAAAACCACATAGTTATAACCAGCTAAAGATGCTGTCACACTAGAACCTGGTACAAATTGACAAGTTACACTGTCCCATAATTCATTTTGATAGAAAACATCACCTGAACCAATAATACCTTGGTCGTAGTTGAAATATAATCTTGAGTACTTACCAACAACACCATATGATGAGGTTGATCCATCCAATGTTGGTATGGTATTTACAGTCTTCAGTCCTGCATAATCAATCAAAACTTCATCATCCAGTCTATAGAAAACTAACTCTCCATTTGAAAGAATATTTCCAAGACCTGACCAAGTTAAACCACTTGATACAACAAATGATTTATTTTGAGTTGTACCAGTCTTGAAGTTACTGAATGTTACAGTCGAAAGTGACTTCTTATGTGTATTAGCGTTAATCAACATAGTTCCTCTAAAAGTAGCAGTTGTATTAACATAAGTTAGTAATGAGTTCCACAACTTGAATTTTCTATATTGACTATAGTTTTTAACATCAGGAGTTGAATTAGTATCAGCCATTGTAAATAAAAACTCACCATCGTTCAATATTTGTGTGCTTGTAGACTGTGTAGAGAATGTATAGTCAGTTCCGAATACTAAAGGCTTATATGATCTTGAACCACCACTTGATTCAGTACCAACAGTTAAGTCTTGTATTTTAGGAGCATATGCCCCACCAGTAGCAAATACACCACCTATTAAACTCACTGTACCAAAAGCTAAAACTATATCAGTTGCGGAAACGGCTGGATAAGAACCAGTAGCTATTGTCTTTTTCACAGTAACATTACCATTAGATTCAATTACCCAAGCAACATTATAAGACTGTGTTCCTGAAGATGTGCCTAAGAAAGGATAGTCAAGATTAGATAATGAAGTACTATATGTTCCAGAAAGTGCCACATAATTACCTCCAATAACTGCATATCCATTATCTGAAGGTTGTGATACTGCATAACTCAAAACCATACTTTGAGAGGTACCAACTATATCAGTTGCTCTATAGAAGTCATTTACATATCCCTCGTTGAACCAGTATGTTCTTTGTGGATACTTTAAATATCCTAAATTAACATCATCATTTGGTCCACTGATAACACCACCAAGAACAGAAGCTGAGTCATTGTAAGAGTGTGTCCAAGTTCCAGACCCTGAATTTGCCTTCAACGCTGAAGTAGAACTAAACAACGCAACAACATTACCAGGTCTATCTAAGACTCTGTTATTAACTAATATAGTTTCAGTAATTTTCTCATTATAAGAAAGGAAGTTGATTGATAAATCAGCGTCAATCTTACCATCATTCTCATCAAGAGTTTGATAATTTGTCTCACCAGTAGTTGGTGGATTACTCAATAAGTCGTCATAAACTAATGTGTTACCTACTAAGTCAACAAGACCTTTTGGATAATCTGTTTCAAATAAATCGTTATTAAATGCACAGAATAAACCAGTTCTGTCAGTGTCTCTATTAATGATTGTCTCAATAAATATATTTCTACCATTTAAATCTCTAAAATATGGAATTAATGAAAGACCTTCATAATAACCCAAAAGAGTAATATTTCTATCATTAGCAAAATTTCTAATCTGAGATTTTTTAAGACCTTCAGGGCTAAAGTAAGCAGTCCATCTTGGATCAACCGATAACTCTTGATAATTTGACCAGTCACCACCAACGACAACTACATCTACTAAATACTCAGAAGCTAAATCAGTAGGATATAAATAAGGTGGTAATTTTTCAATAGAACCATACCACTCAAGTAAAGGTCTATCAAAACCAGAAACCGCAGATTTAACACAGAATACTGTGATATATCTATCTGACAAGTTCGTGAAATTAAGAACTCTCTTCTCATAACCATTATTAGCCTTTGTAATATCTACAAAAGAATCCGTGTCTCTTTTCCAGAAGCCTGTTGTGTCAAAGAATTTTCTGTAAGATGCTTCTCTCTCTATATCATTTGTATATTGTGGAGCCGCAGATACTGATTGATACTCTATTAAGTCCAAAGCATCGTCAGTTAACAATAAATTAACTGCGTATACTGGAGCTGCCTCGAGCATTTTTGAAATTGTTCTGTGAAAGAATGAACCCTTTCTTTCTAACTGTCTATCAATAGATCCAAAAATCCTCTCTAAATCTCCAACAGTTTTCAAAAGTATCGCAGAGTTAACTGGACCCTTCTTAGAGAATCCTATAACTAGGTTCGCAAAACCTTCAACTGTAGGGCTTGTAATAATCGATTTGTCAATCTCTTCTATGAAGATTCCTGGTCTTTTGTATTTACCGATTTGAATTGCCATATTTTTTTAATTATTTTTTATTTTATGTTTTATATATTAAAAGAAAAAATCAATTTTTTTCTATTTTTTATTTTTTAGATAATAAATTTTTTATTCTTTCTTCCTCAGTTTTCATATCTCTTTTGAAGTCTTCGTGTTTCTTCCTCCAATTGATAGTGTCCTGTGAAAGTAGTCTTCTATTTGAATTGATGTTGTCTTTTAATTCTTTTAATGTTTTTTTGTTTTTCTCAATCATTGCGACTATTTGTGGTTTTCTTTTAATACTCGCGTCTTTTAGCTCTCTATCTAACCTATAAATGTCATCATTTGTTGACTTAACAGAGTCTTGATCTTTATTGATAGCCTCTTCTCTGGCCTTCTTACTTCTCTCCATTCTAAGTACAGTTTCAAACTTTGTTAACCAAGTATTTCTCAAATTGGTTTCCTTTTTACTCGCATAAACATCAGTAAGTAGTTTAGATGCTAATGCAGCATCATCAGATATTTTCGGATCTTTGAAAATATTTTCCATCATTGTTTTCTTCTGATTAAATTCAGCAAGTGATTTCTGATCATCTGTCAAAGAAGAGGATATTGCAGATTTTGTATCTGAATTCAAAGTTGTGTCATCTGACAAAGATTTGATATTATCAGTCCCTATTTCTTCTTCAGCTTCAAAAATTCTAAAATTGATGAGATATTTCATACACTATATATTTAGTATAATATGACTAAAAATGTATTATTCGAAATCCTTATCTAACTTCTCTCTATCAAACCATGATTTATCATGCTCTTTATCTAAAAGATTCCAAATCTTCAATAGAAGTTTCTGAGAAACTGTTGATTTGCCAGTAGATCTATCTATAAAATGTCTATTATTTATGACTAGAACAAATGTATTTTCTGGTACTAAAAAAGCTTTAGAAGAAAATCTTCTTTTTGAGGATGTTTTTTGAATAGCAACCACATACACTTCACCACTCTTGGCTTTAAATTTGATAGTTCTCTTATAATCAGAATATCTTTTAACATTATCTACTATTTGTTGATTATCTTTATTCTGTAATATCTCAAATAACTTATTGTAGACCTTCCTTGCAAACTCGTCGTCTTTTTTACTAAAAATATTAAAGCTCTGTAAAAAAGATTTCTTTTGTGTCTTATTATCTTTTTTAGTGTTATTTTCTTTATCTTTCCTAGATTTGAAAAGATTAGAAAAAAAATTCTCATATGTCTTTATTGTCTTCATGATTTAACATAACTTTTTGCTGTTTTCATATTTCTCTCAATAGAAGCCTTCAATTTAGGATTGTAATTTTTAAATTCAGTATAAGGATTTCCAGTGTCTTTTTCACAAAGTATCTCAATAGTATTAATCTTAAATTCAATATTATATAAATCACCTTGTGTCATTGGTTCCTTTGAGACCTCTATCATTTTTATTTTACAGTTTGAACCAACCTTGAACATACCACCAGTTTTCGGAAGAGATGATAAAAATACCTTATCAGCAAAAACTGTCTTTGAAATTGCACTACCTGATACCATTGCTAAATCATAGCAATAGTTTTTAGTGCTTATTAAAATTAAAGGATATGTATTTTCAAGTGTCATAAAAACACCATAGTAGGTGGATTTTTTATCATCCTTTTCTACATTAATTTTGAATGTAAGTCTTTCATATTCCTCAAACTCAGCGCTTGTAAATAACTTATAAAGGTCATTTTGAAACTTGTCAAGTTCTTTTACCTGGTCTAATTTTTTATAGATTACTTCTGTATTTTTTATTTCTGAAACAACTTTAGCGTTATTTTTATTATCACCTGATACCAACTCTTTAGTGGCTTGAGTTGTCTGCTTATCATCAAGATTAAAATACTCCTTTATAAACTTTGACATGGCTCCCTCTTTATACATTTTATTTTCTGACAATAACTCGTTCATAAATTTCAGAAGTATCTTACCACCTTTTTGTATTTCATCACCCTCTTGACCGGTCTCTTCATTAGTAAATCTCAAAACAGTATTCTCGCTAAAAATAGGTCTATATTTAGTATCACTAAGAATATCTTGAACAGCCTCGAACCATTTTTCATATAACTCTATATTTCTATAAGGTCCACCGCCTGGATCGGCAGCACTTCCTGGACTACCAGAACCCATATATTCATATTCTCTAAAAACTGAGTTAGATACTCTGCCTCCGGTTCTACCAGATGGAATAACACCTGGTGTATGAATTCTCCAAGCTCTATTGAACAATCTGACTATTTCTATTATAGGATCAGCGTCTGTGAATAACATTTCTTGTCTCTCCTTTGTCTTAGATTCTAATTCACTTTTTTTATCATCTGTCAGCTCAAAATATTTGGTTATTTCTTCCGTAAAAATCTCATTGAACTTTACTTTTATATCATCTGAAAATTCATTTCTCTCCAATATCATAACAAAGTCTGTGTACCTATTCAATGATTCTTTTTTATCAGTAGAAATCTTTGATATATTTTTTTCTAACTCATTGAATGAATTTATGAAATCTTTCAGAGGTCTAATTGCACTACCATAAGAACCAGTTAATCCCATATCTTCTTTAAATGCGATTAAAATTCTAGCAACTAAAGATATGGACTTAGAGACATCATTAATACTTATTGCCTCTTTGACTAAATCATCAAATAATATTGGCTTACCAACAGTAGACTTATTTAAAATAACTTGTTTTCCGATTAGCATTATTGTACTTTTTGCCCTTTTAACTTCATCTTTACCATCTTTTATTGATATTTTAAGTAGTGATTCAATTTGTGGTATGAATTGATTAATTCCTGATTTATTAAAAGCATTTACTACTTTATTCCAAGCATTTCTTGCCTGAGTCTCAGCACCTTGTAAATTAGCCTCAACTTCTTCAGATATTATATCGAATTCAGTAAAGTAGTCAAAATTGTCTTTCTTCATAGTAATTGGCTTAGCGGCTTGTTTAGGTTGACCCACAACATTCTTATTGGTTTTATCACCTAGTTTCAAGTCTATTGACCAAGGTTGTCCACTAACATCTCTTATCTCATTTTTTAGTAATTGTGTATCTTTATACTGACCAGTAGGCTTTTGAACTTTTTTATCTCCAACCTTGACTTCTTTTGTTAATTCCAAATTAATACCATAGCTTTTAGCCTGTATCTTAACAAGTATAGACACTTGTTGATTTAACTTATCTGTATAATATTTAATTGATTGTTGGTCCTTCTTAGCTTGATAGATTTTTATTGCATTTTGACTCATCTTGATAAGATTTTTAAGAGTCTCAAAATTTTTACCGGTCTGATATGTCTTTTCTAAATTCAAATATTTTTCTTTGTTGAAAGATGTCGATATGTTTTCTCCAGGTTTTTGAACTTTATCAGGTTCTTTACCACCAATAGTTGATATTTTTAGAATCTCAACTATTTGACTGTTGTATACTAAGTTATAATCTTTAACTTCATTACCATCCTTATCTCTCTTGTAAACAACACATACATTATCATCTAATAATTTCTTACCCTTGATATCATCTGGTGTTAACCATTTTTTATCAGCTGCTCTTTGTATCTCATTGGTCAAACTCAATAGCATACATCTTATTTTCTCACCCTTAGAGTTAGTGTACATATATTCATTGCCAACTTTTAATTTTGATTTAGCAGATGAAACTTTATTATCATAAGACTCTTGACCACCCCCAATTCTTACCACATCTTGCTTTATCATACTATGCAAATCTAACAATGATTGAAGTAGAAGTTTTGAATTTTTAAGAAATATCACATTCGGGTCTGATTCTTCCTTATCTTCTTCATTCTTCTCCTTCTCATCACTATCACTATCACCGCCCTTTTTAAGTCCTTGTAAGTATTCTAAGAACTCTTCAAGTGCCTTTATCATCTCAGATTGATTTTCGAAGTTTTCACTCATCTCAACATACATTAAAAGATCTTCTGTTGTTGATATCAAAACTGCAACATCTTCTTCTTCCTCAACTTGCTTCTTCAAGATACCAAGTGCATTAGATATTTTCAAAAAATCAGAGTCAGATTTTGATATATCAATAGTTCCAAGTTCTAACATTTCATCAAAGATGGACTTGAGTCTTGATACTAAACCACTGATTCTTCTTTTATTGAAGGCTATAGTGCCTTTTCTGATAACAGAGTTGATTAATCTTCCAATTAATGTATCACCCCAGGGTGTATCATTTGCGAATGGCGCTTCTTCATACAGTGGCCTCACACCTGTAAATTTTGAATAATAATTAGTATTTAATGATGTTAAATAATCTTTTCTTGTTAAAATCTTTTTCATAAAGAAATATCAGAACTTTTTGATATATATAAAAAATTAAATTTGACTAATTAAATTTTTTTCGTATCTTTGTATAAAGAAATAAGATTATGAAGAATATCATCTGTATAGACTTAAAAATGTTCAATCATGTTAAATTGCAGGAAGTCTGTGATAAATATGGTTTAAACTATGATACGCTACTTCAAAATAAATACGATGGATTTGCCAAGATTTGGATTGACACCAACACCAATCTTATTGTCGCATTCAACACTAAGAAAAATAGTACTGTGCAACAGTCTGAAGCATTCTCTGAATTGTTGATGAACATTTCTCCGGTTGAGATTACTAAACAACCTAGAAAACTCGATTTAGATTCTATTTTAGAAAAAATATCTGCCTATGGTATTGACTCACTTAAACAAGATGAAAAAGATTTCCTGAAGAGTCTGTAAAAATATGAATAAAGTTAACTTTGAAATTATAATTTTAGACTTGAGAAGATACTCAACTGTAGACGAATTAAAAACTATTATCGAAGAAAACAATCTAAAAATAGACCCAGAAAAAATATCACAAATTTCATCTAAATACTCTAAGGTTTTTATAGATAAAATATCTAATGAACTCTTTGCAGTAATTTACAAAGGCACTAATGAGGTTATAATTTCAAAACAATGTGAAGATAGTCTTCTTAAATTAGAATCTCTTAAATTACCAGAGATGAAAAAAAAATATAACGATTGATTCTATCTTAGATAAAATAAGTGAAAAGGGATATAAATCACTAACAGCTCACGAAAAGCTTTTTCTTAAAAAGAATTCATAAATACACCTTTATCTGTGAATAAAGGTTTTTTTATTTTCTAAAAAAATCCACTAAGATATTTTTTTCAGAAAAAGTGCCTAATATATAACTCATATTCTTTTTTAAGTTATGAGGTATAATCAGTTAATATTTGACGGTAAGGTATTTACAAGTCAAATCAAAATAGAAAATATTTTGAAATCCAAAAAAATGTATTGGCTCATTGACTCTGAGATTGAAAATGCCAATATTGAAATCAAAAATGATACTATTATATGGAACGAAGGTTACTTTTTTGGTAACTGGAAATTTGGTATTTTTAAAGGTGGTGAATTTTACGGAAATTGGGAAAATGGTATATTCGAATCGGGTAAATTTAATGGAAATTGGAAAAGTGGTGTAAGGTTAGATAATCAATAATGATATAAAAATTAATTTTAAACTATGAAAAAGAGAAAAGTGGCTACTATGAGAAAATTTGACCTATGGTCAGATAACATCATTAAAATTGACAAAGAACAAGGCCAATATTACTTTGAAATAGCAAATGACATGACTACAGATTTAGCAGAGGCAGTTTCAATTATGATGAGGTATAAGAATAAAGTTAGTTCAAATTTTTGGGAACTTGAAATAAAAGATGTTGATTTTTACAATATATCACCAGCAAAATGTTTATATTGGTTAAGTGGTGGTGATTTAGAATGGAAGCTTATGAACAATTATAAGAAGAGTTGGAGTCAATCCTCTTTAATGTTTGAAGAAAAATTTGGTGACATAGTATTAAATATACTAAAGTCATCAAAAAAATTTAAAGATGTAAGGAGTGGTTTTATTAAAAACCTAAGCCTTCCGATACTATACGAATTCGCATTAGAAAATCAAATAGCTTAAATAAAAAACCCGTCTAATTAGACGGGTTTTTTAATATATAGAATTATGAAAGCTCACTTTGTAGATATAGATTTAATACTGTCAACTGAATCAAAACCTTGGGTTATAGATAAAAATAATCCAAATATACCAATACTCAAAATTGATATACATGACTTTAATCTATTTAAATCTGGTATTTATAAGTCACAAGGTAATAAAGTATCTTTTAATGGTAAAACATTTTGGCTATCAAATGATTTTATGAATAGACTCAAGATAAAAACAAAAAAGAGCAATATAAATATTTCAAATCTAGCGATTTCTCTTCAGGAATTTCTAAATAAAGAACTAGTTGAGAATCTTAATCCTAATATTGATTTGTCTCTATTCAAAGATATAATCAATACAAATGACGATATCTATATAATTTGTTCAAAAAATAAAAAAGAAATATTTGAAGTACAAATAGAAAGACTAGAAAAAAAGTTAAAAGAAATCGGTCTACAAGTGAAAAAATACTATTTTATTACCGATACATTTTATAATAAAGATGAAGATAATATATCTTATACTAAATCTAAACTATTATTACAGCATCTACTTGGATTAAAAACAGATGGTGATAAATTCACTAAAGAAAAAATTGAAAACTACACACAAATAAACTATTATGATAGTGACCAGAATTCAATATCGACAAGTAGAAATATTAATCAAATATTATCAAATCTTCTTATTAAAACTGAAAGTGATGTGAGATTGATAATAAAAGATGAGATAAAAAATCAAGATAACTTACTTTTAATTAAAGAGTTTACTGGAAATAAT